>Ga0182006_1000142_pt1 | contig 76916 bp, 54 predicted proteins | sample Sormic07211104_1_FD_123022 | JGI IMG/M metagenome (GOLD analysis project Ga0182006, IMG submission 123022) | Rhizosphere microbial communities from Sorghum bicolor, Mead, Nebraska, USA - 072115-104_1 MetaG | ecosystem: Host-associated > Plants > Roots > Rhizosphere | place: USA: Nebraska...
GCGCCGAATTCCTTGCTGCGGATGCCCCATTGCGCGGCGCCGTTGCGGTGGCCGGCGCTGCCGCCGGCCGCGCCATGCCAGAGCGGGCTGTTGCCGCCGGCCACATTGCCCTGCGCCGAGGGCACATGGTCGCGCGCCGGCACGAACACGCTGGCGTCCGCGGGCTTGTCCGTGACGCCGCCCGGCGAGGGCGCGACGCCGCCCGGCGAGGGCGCGACGCCGCCCTCGCCCTGCCCGTTGTACAGGGCGCCGACGATGAGGGGCCGGTCGATGTCGTTTTCAAGGAATTGCACCAGCACTTCCTGGCCGATGCGCGGCAGGAACTGGCTGCCCATGCCGCCGCCGGCCGCGCGCTGCGCCACGCGTACCCAGCACGTGGCGCTGCCCTCCTGCTGCCAGTGGAAACGGATGCGCACCCGGCCCAGCCTGTCGCAATGGAGCTCGCTGCCGCCGCCGGCACTGGCGCTGCCATCGGCACCGACGACGATGGCGCTCTGGCTGCCGCAGGCCGTCGGCTTCGGATGGTGGCGCAGGTCGCCGCCTTCCTGCAGCGGCCGCCATGGGGTATCGGCCGCGATGGCGTCAACATGATTCGCATAGCCGCTCTCGACAGCCTGCGCGATCATCTGGTCGAGAGGCGACACGCCCATCGACGGCGAGGCCAGGCCGGCGAACGCTGTTTGCAAGGTTTCCTGCAACAGTTCCGGGATCGGGCCGAACAGTTCAGCCAGGCCCTGTCTGGCGGGTGCCGGCAAATTATTCACGCCCACGCTGCACACGCGCAGCACGACCAGCGCCGGCGCCTCGGCGCCGTTCTGCTGCAACGGTCCCTGCGTCAAGGTAAAGCGCGTGCCGGCACGCAAGGTGCGCACGGTTGAACGCGCCTGCCAGCGTTCGCCGCGCGCTTCGATCGCCTGCATCTGCAGCAAGGCATAGCGTTCGGCCTGGGCCGCATCGGCATAGAAATACTGGCCTGGCGTGTCATAGCTTTCCAGCGCGGGCGCGTTCTTGCCGCCCGGCGCCAGCCGCGTCGGCACGCTGGCGCTGACGGCTTTCTTGGCCTTGTAATCGTAGCTGAGCACGGTCGCCACCGCCGTGCGCAAGGCGCGTGCCCGGCTGAGCGCCTGGACGGAGTCGGCCTGTTCCATGGCCCGCGCGCCATGAAAACGGATGCCGCCGCCTTGCGCGCTGCTGGCGTCCTCCGGCACCGCGCTCACGGCGCTGCTGTCGGCGAACAGTACCAGGCAATGGCCGCCCTCGTGTTCTTCGAAACGCCAGGCCAGGCCTTCTTCGCTCAGCAGGCGCGTGACGAAGTCCAGGTCCGACTCACGGTACTGGCAGCAATAGCTGCGCGGCTGCGCCTCGGCCATGAACGGCCCCGTGTCGCCGCTCCAGCGCCAGTCGGCTTGCGGCGCGTAGGCCTGGAACACGCTGTCGACGATCTCGATCACGCTCTTGTCTTGCCAGACACGGCTGTTACGTACCTGGCTCAGCAACCATAGCCACGGCGTCAGGCGCAGCCGGAAACGGGCCAGCCCGCCGTCGCTGCCCAGCATCGCCGCTTCGCTGATATAGCCGCTGAAGACGGCGCGGCTGCCGTCGGCCAGGCTGGCGTGCAGCGCGGCCGGCTTGCCCAGCAGCGGCGCCAGCGCCACGTTGGCATCTGTCGACAGCACGATGACGTCGCGCACGCCCACGGCCTGCAACTGCTCGTCGGCGGCAAACGCTTCCACCAGCCACTGTGCCGTTCCGCCCTCGCCGCCGTCGAGCGACAGCTCATACAAGCGCGTCACGCTGCTGAAACCAGCCAGGGAAGCGTTGACCTGATCGGCGCTGGCGGCACTCATTTGCCGCCTTTCGCGATGGCTTGCCCGGCCTTGCATTGCGCGTCGTCGTCATGGTCCTGGCAGGCGCGCGCGCGGCACGCCACGGCGGCATCGCGCTTGAGCGCCGCGCATTGCCGCAACTGGGCCGCCAGGCTTGAAACGGTTTTCTTCGGCGCCGGCGCGGCCTGCGCGTGGGCCAGCAGGGCCGAGAGCAAGGCGATATCGCTGTCTTCCGCGCGGCGGGCAGGCGTTGCCGCAGGGTTTTTCGCCGGCGTTTTTTTGGCTTCAGGGCGAGCCGCCCTGGCCACCTGTTTCGCTGCAGCGGCCGGTGGCGACGGTGTTTCCAGCGCCTTGCTCAGCACATCGCCGGGGTGCGCGGCACTCGCGTTCCCGGCAGCGGCAGTGGCGTCCGCGCCGGCATCGAGCATGTCGCTCAGGCTCTGCCGCGGTGCGGCTGCGTCAGGCGACGCCTCGTCATGGATGCTGGCGACGGCCGGCGGCGCTGCCACCGCGACGGGCGCGGCGGCGGGCAGGGAAACCGGCGCCGCCGGCGCACCGTTGTCGCCAGTCCGCTCCCCGCGCTGGCCCAGCCAGACGCCAGCGGCCAATAACAGCAGCAGCGCGGCCGCCGCGCTCATGCCCCCGCGCAGGGCCAGGCTGCCGCGCCTGGCCCTGACGGACGAGCCGGTATCGCCCCCCTCGAGCGTGGTCAGGATACGGTTACGGTCGGCCTCCGCCTGCTGCGCCTGCGTCAACAGGCTGGGCCGGGCCGGGAGCCGGGGGCTATCGTCATGAGTTCGCAAAATGTGCGCTCCTGTAATATTTGCAAGACTTTACGCTATTCAACAAAATCATGACGCGTGCCATAAAATCAACAGTGCGCACCCCCCGCACAATTGAAATACACCGCCCTTAATTATCAGTTTTGTAAGATATACTTCCAGGCAATATCCATCGTTTCCCTGGTTTCGCCCGATGGACAGCACAGTTCCCCGCAGCCAAACATTTTTTGATTGAGGTTCGCGTGTTCCTACTCGCGGTAGCGCTGTATTTCATCCTGGCATGCCTGATCAGCTGGCTGGTCCTGTTCCCGGCCGGACGCGATTTCGTGCTGCACGCCGTCGATGGCGCGGAACAGCGCCTCGCCGCCTGCCTGCAGCGCGTGGCTAGGCGCCGGCAAACGGGCATGGCCAGCCTGGGACAGCGCAGCGCCACGCTGCTGGCCCGCACCGCTGACCTGCTGCGCCGTCATTACTTGCTGTGTCTCGCGGGCGTGGCCGCGATCAGCCTGCCGACCCTGCTGGCCCTGATGGCCGACAGCAAGTCCATGCTGGGCGCCTACGATGTGTCGACGCGGGAAATGAATACGCAGGTGGCCAGCCTGCTGCAGGGCGAGCAGCTGGTGCCGCCCGTCGACCTGCCGCCGCTGGTGTTTGCCACGGAAGAAGTGCGCCAGGAGCGCCCGCTGCTGGTATCGGCCAGCCGCAACTGGACCTTGCTGAATGTGGAATACGCGCAGCGCCTGCTGCTGGTCTTCAAGATCATGAAAGAAAAGCATGGCTACGAGATGGCGCTGCTGGAAGGCTACCGCAGTCCCGAGCGGCAAACCATGTTGGCGGACATGGGACCCAACGTGAGCAACGCGGCCGCCTTTCAAAGCTGGCACCAGTACGGTCTGGCGGCCGACTGCGCCTTCCTGCGCAATGGCAAGCTGGTCATTTCCGAGAAGGACCCGTGGGCCATGCGCGGCTATCAGCTGTATGGCGAAGTGGCCGAATCGGTCGGCATGACCTGGGGCGGACGCTGGAAAATGATGGATTTCGGGCATACCGAGCTGCGCCTGCCCGGCGTAATGAAAAAACACTGAGAGGAGCGCGTATGGCGGGTCCGGTAATCAGATTAGGCGACAAGACATCGCATGGCGGCACCGTGCTGGAAGCCTCGACGGTGAGCGACAGCGGCGGCATCGGCATGGCGCGGGTCGGCGACAAGGTGGCCTGTCCGCTGCCCGGCCATGGCGTATGCCCCATCGTCAGCGGCGACCCCAGCCTCATCGTCGATGGCAAGCCGGTGGCCCGCCACGGCGACAAGACCAGCTGCGGCGCGCTGCTGATCGCCAGCCAGCAAGCCACCACCGACCAGGCATGATGGCCCTGCCCGTATGCGGAGGAGCCCGCTGATGCGCCCCTGGCTGCGACGCTGCCTGCTGACCGTGTCCGTCTTTGCGCTATGCTGGACGGGCGCCATCGCGTATTGGCGCGACAGCACGCGCATGCCGGCGCCGGGCGAACTGGCCGGCGCCATGCTGGCGCTCCCGCTGGCACTGCTGCTGATGCTGTGGCTGGGTAAAAAACTGCTGCTCAGGCTGCTGGCCGGGCCCGCGCTGGCCGCGGCGCCCGGTCTTGCCGCCCCACTCCAGGCCGAGGCGGCAGCCCCGCCCGCTTTACCGGCGCCGCTGCAGATCGTGGCCGCCAGCCTGCGCATGCCGGGCGGCGCGACGCCGGCAGAATTGCTGGCTGCCATGCGCTCCCGGCAAGCCCGCCCCGCGCTCGACGACGAGCTCCTCGATGAAGACGGCTATCCCCTGCTGTGCGGCAGGGTGGAGGGCATCGACGAAGAGGCACAGCAGCAATTGCTGGCCGCCTGGCTGCGCGAGCATCCGCAGGCCGGCCTGGCCAGCGATCCCTTCCCCTTCAATCCGGAAGACCTGCGCGCGCTGGCCCTGGGCGCCGACGTGCTGGCCGACCTGCTGGACGAAGCGCTGCAGCATGCGCTGTCCGCAGGCACAGCGGCGTCGCCGGCCAGCGCGCCGCCCATGCTGCGGCTGCACCCGCTGATGCCGGCCTCGTGGAGCGCCGCCCAGCGCCAGGCCGGCGACGCCTGGCTGCGCCACCTGGCGCGCGAGCAGGGCTGGCCAGCGCAGACATTGCTGCCGGCTGACGAGCCAGGCACCCGGCAGCCGGCGCCGTTTGCCCTGTTGAACCAGCTTGCCGTACACGCGCCAACGCAGCCGCCCTGCCTGGCCATCGTGCTGGCCTGCGATTCCGGCCTGGGCGAACTGCGCGTGCATGCCTTGTCGAGCCAGGGACAGCTGTTCAGCGCAGCTCAGGCGAACGGACAGATTCCCGGCGAAGGCGCGGCCGGCCTGCTGCTGGCCAGTCCCGGCGCAGCGGCGCCACTGGACGAGCCGGCGCCAGTGCTGCTGCACCGCGCCGCCACGGGCGAACTGCCGCAAGGCGCCAGCCAGCAGGGAAAAACGGACAAGAGCATGCTGGCGGACCTGGGCAGGCAGGCGCTGGCGGCAGCCGGCGACGAGGCGGCGGCCGGCATCGCGCTGGTCAGCGCCGATACCGACCAGCGCGCCAACCGCATGCTCGAACTGATGCAGTGCGCCGGCGCCCTGCTGCCCCAGCTGGACCTGGGCGAGCAGGTGCTGGGCGTCGGCGCCGCATGCGGCCAGTGCGGCGCCGTCACCACGCTGGCCGCATTGGCCATGGCGCGGCAAGCGGCGGCCGACGACGGCACGCACGTTTTATGCCTCAGCAATCTCGATCCGCTCCAGCGCGGCGCGCTCGTCATCGGGCCACCCGCGGAAAACAGTCACAGCGCCACCTGATACGACGACGTCCCCTCCACGCACATTAACGGTTTGCACACTATAAAACTATGATGCAACGATTCCGGCACTTCCTGACCTCACGCACCAGCCTGCTCATCCTCGGCATCGCGGCCGCCATCCTGCTGCTGTGCGCGTGCGCCGTCATCTTCGACTGGCCGGCCATCCGGCTGCTGTCCTTGCTGGCCGCGGCGGCGCTGCTGGGCGCCGTGCTGTGGTGGCTGCGCCGCCGCCGGCGCCGGCGCGAGGGCGCCAGCTTCAACAGCATGCTGGAACAGCAGGCGGCCGGCGCCGCGCCCAAGGCTGGCCCGGTGCAGCGCGAGGAAACCGAAGCCATCCGCAAGCGCATGCTGGAAGCGATCACTACCATCAAGACATCGCGGCTGGGCCAGCTGTCGGGCGATGCCGCGCTGTATGAACTGCCCTGGTATATGATCATCGGCAATCCCGCCGCCGGCAAGAGCACGGCGATCGCCAATTCTGGCCTGCAGTTTCCTTTTGTCGACAGCAAGATCGTGCAAGGCATGGGCGGCACCCGCAACTGCGACTGGTTTTTCACCACCGACGGCATCCTGCTCGATACGGCCGGACGCTACGCCATCAACGATGAAGACCGCGCCGAGTGGTTCGGCTTCCTCGGCCTGCTGAAAAAACACCGCAAGCGCGCGCCGATCAACGGCATCATCATCGCCGTCAGCATTGCCGAGCTGACCGGCAGCAAGCCGGAATTCGCCATCGAACTGGCCAAGAACCTGCGCCAGCGCGTGCAGGAACTGACGGAGAAGCTGGAAGTCCATGCGCCCGTGTACGTGGTCTTCACCAAGGCCGACCTGATCACGGGCTTCAGCGAATTTTTCCAGGATGCCGAGCGCGCCGAACGCGACAAGGTCTGGGGCGCCACCCTGCCCTACAGCGTCAACAGTTCGAAGCAGGACGTGCTGGAGCAGTTCGACCAGCGCTTCGACGAGCTGTACGATGGTCTGAAGGACCTCAGCCTGGCCAGCATGTCGCTGCTGGGACGCGAGCGCATGCCGCCCGGCGTCTTCACCTTCCCGCTGGAATTCAGTTCCGTGAAGGGGCCGCTGCGCGCCTTCATCGCCACCCTGTTCGAGGAAAATCCCTTCCAGTTCAAGCCCGTCTTCCGCGGTTTCTATTTCACCAGCGCCCTGCAGGAAGGCGCTTCCGTCTCCGCCTCGTCGGAACGGGTGGCGCAGCGCTTCGACCTCAAGCCGCAGCCGCAGGAACACAAGACGGTGCAGATCCAGGACCAGCACGGCTACTTCCTGCTGAACCTGTTTCGCAAGGTGATCTTCGCCGACAGGGAACTGGTGGCGCAATACGCCAGTCCGCGCAAGACGCGCTTGCGCTATGCCACGTTTTTCACCGCCATCGCGCTGGCCGGCCTGGCGCTGGGCGGCTGGAGCTGGTCCTACCTGGCCAACCGCCAGCTGGCAGCGAACGTGCAGGCCGACCTGGAGCAGGCCATCAAGGTGCAGGACAAGCGCCTGGACCTGCAGTCGCGCTTCCAGGCCCTGGAAATCCTGCAGGACCGCATCGAGCAGCTGGAAGCGTACCGCAGCAAGCGGCCGCTGGCGCTCAGCCTGGGTCTGTACCAGGGTGACTTGCTGGAGCGCAAACTGCGCGAAGAGTATTTCTCCGGCCTCAAGGAAGTCATGCTCGCGCCGGTGGCGCAGTCGCTGGAGTCGTTCCTCGCGGAAGTCAACGCCGGCGCCGACCGCCTGCAGCCGCTGACGGCGGTGCCAGCCGCGCCGGCGACAGCGGTGACGCCAGCCGCCGGCGCCGTGCCGGCCGGCACGACGGCCGCCACCACAGTCGCTACGGCAGTCGGCACAAGCAGCCAGCCCTTCAAGGATGCCGCGCCGACGAATGTGGAGGATGCCTACAATGCCCTGAAGACCTACTTGATGCTGGGAGACAAATCGCGCGCCGAGGCCGGTCACCTGAACGACCAGCTGACGCGCTACTGGCGCGGCTGGCTCGACGCCAACCGGGGCAATATGCCGCGCGAACAGATGATCCGCAGCGCCGAGCGCCTGATCTCGTTCTACCTGACGCAGATCGACGACCCGTCCTGGCCGCAGATCGAGAACAAGCGGGCCCTGGCCGACCAGTCGCGCGACAGCCTGCGCCGCGTGGTGCGCGGCATGCCGGCGCGCGACCGCGTGTATGCGGACGTGAAGGCGCGCGCCGCCACGCGCTTCCCGTCGATGACGGTGGCGCGCATCGTTGGCGAGCAGGACAAGGAACTGGTGCTGGGCAGCTACGCCATCCCCGGCACCTTCACGCGCGACGCCTGGGAAAAATACATCCAGCAGGCGTTCCAGGAAGCGGCCAACCGCGAACTGCAAAGCGCCGACTGGGTACTGAAGACGGCGTCGAAGGATGACCTGACCCTGGAAGGCAGCCCGGAACAGATCCAGAAGGCGCTGCTGGAACTGTACAAGACCGATTACGCCAGGGAATGGCAGAAATTCATCCAGGGCGTCAGCATCCGCGAATTGAACGGTTTCGACAACGCGGCGCAGGCCATGAACCGCCTCGGCGATCCGCAAGCCTCGCCCCTCAACAAGCTGATCGAGACCGTGTACCAGGAAACCTCGTGGGACAACCCTTCGCTGCTGGGCCAGGGCTTGCAGCGCGCCCAGCGCGGGGCGATGGACTGGTTCCGCGAAACGGTGCTGCGCCAGAAGCCCGCCGCCACGGCGGCTGGCCAGGCCGGCGGCGCCATGCCGATGGGGCCCGTCGGCCGCGAATTTTCCGGCGTGGCGCGCCTGGTGGTGGCGCGCGACAAGGAAGCCTCGCCCGTGCGCGGCTACCTGGCGGCCCTGTCGAAGCTGCGCGTGCGCCTCAACCAGATCAAGAACCAGGGCGACACGGGCCCCGGCGCCAAGCAGCTGATGCAGCAGACGCTCGATGGCAGCGGCTCGGAGCTGGCCGACGCGCTCAAGTACGTCGATGAGCAGATGCTGACCGGCATGAGCGACCAGCAAAAGCAGGCCATCCGCCCGCTGCTGGTACGCCCGCTGATGCAGACCTTCGCCGTCATCGTCAAGCCCACCGAGACGGAGATCAACAAGGTATGGCTGGCCCAGGTGCTCGAACCGTTCCAGAAAACCCTGGCGCCGAAATATCCGTTCGCGCCCGACTCGCGCGTCGAGGCGAGCAATGCGGACATCGGCCAGGTATTCGGCCCGGAAGGCGCCATCGCCAAGTTCTTCAACACCACCATCGGCCCGCTCGTCGTGCGGCGCGGCGACGCCATCAGCGCCAGGACCTGGGCCGCGATGGGCATCACCCTGGCGCCGCCGGTGGTGGCCAGCCTGCCCGGCTGGGTCGCGCCGCTCAGCGCCAACGGCGTGGCCACGGCGGCCGGCGCCGCCGAAGCGCAGACGCGCTTCGACCTGCAGGCGCTGAGCGCGCCCGGCGCCACCGAATATACGATCGAGATCGATGGCCAGGCGCTGCGCTGGCGCGGCCAGCCGCAGCCCTGGGTGCACATGGTCTGGCCCAACCCGCAGGGCGTGCCCGGCTCGCGCATCAGCGCCATCACGCCGGAAGGACGCACCGTGGTGCTGCTGAACGAACCGGGGCATTTCGGCCTGAAGAAGATGATCGACTCGGCCAGGCGCACGCGCAAGGAAGGCGGCGTATTCGAACTGAGCTGGGAAAACAGCGGCGTCACCGTGGTGGCCAACCTGAAGATCGTGGCCGCTGCCGCGCCGGCGCCGGCCTCCGCCGGCAACCAGGGTTTCCGCGGCTTGAAACTGCCGGAATCGGTCGCCATCGGCGCGCCGGAAACGGCCACCGCCATCGCCGGGAACACGCCATGAGCCGCCCTACCGTTACCCAGATCGGCTATTTCGGCAAGATCCCCAGCCGCGGCGACTTCATCAAGCATGGCGACAACCCGGCCCTGCTGAAGATGCTCGATGAGTGGCTGGCCAACGCCATGGAACTGATGACGGCCGATGCGCGCTGGAAGCTCACCTACGATGCGCTGCCGCCGCTGCATTTCGCCTTCATCGGCCCGCGCCGCGGCCGCGCCATCGCCGGGCATATCGCCGCCAGCAGCGATGCCTCGTCGCGCCGCTTTCCCTTCCTGATGATGGGCGCCATGGAAGTGGCGCAGCCGGCCGGCTTCGTGCCGACCAGTCCGCTGGTGCTGTCGCGCCTGTGGAACCGCCTCGACGCCCTGAGCGTGGAGATGCGCGGCGCGGCGGCCGGCGCCGCGCTGCCGGCCGCCGCCGCGGGCGCCAGCATCGAGCTGGACTTGCGCGGCAGCGCCTACGACGCCGCCTTCGACGATTTCCTCGGTCTGCAGACGGTGGGCGCGCTCGACGCCCTGCTGGCGCCCACGGGTTTTGGCGGCTCCGTGCGCCAGGTGCTGCTGGCCCTGGGCATGCTGCTGCAGCCCGTCATGGCCAGCAGTTCCAGCCGGCTGGAAAAAAGCCTGGAACTGCCGCTGCCGGCCGACCCCCTGTACCGCAACTTGGTGGCGGCCTTCTGGATGCACCTGATCGCCCCGTTCCTGGCGCGCGCCGACTTCGAACTGGCGCTGTTCATCACCCGCATCCGCGGCCGCCATGCGCTGGTGCTGGGCTTTTGCGGCGCCTCGGCGCAAACCCTGCACGCGATCATGGAGCCGCAGGCGGCGCTGGAACACCACATCGCCTTCGACGATCTGGCCTGGGTCGAGGAACATGCCGACAGCGACTACGCCATCAAGAAAGCCTCGGCCTGCCTCGCGCAGGCCAACCTGTCACTCAAATCGGCGCACGACACGTTTCGTGCCGCCTTCATCGGGACCTGACCATGCGCCACATCCGCCTTGCCATCCTTCTCAGCCTCGCATGCGCGCCGTCCGGCGCCGGCGAGCAAAGCGCCGCCGCGCCGCCGGCCGCTGTCTCGGTGCCGGCCGCCGCCACGCCGCAACCTGGCCAGGTACTGGCCAGCGGCACGGTGCCGGACGAAGCGGCCAAGGCCGCGGTGCTGGTGCGCCTGCGCGAACTGTATGGCGCCGACAAGGTCGTCGACCAGATCGCCGTCGGCCAGGTGGCGCAGCCGGCAAACTGGAACGCCTATGTGCAAAAGCTGCTGACGGCGGACCTCAAGCAGATCCGTCGCGGCCAGCTGAAGATCGAAGGCAGCGTGGTCAGCGTGCGCGGCGAGGTGGCCAACGAGGCGCAGCGGCAAAAGATCGCCAGCGACTTCGCCACCAGCCTCAATCCCACGTACACGGTCAACAACGGCTTGCGCGTGTCCGCCTCCGAGCAGAGCATCCTCGACGGCGCGCTGGCCAACCGCACCATCGAATTCGAGAGCGGCAAGACCACGCTGACGCCGTCGGGCCGCGCCATCCTCGACGAAATGAGCACGGCGCTGCACAAGCTGGCCGGCCGCAAGGTGGACATCATCGGCCACACCGACAACCTGGGACTGCGTGCCAGCAACCAGAACCTGAGCCAGGCGCGCGCCGAGGCGGTCAAGACCTACCTGGCCGGCAAGGGCATCGACGGCGACCTGCTCAGCGCTTCCGGACAGGGCCCGGACCGTCCCATCGCCAGCAATGACAGCGCCGATGGCCGCGCGCGCAACCGCCGCATCGAATTTCGCATGGTCCAGTAAGGCCGCCACGCCGCCAGCAAGCTTTCCGTCCCACAGCCGAGAACACACATGATTTCAGCCGACCAGCTATTACTTCCCATCAGCGCCGAGCAGCCATGCGGCGTCGACCTGTCCTTCTCCACCGACTTCGACGCCATCGGCCAGGCGCGCAAGTTCGACGATCCCACACTCGACCAGGGCGAGTGGGTCACCGACCTGAAGGAGGCCGACTGGGCCTTCGTACTGCAGCGCTGCGCCGCTCTGCTGGGCGAGAAGAGCAAGGACTTGCGGCTCGGCGCCTGGCTGGCCGAAGCGAGCGCCAGGCAAGACCATCTGCGCGGACTGGGCGAAGGCTATCGCCTGCTGGCGGGCCTGCTGCGCCAGTACTGGGACCTGGGCCTGTACCCGCAGCCCGATGGCGACGACCACGAGCAGCGCATCGGCAACCTGGGCTGGATCCTGGCGCGCACGCCGTCGCTCGTGCGCGCCATGGCGCTGACGGACAAGCAGTCGGGCGGCTGGTCGACGGTGGACTTCGAGACGGCGCGCAAGCGGGCCGCCAGCAACCAGGATGGCGTCAACGGCACGAAACTGGTGGATATGGAGGCGGCGCGGCGCGGCACGTCGGCACAGTTCCGCGCCGCATTTGCCGCCGATGCCCAGTTCTGCCTGGACGCGCTGGCCGAGCTGGAACAGGTGGCCGATATCCGCCTGGGCAAGGACAGCCCGGGCTTTTCCATGGCGCGCGAGGCGCTGCAAGCGATGCAGCTGGCCCTGCCTGCCGCGCCCGCGGCCGCCCCTGCCTCCAGCGCAGCCGCCGCGCCGATGCCGGCCGCCGGACAGGCGGCGGGGGCCGCCGTGCCGGCGCCGCTGCCGGCGCCGCCCGGCGAGCTGCACAGCCGCGCCCAAGCGCTGGCGCAGCTGCGCCAGGTGGCGCAGTACTTCCGCCAGACGGAGCCGCACAGCCCCGTCTCGTACTTCGCCGACAAGGCCGCCGACGCCGGCGAGCAGAACCTGCACGAATGGCTGCGCGGCGTGGTCAAGGACGGCGCCTCGCTGGCCCACATCGAGGAGCTGCTGGGCATCGCGCCCGGCAGCGGCCATTGAGCTGGTTGACGCTTGCCGGCGTGACGCCTATTTGATCGTATACCGGAACTGCCCCTGCTTGCCGGCGCTGGCCTTGATACGGCTGATGCCCTGCCCTTCCGCCATGCGTGCCAGCACGGCTTCGGCGATTTCCGGCAGCAGGCTGCCATTGAGGATATTGTCGACATTGCGCGCGCCCGAATCGACTTCGGTGCAGCGCGCCAGCACCGCCTCGACCAGCGCCTCGTCGTAGAGGAACTCGGCCTGGTGATTGGCGGCGATGCGGGCGGCGATCCGGCCCAGCTTCAGGCCGATGATACGTGCCAGCACGTCGTCGCCGATCGGATAATAGGGAATCACCTTCAGGCGCCCCAGGAATGCGGGCTTGAAGACCTTCAGCAGTTGCGGGCGAATGGCCAGCTCCAGCTGCTCCGGCGTCGGCAGCTGCTCCGCCGGCAAGTTCAGGCACGCCTGCATCATGGTGGCCGACGCTACGTTCGAGGTCAAGATGATGATGGTATTCTTGAAATCGATCTCGCGCCCCTCGGCATCGTCCATCACGCCCTTGTCGAAGACCTGGAAGAACAGCTCCATGACATCGGGATGCGCCTTTTCCACCTCGTCGAGCAGCAGCACGCTGTACGGATTGCGGCGCACCGCTTCGGTCAGCACGCCGCCTTCACCGTAGCCGACATAGCCGGGCGGCGAACCCTTCAGCCCCGACACGCTGTGGGCTTCCTGGTATTCGCTCATGTTGATGGAAATGAGCTTGCGTTCGCCGCCGTACAGCACGTCGGCCAGCGCCAGCGCCGTTTCCGTCTTGCCGATGCCGGACGGGCCGACGAACAGGAACACGCCCTTCGGCTTGTCCGGGTCGTCCAGGTTGGCGCGCGCCGTGCGCACGCGCTGCGCCACCGCCTCGATCGCGTGGGGCTGGCCCAGCACGCGCTCCTGCAGCAAATCCTTCAGCCGCAGCACCGTCTTGAGTTCATCCTTGACCATCTTGCCCAGCGGGATGCCGGTCCAGCCGGCGACGATTTCCGCCACCACGTGGCCATCGACCTGCACCGGCACGAGCGGCGTCTCGCCCTGCAGCGATGCGAGTTCGGCCTGCAGCGCCAGCAGCTCGCGCCCCTGGCCCGCGTCGGCCGGCGTGCCGTCCTCGAGCTGCCGGCGGATCGCCTGGATCTGTTCCGACAGCGCCTTTTCGCTGTCCCAGCGCGCGGCCAGCTGCGCGTGCTCCTGCGTGGCGGCGCCGCGTTCGGCGTCGAGCCGCTGCAGCCGCGCGCCATGGCGCGCGCCGCCGCTCTCCTCGCGCGCCAGGGCCGAGGCTTCCGCATCGATGCGCTCGCGCCGGCGCGCCACGCTGTCGAGCAGGGCCGGCGTGGCGCTCTGCCCCAGCGCCACCCTGGCGCAGGCCGTATCGAGCACGCTGATGGCCTTGTCCGGCAGCTGGCGGCCCGCGATGTAGCGGTGCGACAGGCGCACGGCCTCGGTGATCGCCTCGTCGAAGATGCGCACCTTGAAATGCCGCTCCATCAGGGGCGCCATGCCGCGCAACATGGCGCACGCCAGCTCTTCGCTCGGCTCCTCGATCTTGACGACCTGGAAGCGGCGCGCCAGCGCGGCATCCTTTTCAAAATATTTTTTGTATTCGCCCCAGGTGGTGGCGGCGATCGTGCGCAGCTCGCCGCGCGCCAGCGCCGGTTTCAGCAGGTTGGCCGCATCGTTCTGGCCGGCGCTGCCGCCGGCGCCGATCATCGTGTGCGCCTCGTCGATGAAGAGGATGATGGCGTGCGCGCTCTTGCCCACTTCGGCGATGACGTTTTTCAGGCGGTTCTCGAACTCGCCCTTGACGCTGGCGCCGGCCTGCAGCAGGCCCATGTCCAAGGTGTGGATCTCCACGCCCTGCAGGATCTCGGGCACGTCGCCCTGCACGATGCGCAGCGCCAGGCCCTCGACCACGGCCGTCTTGCCGACACCGGCCTCGCCCGTCAGGATCGGGTTATTCTGGCGCCGCCGCATCAGGATGTCGATCGCCTGGCGGATTTCCATATCGCGCCCGATCACGGGGTCGACCTTGCCGGCCCGCGCGCGTGCCGTCAGGTTGACCGTGAACTGGTCCAGCGCCGGCGTTTTCGACGCCGCCGCCCCGCCGGCCAGCTCCCCCACGGGATCGCCGCCGGCATCGCCCGCCTCCTCCTGCCCCGCGGCCGCCTCGCCGGCTTCCTGCGAGCCCTCGGTCAGCTTGTCGAGCCCGTGCTTGATCTCGTCGAGCTTGAATTCGTGGAACAGCGCCGAGCCCCGGTAAGCCAGCTGCGCCAGTTCCGGCTCGGTCAGCAGCGCCTGCAGCAAATGGCCGCTGCGGATGCTCACCTGCCGCCCGGCCCGCAAATCGAGCGAGGCGATCAGCCAGGCATGCTCGAACAGCTTGGGCAGGCGCACGGAAAACACGGGCGTGCGCGCATTGCCCGTCTGCAGGCGCGCCACTTCGGCGCGCAAATCCGCTTCCAGCATGCTCACGCTGACGCCGCTCCTGCGGGCAATCAGCACGAAATCGCTGCGCGGCTGCTCCAGCAACGCGAGGAAGACGTGTTCCAGGTCGACTTCATACTGCCCCAGGCCGACGCAAAGGCTGGCCGCGCGCGTGGCGGCCGTGCGGCAGGTGTCGTTCAACTTGCTGATCAATGTTTTCAGGTTGATGCTCATGGGGCGGCGGTCCTTGTCGGGTGAGAGTGGGCGAAATCGATGCAGTGGCGCGCGCTCAAGCCAGCGCATGCAGTTCATAGCGGACATCGGCGCGGTCGCGCGCCTCGCCGCCGGTGATCAGGAAACTGTCCCAGCCCAGCCGCCCGCCGCTGCGCGGCTCCGCCAGCGCAATGCCCTGCACGTCGGCGGCGCGCAGCACCAGCTGCACCTCGTATTCCAGGCACAGGCCGGTGAACATGGCGAGCATCTTCTCGAGCGCGAGAGCGGCCGCGCCGCCAGGCAGGAAGGCGTCGAAGTGACAGCGGGCCAGCGGGCCGATGGTCAGGCGCAGGCGCAGGTCGCGCTGCCAGACGCGCGCGCCGACCATGGCGGTGGCGCCCAGCAAGGCGTTGCTGCCGCCCAGCGTGCTTTGCTGCTCGCGCGGCACGTCGTACCAGCAGCCGACAAACTGGCTGACGGCGATGCGCTGCCCGAAATACTCGGACAGCACCTGGCCGATCAGCACGGCCGACGGCGGCCGGTGGCGCATGGCGGCGGCAAAGTAGCCCACCGATTCGTCGAGCACGCCCGTGCCGTCCCCCGCCAGGCGCTGGCGCAGCGAGGCGTTGCCCAGCCCCGCCAGCGACAGCAGCAGCGGCAGGAACTGGTCCCTGCCGTCGAGCTGGTATTTGAGCTCCAGCCGGTACTTGCGCCACGCTTCGTAGAACAGGGCCAGGGCGCGGTTCGAAAACGTGTCGAGGAAGGCGCGCGGCCCCTCGTCCTTTTCATACAGCTGGTGCGTGGCGATGCGTTCCGTATAGTGCAGCGGCAGCGCGCCGGCGACGCCGAGAAAGCCCATGAAGGCCGGCGTGACGCGCACGTATTTCAGCTGCCCGCTGCGCAGCGCCGCGCCCAGGGCGTCGGCGTCCGTGGCCAGTTCGCGCGGTTCGGACGCCAGCGCCTCGAGCTGGCTGGGGGCGAAGTCGAGCGAGATGGAATTCTGGAAGCGCAGGAAACTGGCCACCGCATCATCGTGCGGCAAGCCATTGCGCCTGAGCCACAACTCCAGCATGCGTACCGCCTGAAAATACTGGAAGCGGCAAGGCTGGGCAAACAGGCGCTCGATTACACTAGGCTCGAATCGCCGCTGCGTGGTTTGCATCGCCACAGCTCCTCTCCTGATTTTTTTGCCAGCACCACCAGCTGCGTGAAGCTGTTCGCATGCACATACAAGCCCAGGAAGCACTCGATCACATGCGCAAAGGCGTGGATGCCGCTGCCGACGAAGGCTTCTTCGTCTATCGTCAGCCGCACTTCGACGCCGCGCACCAGACAGGCGAAGGGATTGCCTGGCAGCCAGGCATTGACGGCCTGGTGGGCGATGGCGGTGATGCCGCGTATCTGCCGCTGCGACGTCGCCGAACGCGGCAAGTCGTACAGGGTCAGCATTTCCTGGAACGCTTCCAGACCGCTGCCGGCCAGCGACAGGTGGTTCAGCGCCAGATGCGAAATCAAGCGCCAGTGGGCGCCCCGTCCCCGTTCGAAACGGTGCGACTCGCTGGGTTTGCGCAGCAGGCTGATGCTGCGCACGCTGGAGCCGCCTTCGAGGAACAGGTCGCCGCCATGCAAGCCGTAGGTCAGCTGCGCCGGCAAGTCGCGGTTGGTGCAGCTCAGTTCCAGGCTGAGCGTATCCGTTTCCACCGCGGCGGGATCGAAATCGATGTCGACGATCGAGATCTGCGTCTCGTAGCCGGGACTCTTGCCGGCGATGATCTCGTCGCGCCGCATGACCCAGTAGTGGCCGTCCCTGGCCGGGGTTTCGCCATGGCGCAGCGAATAGAATGGGCGGAATTCCACCACGGATTCGCCCTGCGGCGTCTGCCGCACCAGCTTGACCGAGTCGATGGACTGCACCTCGAACGCATAGGCGCGGCGCGCATCGGCCAGCACGGGATAGCTGGCGGCCGTGTGCGTGAGGCGGATCGGTTCTCCGCGCTGGCGGAACAGGTTGACCACCGGCGTGCAGCCCAGCAGCAGGTTGTGCGTGCTCATCGTCCCCAGCAGGCGGGCCGTGTTCGAATCGGTGCGCAGGCCGCTCAGCGCCAGGTGCAAGGTGATGCGGCGGCAGCTGGACGGCAGCGCGGCGCACAGCGCGCCGAGGTCGATGTCGAAGAAGTTGAATTTCTCGGGAAAGCAGAAATACTCGGTCAGCAGCCGGTAGGCCGGATGCGAGCGGGCGGAAAACGGGATCAGCGCATCGTCCTCGGCAAAGCCGGCGCTGCGCAGCGGAATGCCGTCGAGCGGGACCCAGCTGCCGCTGCCGTCCCCCTCGGCGTAGGCCTTCACGGTGCGCATGAACAGGGCGTCGCGCAGCGCCGCGCAAAACGAGGGCTGGCCATCGATGAACACGCGCAGCGACGCCAGTCCCAGCTGGCCCAGCGCCAGCTGCGCGGCGCTCGACTCGATGGTGATGCGCACGCCCGAGGTGGCATTCGCCGGCAGCAGCACCTGTTCCGGCGCCTCGATGATGGCGCAAAACGCCGCCTGCGTAAGCGCCAGCGGCGCCACCGTCACGGGGTAGGCCGTGCGGAAGGTGCAGGCCACGCCTTTCACGGGGCGCGTCGTCAGCTCCGTGCCGCGGGCGATTTCCGCGGGCGCCGTCAGCTGCGCCGCCGCGGCGCCGTAATCCATGCGTGCGATCGAGCACGAGGGAAACGGGCGCAGATAATGCGGATACAGCACCTCGAACAGCGCTTCGGTGAATTCGGGATAATCGTCGTCGATGCGCTTCGAGATGCGCGAATTGAGCAGCGCGAAGGACTGGATCATGCGCTCGATGTGCGGGTCTTCGCACACCTCGCCGCCCATCAGCAGGCGCCCGGCGATCTTCGGGTAGCGCTCGGAAAACTCGCGCGAATAGCGGCGCAGGAAACCCAGTTCGCGCTCGTAATAGGGCAGCAATTCTTCCAAGGTCAGGCTCCCGTGGGCGCGGCGCGGCGCCCCTTGCTGATCGTGTAATGCAGGCTGGACGGCTGCAGGATGGCGTCGAAGCTGACCGGTTCGTGCGCCGCATGCACCACCAGCAGCGCGCTGATGGCGAAATTGAGGCGGTTGATCGAGCCTTCCTCGATTTCCAGCGATGCGCGCACCTGGCGCAAGCGCGGCTCGTGGCGGGCGATGGCCTTTTCCAGGCACTGGCAGATATAGGCGCGGTCGTCCGTGCTCGACAGGCTAAGCCCGGCGAAATCGTTCAAGCCATACGTGATGATCGACTTGCCGCACTCGGGAAAGGGTTTGAGCAGCGCCTCGGGCAGCACGGCGCGCGTGTTGAGCAGCGCTTCGAGATCGCGCGCCACGGTGTCTTTCAAGTCCTCGAGCGAGAGGCGCGAGACGGTGCCGCTGGAGGCGCCGTGCACGGGCGTATCCATCAGGCGGTCGAACAGGCCCGGCGTAAAACCTTTCATGGGCTTCCCGTTTCATGGGTGGCGTGGACACCGCTGCCGGCGGCCAGGAAAGCCAGCGGCGGCAGCGCGCCGCTGGCATACGCGGTCAGGGACGGTCAAGTACGGTCGGATTCGGTCAGGCCGTCTTGTTGGCCGACAGGTCCCAGCCGCCGGAGGTGTTACCGCCCGAACCGCCACCGACTTTTTGCTGGGTGTACTTCCACTTGACCTTGGAATACTTGAGCGCCAGGTCTTCGCCGAGAATGTCGCCCGCGGCCACCGATGGCGCCACGCTGCTGATCATCACATTCTCCAGTTCGATTTCGAAGTACTTGATGCGCTCGCCCTGGCCGTCGGCGCGCAGGAACTCGAGCTTGGCTTTCGGGATCGTCTTGCCGGAGGAGCAAGTCTGCAGCAGCAAGGGACTGGCGAGATCGGCCATCTTGGCGATGACGATGTCCTTGTGCTCGGTACGTTCGGCGGTATGGCCGCCGCCCGTCGAGGCGGTCGCCGATTTGGGTTGCAGCACTTGCCACTGGACCGACTTGCATTCGATCCAATCTTTGTGGCTGTTATCCGTGGATTCGCCTTTGATGCCATCAATTTGCAAGTATACGTCGATTGCCATGTCATTCCTTTCAAGGGTGTAAAGAAAAATACATTACGATTTGGTCGACTGCGGAAGCTCCGCGACCAAACGGAGTGAAACGGACAATTCGTCCAGCTGGAAATGCGGACGCAAAAAGGACACGGCGCGGTACACGCCGGGCCGGCCCGGCACTTCCGCCACCTGCACCGAGGCTTCGCGCAGCGGAAACTGGGCTTTCTGTTCCTGGCTGGCGTTATCGTCGAGCAAGACGTACTGCGTCAGCCAGCGGTTGAGGAAATCTTCCACGTTGGAGGCGGCGGCAAAGCTGCCGATCTTGTCGCGCATCATGGCCTTCATGTAGTGGGCGATGCGCGACACGGCGAAGATGTATTGCAGCTGCGCCGACAGCACTGCGTTCGCATTGGCGGCGTCGGTATTGTATTTTTTCGCCTTCTGCGCCGACTGGGCGCCGAAAAACGCGGCATAGTCCGTGTTCTTGCAGTGCACGAGGGAGATGAAGCCCAGGTCGCTCAATTCCTTTTCGCGGCGGTCCGTGATGGCGATCTCGGTCGGGCATTTCAGCGCCACCTCGCCCTCGTCCGTCTTGAAGGTATGCGTCGGCAAATCCTCCACCAGACCGCCCCCCTCCACGCCGCGGATCGCCGCGCACCAGCCGTAATCCTCGAAGGCGGCCGTCAGCTTGGTGCCGAACGCGTAGGCGGCATTGCACCACAGGTATTTCTGGTGGTCGGTGCCGTCGACGTCCTCGACGAAATTGAAGCCGTCGACGGTGGCGCCATCGAGCGGATTGAACGGCAGCCGGCCCAGGAAGCGGGGCAAGGTCAGGCCCACGTAGCGCGCGTCTTCCGATTCGCGCAAGGATTTCCACTTCGCATACTCGACCGTGTCGAATACCTTGGCCAGGTCGCGCGGCTTGCCCAGGTCGCTATAGCTTTCCAGGCCAAACAGTTCCGGCGACGCGGACGAAATGAACGGCGCGTGCGCGGCGGCGGCCACATGCGACATCTGTTCGATGAAATACATATCTTCCGGCTGGCGGCTGAATTCGAAGTCGCCCAGCAAGGTGCCGAACGGCGCCCCGCCAAAGGTGCCGAATTCCTCTTCGTAGACCTTCTTGAACATGGTCGACTGGTCGAACTCCAGCGCGCTCTGGAAATCCTTGACCAGTTCGCGCTTGGTCGCGTTCATCATCTTGATCTTCAGATTCGTGCCGGTGGCCGTGTTCTTCACCAGGTAATGCAGGCCCGTCCAGCTGCTTTCCAGCTTCTGGAATTCGGGCGCGTGCATGATGGCGCTGAGCTGCGCGGAAATGAGCTGGTCCAGTTCGGCCACGCGGGCATCGATGGTGGCGGCCAGGTTATTCGATACCACCACCGTGCCATCCATGACCTGGCTGACCAGTTCGGAAATGAGGTCCTTGGCGCGGGCGTGTTCGACGCTGGACTTGGCCACCTTGCTCTGCTCGACGATCTGGTCGAGCAAGTCGATTTCGGCGGCGCCGGCAGCGCTCAATGCGGGGGTCAGTTGTGCGGACATATCAATCTTTCCTGACGTGGGAATGTTGTTCCAGCTGGGCCAGTTTTTCCGTGCTGTTGAGCACGTCATTCAGGATGTCTTCCAGCTTGTCGTTGCCGGCCAGCTTGTTGCGCAGGTCGGCCAGCTTGGTGCGCGCCTCGAGCAGCTTGCGCAGCGGCTCGACCTGCTCGACCACCGCTTCAGGGCGGAAATCGGCGATCGCGCGAAATTTCAGCTCGACGCCGAACTGGCCGCCATCGGCGCCCAGCTCATTGGGCACGCGGAAAGTGGCGCGCGGCTCGATGCCCTTCATCACCTCATCGAAATTATCGCGGTCGATATCGACGAACTTGCGGTCCTTCAGGCGCTTCTGCTCGAGTTCGGAATTGCCGCCGAAATCGCCCACCACGCCCACCACGAACGGCAGCTCCTTGTTTTCGATGGCGTCGCCGATCTCGACGTCATAGGTCATCTGCACGCGTGGCGGGCGTACCTTTTGCAAACGCTTCTGCACACTATCTTTCTTCGACATGACATCCCCTTCCAAAATGTTGGCAGCATCGGCGATGCGCCTGTTGAACTGCGGCGTACCTGTGCCTGGCTGGCTACTTCAGGGCATTGAATGGATTGGCGCTGCCTTCATCGGCAGTGCGCTTGCTTGGCTGCTTGCGGGACGTGCGCACGGGCGGCTTGTCCGGCGGCGGCACCAGCACGGTTTCGCCCAGGCTCTCGCGCAGCAGCTTGGCCAGGTCCTGCGATTCCGCGCGCAGCGGACCGGACAGGTTGTTCTGACGGCTCAGGTCGGCCAGCGCCCGCGTCGACAGGCGCAGTCCGCTGATGGCGATCACGCTGTTGGCCAGCTTGTCGGCAGGATCGCGCACCAGCACTTCCTGGGCATTGAGGATGGCCTCGCCATACTGGCCGGCATCGTAGCGGCTTTGCGCCATGCGCACCCAGGGCTGCTTGTCGGCGGGCGCAGCGGCGGCCGCTTCCTGCCACAGCGCCAGCGCCGCCGCCTTGTTGCCCGTGTCCACCGCCTGCGTGGCCTTGGCCATCAGCTCTTCCAGCGTCGGCGGCGCCACGACGGGCGGCGCTTTGGCCACCGGTGCCGTACTGCAGGCGCCGAGGGCGAAAGCACAGGCGATAACGGCAAGAGTGCGTAGCGAAACCGAACGTGTCATGTTGAGCTTTCCTTCAAAAAAGAGGACTATTTTGACGATTGAAAAGTTGCTTTTTATAGTTGCTAATTGTTCATTTTTCGGAGCGTAACATGATTTGAAAATTTACTGCGTTCGATAGAAAATACGCGAAAACTCACACTACGAACGCTAAAAACGTACAGTACGCACCATTCCTCAAGATAATGTTAAGGTTCTTGCAGTTGCGAAAAAAGCACCAGGTTGCGCGATGCGAAGCATGATCTCAGTCGCTGCCGCGCGCCTCACTATGTCTGGCATAGAGGGCAATCCATGAGCATGGCAAACAAGTTGTTATGGGGCGAAGGGCTGTTCCTGCGGCCCCAGCATTTCCAGCAGCAAGACCAGTACCACGAACAACGCCTGCACGAGAGCGTCAAGGCGCTGCACCCGTATGCGTGGGGGGTGAACCAGTTGCAGATCGACCGCGATGCGCTGGCCAACAACAGCTTGCGCCTGCTGGAACTGTCGCTGGTCTTCCAGGATGGCGAAATCTACAATGCGGCCGGAAGCGATGAACTGCCCGACGCGCTCGACCTGGGCAACTTGCCGTCGTCGCTGCAATCGGTGACCTTCCACGCCGCCTTGCCGGCGTTCAAGCCATTCGGCGGCAACTTCGCCGCCAGCGGCCAGCCCAACAACGCGGCGCGCTACGCCCAGGCCAATCTCAGCACGCCCGATCTGTACACCCAGGCCGCGCAGGCCGAACTGACCTACCTGAAAAAAACCCTGCGCCTGGTCGCCGATTCCGAGCCGCGCGATTCCTACGTCAGCTTCCCCCTGCTGCGCCTGCGGCGCCTGTCGACGGGCGGCTTCGAGCAGGACCCCTCCTTCGTGCCCCCCAGCCTGTCCATCCGCAGCGCGCCCCTGCTGTTCCTGCAGCTGCGCCGCCTGATCGACGCGCTGCAGGCCAAGGTCAACGCGCTGTACGGCCATCACCGCGAGCCGAGCAAGAGCGTGATCGAATTCCGCTCCGGCGACATGTCCTCGTTCTGGCTGCTGCATACGGCCAGCGCGGCGTACGCCTCGCTCAGTCATTACTTCCATCATCCGGCGCTGCATCCGGAGCGGCTGTACGAACAGCTGCTGGCCCTGGCGGGCGGCTTGATGACCTTTTCAAGAAGCCATGCGCTGGCCGACCTGCCGCCGTACCGGCATGCCGATCCCGGACCGTCGTTCGCCCAGCTGCATGCCATGATCCGCGAATTGCTCGACACCGTGATCTCGTCGAAATACTTCGCCATCGCGCTGACGGAAACCAAGCCGTCCTACCATCACGGCAAGCTGGACTCGGAAAAGATCGATGCCAAGACGACGTTCTACCTGGGCGTGTCCGCCGACATGGCCGGCGTGGAACTGGTCGACGTGGTGCCGCTGCGCTTCAAGGTGGGCGCGCCGGACGACGTGGAAAAATTCGTCCTGTCCGCCCTGCCCGGGGTGCGCCTGCAGCATGCGCCGCAAGTGCCGGCCGCCGTGCCCGTGCGCCCCGACATGTTTTACTTCACCATCGACGCCAAGGGCCAGATGTACGAACGCATGCTGCAGGCACAGTCGCTGCTGGTCTATGTCCCTTCCGGCATGCGTGAACTGAAACTCGAACTTGTCGCCGTCACTTCCTGAGGTCCAACGATGCACGCCAGCGCTCCCCCTTCCCTGATGTCCGGCAGCCAGGCCGGCTATGCCTCCGGCATGGCTGCCGGTCCCGGCACCGAACACACCTTGATGGACTTGCTGTACGACGGGTTTTACGCCCTGTTCATGCTGAAGAACGGCAGCGGGCCGCAAGACAATGCCGATTTCATCAGCAAGATGACGCACTTCCTCGATGAATTCAGCCGCGGCGCGAAAAAACAGGGGGCGTCGGCGGACGATATCGACGCCGCAAAATATGCGTTCTGCGCGGCCGTCGATGAAATCATCCTGCGCTCGCCCTACGACATCCGCGACGCATGGGCGCGGCGGCCGTTGCAGCTGGTGCTGTTCGGCGACCAGCTGGCCGGCGAAAACTTCTTCATCCGTCTCGAAGCGCTGCGCGCGCGCGGCAGCGCCCACCTGCAGGCGCTCGAGGTATTCCATATGTGCCTGCTGCTGGGTTTCCAGGGCCGCTACATCATGGAAGGTCCGGAAAAACTCAACTATCTGACGGCACGCCTGGGCGACGAAATCGCCCAGATGAAGGGCAAGAAAACCGGCTTCGCCCCGCATGCCGAGCGGCCCGACCAGATCATCCACAAGCTGCGCAACAACGTGCCGCCATGGGTGCTGTGTTCCGTGTTCGCCCTGATCTGCGCGCTGGGCTACCTGGGGCTGCGCACCATGCTGGCCAAACAGACGCAAGCGCAGATCAATGCCTACAACGACATCGTCAAGCTGGCGCCGCGCGTGGCTAACCTGAGCATTACCCTGCCGTGATGGACGGCGCACAACCAGCGCCCGCGGCAACGGGCCAGTTCGGCACAGGCCTGAGCCAGCATGCACGGCTCATCACCCTGGCCACGGCCCAGCAGTCCGGGCAGCCCGAATCGCTGATGGCGGAACAGTTCGAGGGCCGCGAAGCCGTCAATGAACTGTTCCGCTTCGAGGTCGATGCCCTGAGTACCGCGGCCAACCTGGACCTGGCGTCCTTCATCGGCGAGGAAATGACGCTTGGCCTGCTGCAGCCCGACGGCAGCCAGCGCGCCTGGCACGGCATCTGCACCGATTGCGCCTGGCTGGGCGCCGACGGCGGCGTGGCGCGCTACCGGCTGCGCCTCGAACCGGCCCTGGCCCTGCTGCGGCTGCGCCGCGACAGTTATATTTTCCAGGACAAGCATGCGCGCGACATCGTCACCGAGCTGCTGGCCGACTACCCGCAGCTGCGCTTCGAATTCGACGTCAGCCAGGCGCTGGCCACGCGCGCCATCTGCACCCAGTACCGCGAAAGCGACTTCGATTTCTTCGCGCGCCTGCTGGCCGCCGAAGGCCTGAGCTGGCGCTTCGAGCACGACCAGCCCGGCGGCGCGCAGGAAGGCGGCGATGGCCAGGCACAGGCCAGACACAAACTGGTGATCTTCGACAGCAAGGCCGCCGCGCCGCAGACCCCGGGCGGCGCCGAGATGCGCTTTCACGGCGTGCGCGCGACCGATACGGACGACGCCATCGACCGCTTCGGCGCGCGCCGCCAGGTGCAGTCGAATGCCGTCAGCATCAGCAGCTGGCACCCGGAGCAGGTGACGGCGCCCGCCGCCGAACAGGTCTCCAGCCTGGCGGCCGGCCAGTTGCCGCAGCTGGCCGTGTATGACGGCGCCGGCGAGCGCCGGCATGCCGACCGCGCGGCAGCCGGGCCGCACAGCGAGCGCATGCTGCAAGCGCTGGAACTGGACAACAAGCAGTTCGACGGCGCCGGCGCCGTGCGCCGCCTGGCCGCCGGCCACGCCATGCGCCTGCTGCAGCATGAGCAGCATGCCGATGGCGCCAACGACTTCACCGTGCTGTGGGCCGAGCACCAGGCGCGCAACAATGCGGGACCGGCCGGCGCCAGCCTGGACGGCATGCTGTCGAAGCTGGCCAGGATGGCCGGGCTGGGCGGCGTGGCCGACCGGATCGCCGGCCAGATCGAGCCGGGCACCTACCGCAACCGCTTCGGCTGCGTGCGCGCCAGCGTGGCCATCGTGCCGCGCGCCACCGCCGCGCGCACGCCAGCCGTGGCGCTGGGGCCGCAGACGGCGCTGGTGGTGGGCCTGGCCGACAGCGTGGCCACCACGGGCCGGGACCACCAGGTACGCATCCAGTTTGCCTGGCAGCGCGGCAGCGCCGCCAATCCGGGCGGCCTGGCGCACAACACCGACCAGCAGGGCAATGCGCCCGGCAACGAGGCGTCCGGCGCCTGGGTGCGCGTGGCCGAAGCGCTGGCCGGCCCGAACTGGGGTTCGCAATTCACGCCGCGCCTCGGCACGGAAGTGCTGGTCGACTTCATCGAAGGCGACATGGACCGCCCGCTGGTGGTCGCCCAGCTCTACACGGGCAGCGACGCGCCGCCGTATGCGGCCGGCGAGGATTCGGGCGTCAACCACGCGGGCGTCCTGTCAGGCATGCACAGCCACAATTTCGACAGCGCCGGCTACAACCAGTGGGTGCTCGACGATACCCGGGGCCAGCTGCGCACCCGGCTCGCTTCGAGCAGCGCCGCCACCGAGCTCAATCTGGGCTACCTGGTGCAGCAAGGCGCCAGCTCGGCGCAGCGGGGCCGCTACCGCGGCAGCGGCTTTGAATTGCGCACCGATGCCTGGGCCATGCTGCGCGCAGGCGAAGGCATGCTGATCTCGACCACGGCGCGCGCGCGCCTGGGTGCCGGCGTGGCGTCGAGCCAGCTCGACACCAAGGAAGCGCTGGCCCTGCTGCGCGGCGCCTGTGAACTGAGCAAGACGGTGGCAACGTCGGCAAGCCAGCAAAAAGCGCTCGTCAGCAAGGAGGCGAACCAGGCGCAGCTGGACATGGCGGCGCAAATCGACCCGCAGCAGGACGGCAAGTACCAGGCCAGTGTGGGCGGCCAGGAAGCGAGCAAGGCGGGCAGCGGCACGCGCGAACCCGATACGGCGCAGCCCGTGGAACGCTACGCCCAGCCGCTCGTGCTGATGGAGTCGCCCACCAGCATCAACTGGGCCACGCCCGCGTCGACCGTGCTGTTCGCGGCCCAGCAGCTGCACTGGACGGCGCAGGCCGACCTGCACATGACGGCCGGCCAGACGGTCGCCTCGGTGGCGGCCAACGCGGCCACGCTGTTCAGCCAGGAAGGCGGCATCAAGGCCGTCGCCGGCAACGGCCCCGTCTCGCTCGAAGCGCATACCGACCAGCTGGAAATCCTCGCCGATCAAGCCGTCACGGTGATCTCCGTGAGCGACAGCATCGACATCAAGGCCAACCAGAAAATCGTCCTGCAGGCGGGACAATCGTCGATCACGCTCGAAGGCGGCGACATCACCTTCCGCTGCCCCGGGCATTTCACGGTCAAGGGCGGGCAGCATATCTTCAACGGCGGCGCCAGCGTTGCCGCCGGCCTGCCGCCGTTGCCCGACAGCCGCTTGAAATTGTTCGACGAAGGCTTCGTGCTGAAAGACCGCGACACGGGCGAGCTCATGGCGCGCCAGCCGTATCGCGTCAAGCGTGCCGACGGCACCATCGAAACGGGCATGACGGATGCCAGGGGCCTGACCCACATCGTGGCGGCAGCCGCCGTCGAGGCGCTGGTGATCGAACTGCTCAAATCGCCGGGCCAGTTGCCCGAAACGCCGGACAGCCCTGCCCCTGCGCCGGCGCCCGGCCCGGACACGCGCGCCAAGGGGCCAGCGCCCGGCACGACGGCCAAGGCGCCGCCCAAGCCCGAGCCGAAATTCAAGGAAACGGGGACGTCCAGCACCAGCCCCGTGGACAACAAGAAGCGCAAGGAAGTGCTGATCAAGCGCCCCGCCTGCTGGATCGAGGACTATGAAAAGGAGATCTCCGTCTCCAGCGTGCCGCGCTATAACAACACCTTCGGCGCCAACGGCGCGCCGCATAACTATTTCGACACCGTGCGCTACAAGATCTACGTGCCCGTCAAATCGAATACCGGCATCATCGCCGAACTGCGCGTCAAGGTGATCACCGTGCTCGATCCGCCCGACCAGGCGCTGGAAGACCGCGAGCGGGGCACACCGCAGGCCGCCACGCGGGCCAAGCAGCGCGCCGCCGTCATCAAGTACGTCAAGGGCATCGCCACCACGGGCCTGGAAAGCCACTGGAACAATAAATTCCAGATGGAGATCAGCGACCCGGAATGCGGCACGCGCACGCTGCCCATCATCTACCGCGTCGTGTATGTGGAGAGCAACGAGCATTACCTGATGCAAATCCACAAGCGCTACGAGCGCGAGGGCGTGACGGGTACCGTGATCGACGTCTCCGCCTCGACCGATGGACAGACGCACGCGCATGAATTCGGTCACTGCTATGGCTTGCCGGACGAATACTCGTACGTGGCGGGCGACGACGAGACCGTGAAATACAAAAAACCGGACGGCACCTGGGACGCGCCCGTGCCGTCGCTGTCGGATGACGAGGAACCGGAACCGGCCGCTGCCAACATCATGAATTCGGCCGGTTCCGTCATCATCCGCGACCGTCATGCCTGGCAGATCGCCATCGAAGTGCAGGAATTGCTGCGCACGAAAATAGGACGGAAAATCAAATGCGATATCATCCTGAACGGCTCCTAAGCGCGCTGCTTGCGCTGTCCATTCAACTCACAGGAAACGCCATGCCGAACGACGTTCTTTCCATCAGCGCCCACTGCCTCGACAATCTCGCCTGCATTTTCACGGGCAGCGACATGCGCATCGAGGTGGTCATCAAGAATACCGGCACGGCGGCGGTCGGGTATCCGCTCGAGTACATTCAGCAGCGCGGCCCCAACCTGCGCCTGATCGACAACGTGAGCGAACAAAGCCAGGTATTGAAGACGGGCCTGGCGAAGCACGCGCTCAAGCGTGAGTTCACCCCCATCGGGCCGGGCCAGTCGGTGGCGCTGCACACCATCATCAAGAATACGGAGCTGCTGCTGTTTCGCAAGGAGTTCGTCGACGTGACGGCCGAAATCGGCGTCTCGGCCGGCATCCAGGTGGCGGGCAGCGAGGAAGCGCTGCCCTTCAAGGGCGGCGCCAGTCTGAAGATCATCGGCAAGGATACGCTGGAACGCGAAGCGCAGCGGCGATAAGACCGCTAGCGCACCTGCGCACCGGCATGCAGCCGGCGCCAGAATGGCGCGGCGGGCCAGCGCTGCTCCCAGCCGTAATACTGCTGGCGCTGCAGCAGGTACTGCGCATGGCGCTGCGCCACCGTGTGCGCCACCGTGTCCAGGGTGGCGTGGCCGGCGATGGCACCGGCGGCGGCCATGCCGTTGGCCAGCGCCTTGACGATACCTTGCGACGTGACGGGATCATAGGCCGAGGCGGCGTCGCCGATGGCCAGCCAGCCGTCGCCATGCAGCCGGTCGAGGCAGTAGGACGGCGCGGGGAAACTCTGCACGCCGCCCGCCAGCGGCAGCGTGCCGCGGGCCAGCGGCAGCGTGCCGCGGGCCAGCGCGGCCGTGTTGGGCGCGGCCGCCAGCCATGCCAGCCAGTGCCCGGCATGCTGCAGGCGCCGCGCCTTGACGGTGGCCGCATCGCTGTAGAACGCCAGCAGCAAGGTGGCGTCGGGCAGATGGGCGCCATACCACCAGCCATGTTCGACGGCTTCCAGGTGCGTCAGGCCGGAACGGGGGCCATCGGGCGCGGCGAAGCGCATGGCCAGGCAGACCAGCGGCAGCGTTTCCACCTTGCGGCTGCCGCGCTGGCGCGCAAAGACGGCGCGCGTACCGCTGGCGTCGACCACCAGGTCGGCATGGACGGCGGCCGGGCGCGGGTGCGCCGGATCGCCCAGCCTCAGTTCCAGGTCAAAGCCGCCGCCTTGCGCCGGGACCGACGCGGCCAGGCTGGCGCGCAGCAGCACTTCCGTCCCGCGCAAGCGCGCCTGCCGCGCCAGGAAGCCATTGAAACGGGAACGCTCCAGGTGCCAGCCGTGGCCCAGCGGATGCAGCAGCGCGTCGTTGTAGCCGCGCTTGTCGCTGCCCCACCAGGAACAGCTGCCATGGCAAGGCGCGTGCGCCTCGGCAAAAAAATCCTGCGCGATGCCCAGCACTTGGAACAGACGGTTGGCTTCAGGCGGAATGCTCTCGCCGATGCGAAACGGCGCGTAGTCGCCCGCCTCGATCACGAGCACGTCCTGCACGCCATGCTGGGCCAGCGCCAGCGCGCAGGCGCAGCCGGCAGGGCCGCCGCCGACGATGACGACCCGGTAGCGCTGCCGCGATGGCCCGGCCGCGCCGGGACTATCCGTTACCGCCGCCATCAGGGCTTCGGCTTCGGCCGGTACACCTTGTCGATGGCCGTATTGCGCCAATACTCGACCAGGTTGCTTTCGTCGCTGTCGAACAGGCTTTCGACTTCCAGGTAGTAATCCTTGCAGATGGCCTTCTCGCCAGCCTTGCGCGCAATCGCCGTGCTTTGCACGACCACGCCGATGCGGTGCCAGTTCAGCAGAAACTGCGCGCGGTCCTGGTAGCGGCCCACATGCATGGCGGGCCGGTCGATTTCCGCATCTTCCGGAGTGCTCGACGGCACCTCATCGGCCCGCGTGCCCTTGCCCCGCACGGAGTAGCGCGGCGTCGTCAATTCGCCGCCGTTGGCGACGACATCGTCGTACGTGTACACGGCCACGGGCCGCTGCGCCGGCCAGGAGGAATACAGCAAGGTATTGTAGCCATTGCCCTTGATCGCCGTGGCCGCATCGATCGCCTGCTGGTTATTGAGTACCTTGCCGCCGGGATTCGGGTCGGGCAGATGCGTGGCGCACGAGTTGTAATCGGTATGCCACGGCAGGGCCATGAACTTCGACACGTCGCCGGGCTGCACCTCGCCGCCGCGCAGCGGCATATAGCCAACGCCGAGGAAGGGCTGGTCCCTGACGGCGGCCCGGTAATCGAGAGGCTGTGCATTGATGCGGAACGGCCCGCCGGCATCATGGCGCCGCCACGCCTGCCGGTACAGGCCCGGGTCGCGCACGATAAAGCCCATCTCGATGCCGGGGCTGTAGCGGCCGCCCAGGCAATTGAACAGGACGGTACGGTCGAGCGCTTCACCGGCGCCCAGCAGGAAATTGCCGCTGTCGGCCACATACCGGCCATGCGCCCACTGATCCATGAAAAAATACTGGGCCCGGGTCAGGGTCAGCAGGCTGCTGCCCGCATCGCCCAGCGACAGCGGCATTTGCGGCCGCAGCGACGGCGCCCCCGTCTGGTCGGGATGGCGGATGAAATTCATGATCGGGTAAGTCAAGCCTTCCGCCGTCATCTTGCCCAGCAAGTCGTGCTCCTTGATCGCCCTGGCCGGCAGGCTGGTCGTCCATCGCTGCAGCGAGGCCGCGCGCAGGATGGGCCGGACATCGGTGCCGAAATTGCTCCGGTAGCCCGTCTGGTAACTGCCATCCGCACAGACGGCGGGCTGCAGCGCCAGCTTTTCCAGCCAGGTGCAATACAGGTCATCCCACAGCGTTACGACGTTCGCCGTTTGCGGCGCGTACGACGGGTCGCTCGATACCACCCAGGCGCTGCCCTCGACGCTGCGCGCCGTGCCATCGGCGAAGAGCAGCATGGCCGTGACGGGACCATCGGCCACGTCATCGAACCAGTTGTCGTTGTTGACATTGTCGTGCAGGACGGCGGCGGCCGAATAATTGCCTTGCGCATCGAAGCCGCATGCCTTGCCGTAGCCGCCCAGCACCAGCAGGCGGCCATTCCCTTCCGTCGTGATGGCGCCCAGCGAGGCGATGATGGCACCCGGCGCCTGGCCATCCGCGCCAGGCGGCCCGCCACGGGGAAACGACACGGGATACGCGGGCAAGGGGTGCACGGCACCGCTGGCGGCATCCGCGCAGGATGGTTCGGTGGCCGCATCGAACTGCACCAGCGCCTGGCGCGATGCCTGCACCGTGCGCGGCCCCGCGTCGATGACCAGCAGTGTGCGGCGCCGCAGCTCATCGCCGACGAAGTCCTTGTTGCGCATGTCCGGCTGGCGGCCATGCTCGAAGGGCGCCACGCCTTCCCCGCCCTCCCAGCTATTGGCTTTCTTGTTGGCCAGATGCACGGTCCAGACGATGTCCTTGACGATCTTGCCATCGACCATGCTGCCGATGGCCACTTCGGCCGGCGCGCCCCGCCTGCCCAGCGGATAGCTTTCCACGCCGTCCGCTGCGTCGAATGCATACTGGTAAATCCGGAAGCGGGCCGCCTGCCGCTTGAGCTTTCCGCTGGCGTCGCGCAACTCGGTGCTCGCGATGGTCGTGTCTTCCGTACCGGGCCGTATCGGCAAGCCTCCCGTGCCATCCTGGCCATCGAGCGGCATGCCGGCCAGGCTTTCCGGGCCCAGATAATATGCTTCGCTGTTGCCGACGCGGGCGATGCCGATGGCCGGGTGAATTCTCAAACCTGTGTATGCCATGCTGAACTCCTGATCATCAAGGGTGTCTGTGCCGGTTGGACCAAGAATCACGGCTGCATGCCGTCCCTGACCCACTGGTCGAAGATGTCGATGCCCTCCTGCGGCATCCTGCCGTCGGGCGGCATCGGGTGCGGCGCGGACATGACATACTGGCCTTCCCCTGCCCCCGGCTTGCGCAGGCGGTGGTGGGCGTCCACCAGCCATTTCTCGTTGCGGCTGTCATAGTCGTAACCGTGGATGGCCACCTGGATTTGCCAGGCAAACGCCTTCACGCTCGCATAGTCGTTCAGATACAGGCGCTGCACGCCCGTCGATGCGGGGTTCGACAGCTTGACCTTGTTCATGTCGGCCACATAGCGGGAAAACAGGCCCTGCACATCGCGCTTGAAGCTGGTCCGTTCGCTCATGGCTTGCTCTCCTCATACGTGGGTTCGGCAGGTTTGCGGCGGTCGACGACCTGGATCACGGGCGTGGAAAAATCGCCTTGCCGGATCAGGCCGCGGCCCTTGTCATTGGTGGTGATGGCGGCCGTGATGCGCCAGGCCTGCCCGTGTTTTTTGGGGACCAGGCTGTCGACGATGCCGGTAATATCCGTTTCGATCACATACTTGTCATGCCGGTGGGCGCCGGACAAGGCCCAGTGGCTGGTGCTGGTGACCAGGTAGCGGTCGCGAAACGACTTGTCGCCGATGCGCGCGCTCACGTTGACGGGATACAGGTAGATATCCGCCTGAAAACTGTAGTCTTCCCCGGCATCCGCACGGTCCAGCACCATGTTGGCCCGCTTGTCCCTGGCCACCGGCCGCGCCGGGATGCTGTAGGCAGCCGTGACGGTGAGATCGGGCCTGGCGACCACGCCATCGGCCGCATCGTCGCTGAGCAGGGCGGCGAACAGGCTTTTCTGGTTGTCGCCAAACACGAAGCCCGCCTGCTGGTGCCGGTCGATCAAGGCCTGGATATCCTTCTTCCGGGCAAATTCGCCGCCATACCGCGGCTGGAAGGCATAGCCTTGCCGGACGGTATCGAAGTACAGTTCCGCCTGGCCCATGTTGGCCGTGTAGTCGCCCGAATCGCCGCGCGGGTCGCCGCCGCTGCCGGCGCTCCAGCCGACGGGCCGGGGCAGGCTCGCATCCTGTTCGCTGCGCATGAACGCCGTGCGCCCGCTGCCGCGTATGCCGGCGTCGCCATGCTCGTCGAGCCACTTCTCGAAACTGTAATCGAGGAAATTATGGAAGGCGTAGAACAGCGGATCGAGGCCGGCCGTGACGTTGTCGCCCATATTGCCGCCCATGTAGGTGGCGTGCATGTGATTATGGATCTTCGTCTCCAGGTTGCCGCCGCCCAGGCTGCCGTATTCGTCGCCGCCGAAATCGGCCCAATCCATGTAGTAGATCTGGTAGGCCAGCAAATTGGGCGAGGCCGTGGCCAGCGAGCTGTCCAGCCCCTCCTTGTTGCGCGTGGCATCGTACAGCGGCGAATCGACGTCCTCGAATGCTTTCGGATAGCGCACGCCGCTGGGCTTGCGGGTGAAATTCCAGTACGGCAGCGCGACGTCGCGCGTGCTGGGGCCCCGTTCGCCGTGCGGGTCGGCTGCCTGCAGCGCCTGCTCATAAAAGTACAGCTGCGCCCGGTGCCATTGCAGGAAGGTGTTCTTCTGGTGCTCGCACTCGCCCGGGAATTCCTCGTGCGCGTTGTCCTCGGTCGCCACCTTGTCGAGAAAATAGGCAATGTCGCAGCTGTTGCGCGTCGGATCCCCCAGCAGCTGTTTCAGCCTGTCGCCGGGCAAGGCCGCCTGGCGGTCGTTGAAGACGTCGACGGAGGGGCAGTTATGCACCCAGGCTTGCCACAGGAAGCCGCGCCGGTCGTACACGTTTTCCTGGCTCTTGCGTTTCATCTCGCTCACCGCATGCTTGAAGGCGTCAAGCTCGGCCGGGGTCAGTTCATCGATATTCTTGCGGTAGCGCACGACGCGCGCGCCGCCCTGCTCTGCCTGGGCCGGCAACGCGGGACGGCAGCGGGCGACAGCCAGCTCGCCCGTGCCGGCGCCGGCATGGCCGCCGGCCAGCGTGCAGCCGGCCAGCAGGGAAAGGGTCAAGGTTTTCATGCGTAACATGGGCAGATGCTCCAGAGGCAGGTTGGGAGAGGCGGAAACGCGCGAGGCGCACTGCCGCCAGGAACGGTCAGTGGCCGTGTCCGCCCATGTCGCCGCCGCCCTTGCCGTCCGGCAGCACCACCTTGACGTTTTGCATCATGCCCTGGTCTTCATGCTCGAGGATGTGGCAATGCAGCACGTATTCGCCGATATAACGCTGATAGCGCGTGGCGATCTCGATCTTGTGGTCCTTTATCACCAGCAAGGTGTCTTTCCACGTGCCGATCAAATCCTTGTATTGCGCGTCGACCGTGCCGCCGTCGGTGCGCGTGATGCCGATGATCTGGAAGGGATTGACGTGGATATGGAAGGGATGATTGCCCTTCTTCGACGCGAGCTCCCAAATCTGCTCGGTGCCCAATACCAGCGTGTGGTCGATGCGGTGCGGATCATAGACGTACTTCATCTCGGGTGTCGGCGAGTCGTCCGGCTTGCCTTCCACCATGAAACGGAACTTGCCATCCACCTTGGCGATATTGAAGGTCGCATACTCCTTCTTCTTGCCGCGCATCGCTTCCTTTGCCGCTTCGCTGAAGCTGGCGTGCGGCACAAACTTGCCGAGCTTGAGTCCATTCTCCAGGTCGCCGAGGATGGTGTTCTTCACGCTATCGGGCAGTTGGACGCCGGGCAGGCTCTTGACGGCGTTGCGCAACTCGGCCAGCAGGAAATCGCGCGGCGATTCGCCCGCCCTGGCGCGGGCGGACGCCTTGGCGTTGGTCTTGGCGGCGATCACGGCGATCAGGCGCGTGTTGTTGACGTCATGCATCGTCGTCATGTTATTGACGTTGGTTTCCGCATACACGCAATACGCGCCGGCTTTCGGCAGCGAAAACAGGATGTCGCTGCGATAGCCCGGCTGCAGGTAGTTCAGGGTCTTGGGGATGATTTTGTCGTGCGTCAAGCCATCGCTGGCCACCTCGAATTGCGTGACGTCCTCGCCATTGCACAAATCCATCACATCCTTGTCCTGGTTCGCCACGCCGAGCGCCTGGAACAGCTTTTGCGGATCGTTGGCGCGGCGGATGCGCAGCACCACGCTTGCCTGGAAACCCGTGTCGATCATGCGCCAGCGGTACAGGCGCTGCGTCTTCATCTTCAGCACCGGCTGCACCTTGCCGTTGACGGAGGTATACCGGCCCGACATCAGCCAGGCATCCGGATCTTCAACCTGATCGAAATCCTCCAGCACGCCGACCCCATCCGTGGGGCACGGCTTCGTCGGCGTCAGGCTGTTGCTGGGGCAGTCATACGGAATTTGCTGCAGCAGCATCACCTCGCCGGCGCTGCCGCTGCCATCGTCCGGCTGGAATTGTTTCAGTATCACATCGAGGTCGCCATTCGCCGTCTCCGTCGGATAACGGTCGCCTTCGACCACCAGCGCGCCGGCCATGCCGCTGGCGACCTGCATCGCCGTCGCGCCATGCTGGTGCGGGTGATACCAGAAGGTGCCGGCCGGATGGTCGATGGGAATATTGTATTCATACTCGAAATCCACGCCCGGCTTGATCGATATCAGCACATTGTCGCTATTGCCCGAAGGCGACACCCACAAGCCGTGCGAATGCAGATTCGTGTCGTTGAAGCAGCCACGCGGACGCGGCGCATTGGTATCGGCCGTGGCGCACTGTTCGGCCGGCAGCGCCGGCAACTGGTTGTACAGCTTGAAGCGCACGGTTTGCCCCGGCGCCATCACCACGGTGGGCGCCATGAAGATGGCCGCATTCTCGTCGCGCCCATCGAGCGCCAGGCCGTTCGTCTGCTGGTAAGAACGCAGGCGCACCTTGTCATGCTTGGCCGTGGTCGGGTTATAGATGGTGCCGTTGGCATAGCGGATGTACATGTCATACGACTTTTCAAACTCGTCGCGCTTGCTCGCCGCGCGGTTGGCGGGCCTGGCGCGCGTCTTCAGCGTTGGCGGCTCCTGCAGCAGGCGCAGCTCCAGGTTCGGCACGGACTTCAGGTTCAGGTCAAGATTGAGATTGACGGTGCTTTCCGCGGCGAAGGCGGTACCCAAGGCAAACGGCATGGCGGCCAGGCACAGCAGCGTGCGCCTGCGGGGAAGACGATAGGACATGACAACTCCTCGATTGGACTCGGCAATGGAAGCATGGCTGGGCATGCGTATTTTTTATTAGTAACATTGCTATTATCCATAATGACAAAGAGTCAATACTCACACTAAGTCACTTGTTGTTTTTATTGCCGAGGGGGCACTGATTGTGGGCTGATGCGATGGGAGCGCTTGCCGCTGGTGCTTGAGATGAGGGGAAGGCGTTGGCCGCTGCGCGGCCAACGGGGCCGCGCGGGGCGCGGCAGATGGGCGATTCGGAGAGGGCTGGGCCGGCACGGCCCAGTCCTTCGAATCCCACCGTTCCGTCCAGACAAATAAAAAAGCCTCCCGCAGGGGAGGCTTTTTTATTTGATTCTGGCGGAGACGGTGTCCGTAGAACACCCCTATGAAATGCGACTCACTTTTGAGCACTACCCCCCTGTCTACCCCCCAGTGAAGACTGGGGTGGAGAGGTTGTTAGTCAATGGCAAAGTGAATCGGCAGGAGTCTGCCAGACAACCGCGAACCGTTCAAAATTGCTTCGTTAGCGCTCTGCTAGCGAGAGCCAGTCATCAGAACCGTGACGGCAAACGGGATGTAGCACATTTCGATTTAGTCGACGATATCCTGCCTGGCGTCCGTCCTGTTTTGAGAGATCTTCTGCGCGAAGGTTCTGTCTCACTGACCGAACGGCAGGCTGCTCGTGACGATCAATCTCACAGACAACGATGACCTCCATGTGCACGATTTGAGGCACGAAGCCATTTCCAGGGTTGCGGAGATTGGCAGCAATACGCGAGGTGGTTTCTCGCTGATCGACCTTCAGCATTTCAGTGGGCACCGTGATGTTTGTATGCTGCTGCGATATGCGCACTTGTGCACCCAGAGCCTGGCCAAGCGGCTCGACGAGGCGTTCAGCTCTAGTGAGAAATGCGATAGTCACCATGGGCGCAGGCGCCTCAAGAAAGAAGCGAAGATCACTGTCGAGGAAATGGTAGGATGTGAAGCACTCGTCTCGCCAGTCAAGTCCATCGAAAAATCGTCCAAGGCTCAGTCTCCTATGGAAGCTGCAGCGCCCCCTGTGTATGACGTCAATTCGGCGGTGTTGAATGCATCCAGGCCGCCGGCGGGCTTATCGAAAACGTCATTCATGTGAACTTCACCCGACGAGCTGCCTAATTATTGATCGTTTTATGCCCGCCAATTTCGGCGGGCATACTGGCCGCGACTCCCCTCATCAGCAAAACACCTCATATTTACCTCCTTGGCGGGCAATACTTTTAGTTATTGCACAACGTCAAGAATCCGGTAATCTACGGATATTAAATAAACAATTGGATGGGACCATGAAACTTAAAGCAGTGATCCTTGAAAACTTTCGTGGCTACTGTCAGTCGACAAGGATCGAGATCGATGAAGACCTAACCGCTTTTATTGGGAAGAATGACGCTGGAAAATCGACGATCCTAGAAGCCCTTGAGATATTCTTCAATGAAGGGAAGCCTGAACAGGGTGACGCATGCGTGCACGGCAATGCGACAGACATCCGCATTGGCTGTACTTTTACAGAGCTCCCAACTGCCTTGGTTCTCGACGCGGCGGCCAGCACCTCGCTCGCCGCTGAATATCTTCTGAATGAGGCTGGTGAGCTCGAGATTATCAAAGTATGGGACTCCACGGCGAAGACGCCTAAGGAGGCAGTTTTCGCGGCCGCACTACATCCAACACATGCAGACGCGGCCGACATCCTTTCTCTCAAGAATTCGGACCTCAAGTCTCGCATCAAGAAGCTCGGCATTAATGACACCACCGTGAACCTCTCGATCAACGGAAGTATGCGGCAGGCCATACGCGACGCCTGCACCCCGCTTGCCCTTGGGCTCAAGCTCGTCCCTCTCGACAAAGAAGAGGCTAAGAAGGTATGGGAACAGATCAAGCCTCAGTTGCCGATGTACGCCCTCTTCCGTTCCGACAGGGCGAGTCAGGACGGGGACGAGGAGGTCCAAAATCCCCTTGGCTTCGCTATAGCGCAAGCCCTGAAGGAAATGGAAGTCGATCTCAAGAAGATTGAGAATGCGGTACGGGCAAGGGCCGAGGACGTGGCAAACCGAACACTTGCGAAGCTCAACGAGATGGACAGCCGACTTGCGAGCGAACTAAAGCCATTCTTCAAGGCTGACCCGAAGTTGAATAATGCTTTTAAGTTCGGCCTCGTCGGTGACAATGGCATCCCGATCAATAAGCGCGGAAGCGGGGTGCGCCGCCTAATCCTGCTCAACTTCTTCCGGGCTGAAGCAGAACGGCGACGGATGGAAAAGGGGGCTCTAAGCGTGATATACGCCATTGAAGAGCCAGAAACCTCGCAACATCCCGACAACCAGCGGTTACTCGTCCGAGCGCTTAAGGAGCTCGCCATCGATGAAAATACGCAGGTCCTGGTAACGTCGCACACACCAGGCCTGGCGGGCCTCCTTCCCAGCGAAAGTCTTCGGTGCGTGCGCCGACAAGCGGACGGGACGGCGTCTGTTTCCGGGTGCAACGATAGCGAACTCGCCGCCATCGCGAACGAACTGGGAGTGCTACCGGACCAACGAGTAAAAGCCTTGGTTTTCGTCGAGGGATCGAACGACGTCGAGTTCTTGGAGCGCATAGGCATCATGCTAAAGCCGCACGTGCCCGACGCAGTGGACTTCACCACCGACAGCCGAGTAGCCCTTGTGCCGCTCGGAGGGGGCTCCCTCAAACACTGGGTAGCCAAACACTACCTGAGTAAGCTTGGTATCCCCGAGGTCCATATCTACGACCGGGACGACGATGTACCTCCAAAATACCAACTTGAATGCGATGCAGTGAACGCGCGGGTAGATGGATCATGGGCAGCAATCACCGTAAAGCGGGAGCTGGAGAACTACCTGCACGCCGACGCAATTACGGAAGGGATGGACAGGATCGCCATCACCTTCACTGACACATGCGACGTTCCCCTGAAAGTTGCTGAAGCCGTCCATCTAGCGTCAGAAAGCGAGAAACCATGGGCCCAGGTTTTAGCCGACGCGAAGGCACTTGACAAGAAGGTAAGTCTTGCCAAGAAGCGTCTTAACCGCGAGGCTGCCTCAAAAATGACCCCGGAGCGTCTCGCGCATGTCGACGCTGCAGGAGAGGTGTCTGGATGGCTGCGGCGGATTCATGGAATGTTGGGGTAGGTAACTGAGCTAAAGGAGGCCACGAAGATGCCCACAGTTGACATGCAGGCGTATCACGTCGATTTCGCACTCCACACACTCGGCTGGAAGGCCTTTCAGGACCTGTGCGCACAGGTCATGGAGGAAGAGCTGGAGAGCACGGTCTCTGTGTATCGCGAGGCCCAGGACAATGGTCAGGATGCAGTGTTCCTCGCGAAGAGTCCCGACGGCCATACCTTGGTGGGAACTGTGCAATGCAAGTTCTCCGGCAAGCACCAGCAACGCCTGAAGCCTTCGGACATCACCGGCGAGCTCGAACACGTCGAACAGCTCGTGGCCAAACAGATGGCGGCGGTGTACTACTTCATCACCAGTATGGGCGTCGATGCCGATGTCGCACGAGAAATCCGCGAGCGGCTCTCTAGCCTAGGGGTAACGGAGCCACACATCGTCGGCAAGGAGTGGCTGATCAGCAAAATCAAGGCGAGCCCTCGCTTGCGAGCGATGGTTCCCCGGGTCTATGGTCTTGGAGACCTCTCAACCATTATTGATGAAAGATGTGCTGCCCAGACCCTTGCCTTGTTAGGCGAGCACAGAAAGGCCCTCAACGTGTACGTGCCGACGGCGCCGCACCGAGCTGCGGTGGATATCCTGGCGAAGCATAAGCTTGTCCTCCTTCTAGGCGCTCCGGCGACTGGAAAGTCCACCTTGGCTGCCATCCTGGCCATGATGGCAGTAGACAAGAACGAAGTGCAGGTATTCAAGTGTGACGGCCCTTTAGAGCTGAAGCAGCATTGGAATCCGAACGAGAACAAGCGTCTGTTCTGGGTTGACGACGCATTCGGTGCAAACCTGCTGATGCCGGACTATGTCAACGCCTGGATTGAGTTCATGCCCAAACTCAAGACTGCGCTAGACCATGGATGTCATTTCATCCTCACGTCCCGCACGCACATTTGGAACGATGCTGAGCCCCGTCTTGGGTCCAGAAACCATCCGCTTCTGGAGGCAGGGACCGCTGTCGTCAACGTCGGCAACCTTACGGAATCGGAACGCGTACAGATTCTCTACAACCATTTGAAGGCTGGAAACCAGCCATCTTCCTGGAAAACGAAGGTCAAGGCGTACCTGCCGCAACTATCGAAAGCATACGGTCTGCTACCGGAACTTGCGCGGCGTCTTGGTGATAAGGACTACACCGGGCACATCATTAAGCTTCCTGACGATCTGATGCGCTTCATTGCCGCCCCACAGGAGTTCTTGGTTCAGACGTTCAAGGAGCTATCGGCAGAACAACAAGCTGCGCTCACCTTGGTGTTTCTCACCCGCTCCCGCCTTCCCGTCAACCTGCTACCTGAGGTTGAGGCCGACTTAGTGGTAACAAGCTATGGCGTGACAAAGGCCGCGATGACCCAGGCTCTGCTGCAGCTCGCAGGCTCCTTCATTGTCCGACGCACAGATGGCGACAAGGAATACTGGGCCTTCTGGCATCCGACATTTGCCGATGCCATAAGCGCTATCCTGAGCAAGCGTCCCGACTTGATTGACGTCTACGTTCGTGGAGCGGGAGTCGACACGCTCCTTGCCGAGGTGATTTGTGAAGGTGCCCCCGCCTTGCGCGATGCCGTGCTAGTGCCGCGCAGCAGCAGCGAAGCACTAATAGAACGTCTGCTTGAAACCCCTGATGAAGAGGGGTCAAATGAACAGCTGTTCGAGTTTCTAAACCGTCGGCTTCCTAGGGATTTGGTGCGTAAGGTCTTGGAGCGGGCTCCCGATCTTCTGGTCAGGCAAGGCGGGAGACCGTCTTGGCGCCGTCTCTCGCGCAGCGAAGAGGTTCGTTTACGGGCGACAGCCCATGAAATGGGATTACTCAACGAGAAAGCTCGCTCAGCTACTGTATTCACGCTAGAGGATGGGGCGCTGCACTCCTTGGACGCCTCTTTCGTCCAAGATGAAAGCATCCTCGCCATGTTCCGGCCCTCAGAACTGATGCATCTAACCGCCGGCCTATTGTCCAAGCTGGACTCCGAGATTGCAGAAAAGATCGAAGAATGCCGAGCGCAAGCAGACCCGGATAGCGACATCGACAGCCAGTTCGAAGGAGTCACTGATTTCCTTGACGACATCAGATACTTGGTTGAGGCTGACGAGGTCTTCGAAAATAAGCACAGCGAGCTGATCGCCGACTTAGACCAAGCCAAGAAAAGCGTCGAAGCCGAAAAGTCAGATGAGGAAGAAGAAAATAGCTTTTTTAGCAACGTTCCCCGCGCTGTACAACGTGAACAGGAGGGTGGTCGCTCTGTTTTCAGCGACGTCGACGAATAGCTGCCTGAATCGCCACGACAATCGTAGACACTCCTGAGCCATAATAATTATGGGCACAAGGAGAAGGTATGAGCGGAAAGCGGTACACGGAGGAATTCAAAATTGCTGCGGTCAAGCAAGTAGCGCAGCGCGGGTACCCGGTTAGCGAAGTCGCAGAGCGGCTTGGCGTGAGCATCCATAGCCTGTACGCCTGGGTGAAACGCTATGGCGTTCCGGAGGAAGAGCGCAAGGCAGTTGATGGCCAGGCCGACGAAATGCGGCGCCTGAAAGCCGAGCTCAAGCGCGTCACGGAGGAGCGCGACATTTTGAAAAAGGCCGCGGTGTACTTTGCCAAGACGTCCGCGTAAAGTACACCTTAATTGTTGAGTTACAGGACCAATTCCCTGTGCGTGCTTGCGGGCGACCAGCGAGACGGTCATGCCCGGTTCGTATGTCTCGCGCACCAGTGCCGCCTTCTCATCGGCTGACCAGCGCCTGCGGCACTCCTGGCTAATCGTTACAACCTCGATTGTTTGCTTGTTCCTAGTCATATGCACAGTCCTATTCCTATCCGTAAGAATAGCGCATAGGCTGTGTCCGGTGAATCAGGGGGCTATTTCAGCAGATCGAGAAATTTCTCACGTCGTCATTTGCAATCGATTTTGACGTCGTTCTGCCCGACAAATTTTCCCTTGCGAGAAGTGATAACACAGACATTGGTGGCATCCGGTAATTGACGAGCGAGTGTCACTTGGTCAGCCTCGCCGTAGGTGCACGCCAACCATTTCCCATTGGGGAATTTTCCATCGATTTTGTAGGTGGATTCTGTTCCCTTCTTGCCATGTCGTTCCGTATCGCTTATGAGCTCACCGAGCATTTCGGGTGGACCGCTCATCGGAGCGGCTCCGTGCAAATACAGCGGTGCGCTTACAAAGGTTTGCCAGCCTGCCGGGGTATCCCTCAGCTGTACCGACTTCTCTGAAATCGACGTGGGGCACTCCAGGACTGGAGGCGAAGCGAATACAGGTGGCGCCACCGCGAGCATAAGGGCTAGCGCGCAGCTGGCCGCCGATGCTACGCGGCGGGCTAAATCTGGGTTTCTCTGTTGGTTCATGGGCATTACTCGATAACGAAAAAAGCATCGGCGTTGTTACTCGGATGGTTGAAATTGCCTTTTTTATCTTTGCCCAAAGACTGCAAGAGGCGCACTGAGATTTTTGTTTTTCCGGCCGCCTTCCATTGGTCTGCGACATAAATACCGTTGACGCCTTGGCGTATGTACAGGGCAGCGTGATTACCATGCCGATGGTTAGGATACCTGCCGTTGACGAAGGTCGCGATGGCCGTTCCGGCGCGCAACGTCGTGTTGCCTACAACGGCTTCACCTTGTCGCCAATGTGGTGTTGTGGGTGCTCCGGCATACTCTTGAACGAGCGCGACACATTGGTGGCTGCCTATCACGGGCTGACCTTTGAGCAACGACGCATTAGGATAAACGTAAGACATTCCGCCCTCCTGAGAATTGGGAATGTCTTGAATTTACGGCAATGAGAACTCAGCTCTTTGAACATAAACAAAAATTAGCGCTCTCAGGTGGAGGCCTTTGACCGACATCAAGCACATGCACTGAAAACCGCTTACGTCTATCAGCAGACCTGATGGCTTGAGGGTAATCCCCCCATTTCTAGAGCGCGCTAAAAGAACACGTTGAGCACGAAGTGCGAATAAGCAGGTATGAAGTTAGCTAACCGGCCCGCCGGTTAGCTAACTTCACCTATCCTGCCCCGCTTCGCGCAGCGACTGAACCACTAAAATCGTCGGACACAACGTCGACCAAACCCCGTTTTTGGCACGGTTGAAAGCAAATAAGGCCTTATAAGGCCTTATATGTGCCATATCTGCTTCAACCGTGGCATTTCAGGCTTTAACCGTGTCAGATTTGTGGTTCAACCGTGCCAGATTTGTGGTTTAACCGTGCATGTTCCGCACGACATGAGGGCGATTAAATACCATGAAGAATCCTGTGCAGAACAACTGCGTGCCTGGCTCAAACGCCACCATCAGCGAAGCGCGGCCAGAATTTCGTCGCATTTCTGGCCTTCAGCGACGATACCCGCAACAACAATCAACTGGCGATGCAAGGATGGCGATCCGCTCTGCGCCAGTGCCGACGTGCTGGCACCGATCCTGCCTCACCCTTGAAGAGAAACACGTCCCAAGTGACTCCTTCCTCCCGCCACAGTACCTTGGCGCGCTTCAGCCGCCTGCCTGGAGTGTCGGCAAGCAGCGGAAAATGGCGTAGCAGGATTTAAGCAAGCGCCAAGGAAGCTACCGTCCTGGCCTCCGTAAGACTCCAGGGCCGCTTGCCAGCCCGGTTCAGGAGCGCATGCCGGCAAGGGATGCGGACAGTGGCTGCAAGGCGCATGAACCCGCATGCCAGTCCTCAGCCCGCGCAAGGATACTCCATGGGGCAAGCCATCACACGACAGACGGTGCGGGATTGCTGCAAAAGTCAGACCATGCCTGCATCAGCACGATACGCTTGTCGAACAAGTCGCCGCGCCGGTAGGCGGCTTCCACCCTGTCCGGCAAGCGGTGCGCCAGCGCATGCTCGCATACCTCACGTGAAAAGGCATTGGCCGCCGCCTCGGCGCACCAGTCACGGAAGGAAGAACGGAAACCGTGCACGGTGATGTCGTCAAACTGCATGCGGCGCAAGACTGCCGTCAAACTCATGTCCGACAACTGCGTGCCACGCTTGCGGCCTGAAAAGATGATGTCCCCCTGACGCGGCACTGCGCGCAGCAGCGCAAGCGCCCCACCAGAGAGCGGCACGCGATGCTCCTTGCCTGCCTTCATGCGCTGCGCTGGAATCGTCCACAGGGCCGCCTCTAGGTCAATCTCCGGCCACCGCGCACCCCTGACCTCTCCTGAGCGCGCAGCCGTCAGGATGGCAAACGCCAGCGCCCTGGCAGCAATCCCTTCCTGACCCGATAAGGCGGCCATGAATCTGCCGATCTCTTGCCACGGCAGGGCCGGCCGGTTTTTCACTGGAGAAACCTTGTTCGGATTGGCCAGCAGATTTTCCAGATGGCCTTTCCAGCGCGCCGGATTTTCTCCCTGACGAAAGCCGCTGACCGTTGCCCAGTCGAGTATGCATTCGATTCTGCCGCGTATGCGCGTTGCCGTCTCCGTCTTTGACAACCAGATTGCATCGAGCACCTTGACGACCAGATCGGTGTCGATCGCCGCGACAGGCAGCGCCCCCGCCAATGGGAACACATAGGCGGCCAGGGTGTTTTCCCACTGCGCCACATGTTTGGCATTTCTCCAGCCATGCCGGTGCGCCGCGATATACGACGCCGCACACTGTTCAAAGGTCATTTGACGCGCACGCGCCAGCATCCCGGCCTGTTTTTCCTGGCGGCGCATTGCCAGCGGATCGCGCCCTTCGCTCAGCAGCAAACGGCATTGCCGCGCCTTTTTGCGCGCCTCGACCAGATCGACTGCCAGACAAGAACCCAGCCCCATTTCGTGACGCCTGCCAGCTACGCTGTAACGAAACAGCCAGCTCCTGGCGCCAGCGCCGGATACTTGCAGCACCAGTCCGCCGCCATCCCCGTAATACCCTGGCTCCCTGGCGCGACCGACGACCAGCGCCGACAGCTTGTTCATCCTGATTGTCATTACCCCACTCCCGCATTGCGAGAACCAGTACTAATTTTAGCGCGCGATCAAGCGCGTGCTGGCAACGACACTTGATCCTGCACAAGGTCAGTTGCGGCAACAGGCGGGACATAACAGGATCGGTGACGTACGCTTGAAGGCAGCGCACACAGCCATTGCTACCCCCCAGCCTACCCCCCAGCAGATGCTGGATTGACGCGGCAGGCAGCGGACGCTGGCGGATGGATTTACGTGGTTTCTCCTATGAGGAGCGGAAATGAAAAAACCCGCCGAAGCGGGTTTTTAGAAATACTGGCGGAGACGGTGGGATTCGAACCCACGATACAGGTATAAGCCGTATGCATCCTTAGCAGGGATGTGCCTTCGGCCACTCGGCCACGTCTCCTAGCTGATTACTCAACTATGTCTCTGTAGCTAACTGCGCTGCAGCGACGAACGTCATAATATCGACTGCCCCCCCTTTGGTCAAGGGCGTGGGGCAATATTTTTGGATATTTAAGCTTTTTCCAGCTCGAACGCTTTATGCAGCGCGCGCACGGCCAGTTCCATGTACTTTTCATCGATCAGCACGGAGATCTTGATCTCGGAAGTGGAGATCATCATGATGTTGATGCCCTCTTCCGACAAGGTACGGAACATTTGCGATGCGACGCCCACGTGGCTGCGCATGCCCACGCCGACGACGGACAGTTTCGACACTTTCGCGTCGCCCGTGATGCTGGCCGCGCCCAGTGCTTCGCGGTTCGCTTCCAGCACGGCCAGCGCGCGCGTGTATTCGCCGCGCGAGACGGTGAAGGTGAAGTCCGTTTTACCGTCGACCGACTGATTCTGTATGATCATGTCGACTTCGATATTCGCGTCCGCCACCGGTCCCAGGATGTGGTACGCCACGCCTGGACGGTCGGGCACGCCGAGCACGGTGATTTTGGCTTCATCGCGGTTGAAGGCGATGCCGGAGATGACTGCTTGTTCCATGTTTGTATCTTCCTCAAACGAAATCAGGGTGCCTGAATTGGCTTCTATTTCCAGCGGCAACATCGGGTCGGTCAGCGACGACAGCACGCGCGTGGGAACGCGGTAGTTGCCGGCGAATTCCACCGAACGCGTTTGCAGCACTTTGGAACCCAGCGAAGCCAGTTCCAGCATTTCTTCAAAGGTGATGGTCTTCAGGCGGCGCGCCTCGGAGACCACGCGCGGGTCGGTCGTGTAGACGCCGTCGACGTCCGTGAAGATCAGGCATTCGGACGCCTTCATGGCGGCGGCGATCGCCACCGCCGAGGTATCGGAACCGCCGCGGCCCAGGGTCGCGATGTTGTCGTGTTCGTCGACGCCCTGGAAACCGGTAATGATGACAATCTTGCCCGCATCGAGGTCGCGTTTGACTTTTTCGTCATCGATCGACTGGATGCGTGCCTTGGTAAAGGCGGAATCGGTCTTGATCGCGACTTGCCAGCCAGCATAGGATACGGCTTGTTTGCCGATCGCCAGCAGTGCCATCGACAATAGGCCGACGGACACCTGTTCGCCTGTCGAGGCGATCATGTCAAGTTCACGGGGATCGGGTTGATCCATGATTTCCTTGGCCAGTCCAATCAGGCGGTTGGTTTCGCCCGACATGGCGGATGGCACCACCACGATTTGATGCCCGGCGTCGTGCCACTTGGCAACGCGCTTGGCGACATTCTTGATACGGTCAGTCGAGCCCATCGACGTACCGCCATATTTGTGGACGATTAAAGCCATAAGAGTGAAGTTTCCGCTCAAGAAGAATAAAAAAGGAGGGCTTTACTCTACATGCCGCAATGCAAAATAACAAGCTAAAAAGCGCATTAGCTCATACCAATTGTACATATGGAAATAACCAATCCATGCAGTCCAGCTGGCTGGAGCAGCCACTTGGCGATCACCGCGAGAGTGGCCGTGGAGGCTGCCCCTGCGCTCAGCAGGAGAGCCAGCGCAAGGTCACGCGAGGACGATCCAGCAGACTCAGACAATGGCAGTCGAGGCCGATACCGGCCGCATACAGCAATTGTTGCGCCGCACAGACAAGGGGCAGGCGTTCGCGCTCCCAGGCGGGCACGTCGAACGCCTGGTAATGGTATTTCAAGCTCTTGGTGGGACGGTTCAGGGCCAGTTTCAGGCGCTCGCCGCCCTGGCGAAAGTCGATCGTCAAGGTTTGGGCTTGCAACCAGGCAATATCGATGCCCTGGCCGCCCTCTTCCACCGCATCGAAATGCAGCACGCCGCCATACGCGGGAAAGGCCAGGCTGGCTTCGCCCTGCCACGTAAATTGCTGGCCGGCTTTTTCCAGGCCGGGAATGCCCGCATCGTCACGCTCGCGCATGCCCGCCAGATCATCGAGCTTCGGCGTCAGGTACAGCCGGTCGCGGTGGCGCCGCACATGGCATTCGGGGTGCGTGACCAGCAGTTGCGCATCGGGCCGTGCCTCCAGCAATTGCGCCAGCATTTCCGCCAGCCATGCCGTCGACGGCATGCGCAAGCCGCGCGTGCCGAACCAGTGGCGCAGCAGGTTGTAGCAGCGGTCCGCGCTCAGCGCGCGCAATTTCGCCAGTTCGATGCAGTCGCCATCGAGGCACATTGCCAAATCCTGCGTCGCCAGTTCCGTCAGCAGGCGCTGCGCCGATTGCGCGTGCTGGGCGCTGCGGGCGAAGCGTTCCTGAAAACCGGGAAAGGCCTGCGCCAGCACGGGCATCACCTGGTGCCGCAGGGCATTGCGGGCAAAGCGGGGATCGTCGTTCGACTCGTCGTGGATGTGCGCAATCGCATGGCTCGCCACATACGCTTCGAGCTGTTTGCGCGACACGGAAAGCAGCGGGCGCGCCATCACCAGGTCCGGGTTGCCCAGCAGCTCGGGCGCGCTGTTGGCGCCATCCATGCCGGACAGCCCCGCCGTGCCGGAGCCGCGCAGCAATTGCAGCAGCACCGTTTCCGCCTGGTCATCCTGGTGGTGGGCCGTCAGCAGCAGACGCACGCCGCGCGCGGCGCACAATTCGCCCAGGGCCGCATAGCGGCGCTTGCGGGCCGCCTCTTCCGTGCCCGTCTTCGCATTCTTTTCCAGGGTGACCTTGCGCGCCTCGAAGGCGATACCCAAGCCGGCACACGCCTGCTCGCAGTGGGCCAGCCAGGCATCCGCATTCGGGCTCAGGCCATGGTGCACGTGGAACGCGTAAAGAAACACGCCCTGCTCTTGCGCCCAGGCATGCGCCAGGTGCAGCAGGGCCGCGGAATCGAGGCCGCCGCTCAGGGCGATGCCGACGGTGCTGCCGGGTGCAGGTGCGCAGGCGTCCAGCGCGCGGGCGAAGATGTCGGGCACGGTGGCGGTTTGTTGCTTTTTCATTCGGACTCCGGGAATGCAAAGAGGGACAGGCGGCTAAACGGATGGTGTCGTTTAGCGGACTGTCCCTGGTGTTTTATGCTTGTTTTAACCCAAGACCTTGAAAGGCCGGGGTCAGACCCTCAGGGTCTGACCCCAGTTTTTGCCCTTGGGTTGATACAAATTACTCGCTCGGCGTGGTTTCCTTGAACTTGCCGTAGCTCAGCAGTTTTTCGTGGCGCGCGGCCAGCAAGTCCTTGGTTTTCATGCCCTGGAACTGGCGCAGGGTGTCGGCCAGTGCGCGTTTGAGCAAGGTGGCCATCTGTTTCGGATCGCGGTGGGCGCCGCCCAGCGGTTCGTTGATGATCTTGTCGATCAGGCCCATGGCTTTCAGGCGGTGGGCGGTCAGACCCAGCGCTTCGGCCGCGTCGGAGGCGCGCTCGGCGCTCTTCCACAGGATCGAGGCGCAGCCTTCCGGCGAGATCACGGCGTAGGTCGAGTATTGCAGCATCAGCACGGCATCGCCCACGGCAATGGCCAGCGCGCCGCCGGAACCGCCTTCACCGATGATGGTGGCGATCAGCGGCACTTTCAGTTCGGCCATCACATACAGGTTGTGGCCGATGGCTTCCGACTGGCCGCGCTCTTCCGCGTCGATGCCGGGGAAGGCGCCTGGCGTGTCGACGAAGGTGAAGATGGGCAGGTTGAACTTTTCCGCCACTTTCATCAGGCGCATGGCCTTGCGGTAGCCTTCCGGCTTCGGCATGCCGAAATTGCGCATGGCGCGCTCTTTCGTGTCGCGGCCCTTCTGGTGGCCGATGACCATGCACGGCTGGCCGTTGAAGCGGGCCAGGCCGCCGACGACGGACAGATCGTCCGCGTAGCTGCGGTCGCCATGCAATTCGTGGAAATCGGTAAAGATTTCATTCACGTAATCCATGGTGTAGGGGCGTTGCGGGTGGCGCGCGATCTGCGCCACTTGCCAAGGGGTCAGCTTGGCGTAGATATCCTTGGTCAGCTGCTGGCTCTTCTTGGCCAGGCGGTCGATCTCTTCCGAGATGTCGACGGCCGAATCGTCTTGCACGAAGCGCAACTCTTCGATCTTGGAATCGAGTTCCGCGATCGGCTGTTCAAAATTGAGGAAAGTCGTTTTAGTCATTGTACCTCCAGGTTTTACCGGCCACGGCGCCAGGGCGCGCGGCGTCATCTATGTTTATTTTACCGTACCGGCTGGTGCGCCGGGGGCTGCATCGGGTGCGGCAGGGGCGGCTGCAGGGTCGAGACTGCGCCACAAATACCACGTCGCCACGGTGCGCCACGGTTCCCAATTGGCGGAAACTTCGCGCGCATCGCTGCGGGAAACGGGTTCGCCGGAGAAGTAATTGACGCTGATGCCCTGGATCAGACCAGGGTCGTCGAGCGGCAAGACATTCGGCCGGAGCAGATTAAATATCAGAAACATCTCGGCTGTCCAGCGGCCGATGCCGCGGATCTGCACCAGTTCGGCGATGACGGCTTCGTCATCCATCTGGTCCCACTGGCTCGCGTGCACGCGCTTGGCCTTGAAATGGTCGGCCAGGTCGAGGATGTATTCGGTCTTGCGTTTGGACAAACCGCAGGCGGACAGTTGCTCGGCGCCTGCCTTCAACACTTGCGAAGGCGTGCATTTCGGGCAAGCCAGCAGCAGCTTTTTCCAGGCGGCATCAGCCGCCTTGGGCGTGATCTGCTGCCCCACCAGCGAACGGGCCAGGGTGGTAAACGGGTCGCTGTGGCCGACCAGGTGCAGGTCGCCAAATTGCGGGATGAGTTTTTTCATGATGCGGTCGCGCTTCATCAGCTCGATCTTCGCCTCTTCCCAGTAGTGCGGCACCTGGATCACCTGCGCAGCGATTACTGGCGCTTCCCCGTTTTCCCTGGACGTAGCCATCATGCGCGGCGCCAGTTGGTCGAGCCGTCAGGCTTGTCTTCAAGAATGATGCCCGCCGCCAGCAAGTCGGCGCGGATCTTGTCGGACTGGGCAAAGTCGCGCGCCTTTTTCGCCGCACTGCGCGCCGCGATGGCCGCTTCGATGCCGGCCGCCTCATCGACGCCGCCGGCGGCGGCGCCGACGGTCGCTTGCAGGAATTGCTGCGGCGTGCGCTCGAGCAAGCCGAACACGCCCGCCAGGCCTTTCAATTGACGCGCCAGGGCGGGCGATTTGCTCTTGTTGACTTCCGTTGCCAGGTCGAACAGGGCAGCCACGGCCAGCGGCGTATTGAAATCGTCGTCCATCGCTTCGCGCACGCGCACGGCATGGGCTTCGCTCCAGTCGATGGCGCCCTCTTCCACCGCCACGTCGGCCAGCGCCGTGTACAAGCGCGTCAGCGACAAACGCGCATCGTCCAGATGCACGTCCGAGTAATTCAGGGGGCTGCGGTAGTGCGCGCGCAGGATGAAGAAGCGGATCACTTCGGCATCGAACTTTTGCAGCACTTCGCGGATGGTGAAGAAATTGCCGAGCGACTTGGACATTTTTTCATTGTCCAGGCGCACGAAGCCGTTATGGATCCAGTAATTGACGCTGGTGTGGCCGAACGCGCCTTCGGACTGGGCGATCTCGTTTTCGTGGTGCGGGAATTGCAGGTCCGCGCCGCCGCCATGGATGTCGAATTGTTCACCGAGCAAGGCGCACGACATGGCCGAGCACTCGATATGCCAGCCCGGACGGCCCTTGCCCCACTTCGAATCCCATTTGACTTCTTCCGGCTCGGACTCCTTCGACGACTTCCACAGCACGAAGTCGAGCGGATCGCGCTTGCCCGTGTTGACGTCGACACGCTCGCCCGCGCGCAGGTCGTCGAGCGACTTGCCCGACAGCTTGCCGTAGTGGGGGAAGTTGCGCACGGCGTAATTGACGTCGCCGTCGGCCCCCTGGTAGGCCAGGTCCTTCGCTTCCAGCTGCTCGATCAGGCGCAGCATCTGCGGCACGTATTCGGTGGCGCGCGGCGTGTGGTCGGGCGTCAAAATGCCCAGCGCGGCCGTGTCTTCATCCATGTACCGGGTGAAACGCGTCGTCAGCTGGGAAATCGTTTCGCCGTTTTCCACGGCGCGGCGGATGATCTTGTCGTCGATGTCCGTAATGTTGCGCACATAGGTGACGTCGAAACCGGACGCTTTCAGCCAGCGGTAGATGACGTCGAAGGCCATCATCATGCGCGCATGGCCGATATGGCAATAATCGTAGATGGTCATGCCGCAGACGTACATGCGTACCTTGCCCGCTTCCATCGGGACGAATACCTGCTTCTCGCGAGCCAGGGTGTTGTAAATCTTTAGATTGCTCATCGTACTTTGTAAGTGAAGCGGCCGCCAGCCTGGCAAAACGACAGACAGGCGCGGACACCGGGGGTGCCGCGCCACTGAACTGCCGTGTGCGCCGAAAACTGTCGACCCGCTATATTGTTGTTCTTGTTTGTTAGAATTGGGGCGTTAGCGGTCAAGTATAACATTGATAAAAACCATACTGGCCCGATATGAATCAGGTTTTTACGATGTTCAACCGAATTTTCAGTTCTTTACAATTAAAGCAAGTTTAGAGAAAAATAACGATCAAGGACGCCTTCATGCAAGAAACCAAATCGAAACGCCTGTCTTTCCTGGCCCGCTTTTGCACCCTGTTTGCCGGCCTGACCTTGGGCAGCGCCGTCGTGGCGGCCGCACCGGCGACCGCCCTCGACCCCACGCCCCACGTGGCCCTGAAAACCAGCATGGGCGAGATCGTGCTGGAGCTGGATCAGGAAAAAGCGCCGAAAAGCGTGGCCAATTTCTTGCAGTATGTCAAAAGCGGTTATTACAAGGGTACCGTGTTTCACCGCGTCATCGACGGCTTCATGATACAGGGCGGCGGCTTCGACAAGAACATGAAGCAGAAAGCCACCAAGGCGCCGATCCAGAATGAAGCGCAGAACGGCTTGCAAAACGTCACCTACAGCATCGCCATGGCGCGCACGGGCGACCCGCATTCGGCCACCGCGCAATTCTTTATCAACGTCAACGACAACGGCGCGCTCGACTACCCTGGCCGCGACGGCTTCGGCTACACGGTGTTCGGCAAAGTCATCAAAGGCATGGACGTGGTCGACAAGATCAAGGCCGTGCCCGTGGCCGACAAGGGACCGCACCAGAACGTGCCCGTCACCCCCGTGGTGATCGAATCGGCGACTTTACTCAAGACAGCGCCCGCAAAACTGTAAAATAGCGTTTTTGCGGCGCCGGCCAGCCTGGCGCCGCTGAATCAATTATTCATCCAATTTATTAAGGATCATCATGACCTCCGTCATCATCACCACCAATCTGGGCAAGATCACCGCTGAACTGGACGCCGAGAAAGCGCCGAAAACGGTTGCCAACTTCCTGGCCTACATGAAAGCCGGTCACTACGACAACACGATTTTCCACCGCGTCATCGACGGTTTCATGATCCAGGGCGGCGGTTTCGAGCCAGGCATGAAACAGAAGCCTGCCGACACCACCGTGGAAAACGAAGCCAAGAACGGCCTGAAAAACGATACCTACACCCTGGCCATGGCCCGCACGTCGGACCCGCATTCGGCATCGGCCCAGTTCTTCATCAACATCAAGAACAACAGCTTCCTCGACTACCCAGGCCAGGACGGCTGGGGTTACGCCGTGTTCGGTAAAGTTACCGACGGCAAGGAAGTCGTCGACGCCATCCGCGCCGTGAAAACCTCGCGCGCCGGCATGTTCGCCGATGTGCCAGTGACCGACGTCATCATTGAAAAAGTCGAAGCAGTTTAATTCGGCTACGGCATCATGAATCACAGGCATTGCCGCGTTGGCGCCTCTCCATCTACATCACTTTTTGGGAGCGTTGAACGATGACAATGCCTGCCGCACTCTTTATTTCCGACCTGCATCTGCAGAGCTCGCACCCGCGCACCAGCGCTGCGTTTCTTTCTTTCCTGGAACACCATGCGCAATATGCGCAAGCGCTGTATCTATTAGGCGACCTGTTCGAATACTGGGCCGGCGACGATGACCTGGAAGACCCGTTCAATGCGCGCATGACGGCCGCCATCCGTGCCGTCAGCGATGCCGGCGTGCATGTCTACTGGATCGCCGGCAACCGCGACTTTCTTGTCGGCTCCGGCTTTGCCGCCGCCGCCGGCGCCACCCTGCTCAGCGAACCGCACGTGGCCACGATTGCCGGCCGCCGCATCGTCTTGCTGCATGGCGACGCCGAATGCACGAAAGACGTCAAGTACATGGAGTTTCGCGCCATGGTGCGCCAGCCCGCCTGGCAAAAACAGTTCCTGTCCATGCCGCTGGCGCAGCGCAAGGCCATCATCGATGGTTTGCGTCAAAGCAGCCGCGAGCACAATGGCGAAAAATCCATGGACATCATGGATGTCACCCCCGATGCTGTCGCGCAAGTATTTGCCGAACACGCGAGCACCGTCATGATCCACGGCCATACGCACCGCCCTGCCGTGCATAAAGTCGACGCAACCTTGCGCTATGTCCTGCCCGACTGGGAATGCGACGTGACGCGGCCACAACAGCCGCGCGGCGGCTGGATCGCGATCGATACGCGCGGCAACATCACGCGCCATGACCTGAACGGCGAGATCATCGACTAGGCCTGCGCCGACGGCCGCACGGGCGTTTGTCCGATAGCCGCGTCCGCCTGGCCTTGCTGTAATGGCGCCATGCCCACTGTTTACATCGGCACGGCCGGCTGGAGCATCTCCAGCGCCGCCGCCAGCCGCTTCCCCCTCGATGGCAGCCACCTGCAGCGCTATGCCCAGGTGCTGGACTGCGTGGAAATCAACAGCTCGTTCTACCGCCCGCACCAGCCGTCAACCTACGCACGCTGGGCCGCCAGTGTGCCCGAGCATTTCCGCTTCAGCGTGAAATTACCGCGAAGCATCACACACGAACGGCGCTTGCGCGACTGTGCGGCCGAACTCGACCGCTTTGCGGGAGAAGTCATGGAACTGGGGAATAAACTGGGCTGCGTGCTGGCGCAGCTGCCGCCCAGCCTGCGTTTCGAGGCCGACGTGGCCAGCGCATTTTTCCATGCGCTGCGCCAGCGCGTCGACGGCATGCTCGCTTGCGAAGCGCGCCACCCCAGCTGGTTCGAGGCGGGCGCGACCGAACTATTGACGATGCAAGGCATCACGCGCGTGCGGGCCGATCCGCCTGCGGGACAGCCAGGGCCGCACATACCGACGACCAATGTGGCCTACCTGCGCCTGCACGGCAGCCCAAAGATTTATTACTCGGACTACCCGGCCGACCATCTGGCGGCGCTGGCCGCCGACTTGCGCGCATCGGCGCAGGCGGGCAGCTGGTGCATCTTCGACAACACGGCGGCCGGCGCCGCCCTGTTCAATGCGCTGGACCTGCATGCGCGGCTGGCCTGAAAATACGTGTTGATTTTTTGAGACTTAGTGTTATAGTTAACTACAACACCAACTCAATAAACCACGGAGCTTCGATGCCTACAGCATTTTTCACGCGCCGCACCGCCCCGCCCTTGTGGGAGCGCATCCCATGAGCGCGGAATGGAACGACAATAGCCCCATCTACCGCCAGCTCAAGGCCAGAGTGGTGGGCATGATGCTCGATGGCGTGCTGCAGTCCGGCGACGCCCTGCCTTCGGTGCGCCAGGTGGCGGCCGATTATCAATTGAATCCCATCACGGTTTCGCGCGCCTACCAGGAACTGGTCGACGATGCCCTGGTGGAAAAACGCAGAGGACTCGGTATGTATGTCTTGGAAGGCGCCCGCGACAAATTGCTGGCCAGTGAACGCGAGCGCTTCATGCGCGAAGAATGGCCGGCGATGCTGGAACGCATCACGCAACTGGGCCTTAACCTCGAGCAACTACTGCAGGCGAGCCGCGATAGTGGCGCACACGGAGAGAGCGCATGAATGCATTGAACAAGGACAGCGTCATCAGCGCACGCGGCCTGCGCAAGCAGTATGGCAAACAGGTCGCCATCGACGGCATCAGCTTCGATATCGCGCCGGGGCGCATCGTCGGCTTGATCGGGCCGAACGGTTCGGGCAAGACCACCACCCTGAAAGCCATCCTGGGCCTGACGGGCTTCGATGGCGAGCTGTCGGTGCTGGGGCGCGATCCCCGCGTGCAGCGCGACGCGCTGATGGACGACGTGTGCTTCATCGCCGACGTGGCCATCCTGCCGGGCTGGCTGCGCGTGGCCGACGCCATCGATTTCATTGCTGGCGTGCATCCACGTTTCGACCGCAGCAAGGCCGAGCGCTACCTGGCGCACACCAAGCTGGCGCCGAAGATGAAGGTCAAGGCCATGTCGAAAGGCATGGTGGTGCAGCTGCACCTGGCGCTGGTGATGGCCATCGACGCCAAACTGCTGGTGCTCGACGAGCCGACCCTGGGCCTGGACATTCTGTACCGCAAGCAGTTCTACCAGAACTTGCTGGAAGACTATTTCGATGAAAACAAGACCATCGTCATCACCACGCACCAGATCGAGGAAGTGGAACACATCCTGAGCGACCTGATGTTCATTCGCGACGGCAAGATCGTGCTGGCCTCGAGCATGGAAGAAGTGGGCGAGCGCTATATCGAGGTGATGGTGGGCCCGCAGCACGTCAATCCGGCGCGCGCGCTGCAGCCGATCAGCGAACGCAGCGTGTTCGGCAAGTCGGTGATGCTGTTCGACGGCGTCGCCCGCACCCAGCTGGCCGCCCTGGGCGAAGTCCGCACGCCCAGCCTGGCTGACCTGTTTGTCGCGACCATGAAAGGATCGTACCAATGAGTATTTCCCCTGCCAACAAGATGCAATGGCTGATCCGGCGTGAATTGTGGGAACACAAGGGCATGCTGGTGTGGACACCCGCCCTGATCGGCATCGTCATGACCGTGCTGGGCGCCCTGATGACGATAGGCACCATCGCCAAGACCAAGATGCGCACGGCGCTCATCGTCAATGGCGAGGAAGTGTCCTGGAGCACCGTCTTCAACACCCGCACCTTCGGTCCGCGCCGCACGGAAATCATCGACGCCGTCGCCAACAACTATATCTATGCGGCCGCGCCGCTGTTCCTGGCGCTGGGCTTTCTCGTGTTCTTTTATTGCCTGAGCGCCCTGCATGACGACCGCCGCGACCGCAGCGTGCTGTTCTGGAAATCGCTGCCCATCTCGGATGCGCAGACGGTGCTGTCGAAAGCGGCCATCGCCCTGCTGGTCGCGCCGCTGATCGTGGCCGCTGCCGCCAGCGTGACTTCGCTGCTTCTGGTCCTGATCCTGAGCGGCGTGCTGGCGGCCAACGGCATCCACGTGTTTGCCGAACTGCTCGCCACCCCCGGCCTGTACCTGGGACCGCTGCGCGTGTTCGGCTTGCTGCCCGTGTATTGCCTGTGGGCCTTGCCGACGGTCGGCTGGCTGCTGATGGTATCGAGCTGGGCCAAGTCGAAAGTCTTCCTTTGGGCCGTCGGCGTGCCGCTGCTGCTGCTCATCCTGGCCGTCTGGGCCGGCAAGCTGACGCAGACGGAAAGCGGTATCGACTGGATACAGATGAACGTCATCGGGCGCGCCCTGCTGGGCACCCTCCCCGGCAGCTGGTATCTGTTCGAGCCGGGACTGCTGCCGCACATGCACGCCCTGGCAGAGGGAGGATCGCACATGACGCGCATCGATGTATTCAGCAATTCCTGGTCCAGCCTGGCCTTGCCAGCCGTCTGGCTGGGGGCGGCGGCAGGCGCGGCGCTGATTTACGCCGCCATCCGCCTGCGCCGCTGGCGCGAGGAAGGCTGACAGCACGCTATCACTGCCCCATAAAAAACGCCCCGCCCGCCGGGGCGTTTTTCATTTCTATTCCAGACAAGCCCCCCTGAAATAATAACTACTTTACTGATAGTTATTATAAAAAATCCTGTCCACCACATTACGACTATTTATTCGATAGCATTAATACGATATAAAAATTACAAATAATTATTTCTATCGTATTTTATTACCAATCGCCTTTGATAATCATCAGCCAAAAAAACAACAACTAGCAATTCGATAGCAATATAGGTTTTGGGATAAAAGGCGCAAAAATACGCCAGCACGACAGAAAATTCAGCCGAAAAAAGTCATTTCGTGACAATCCGTGAGAATTACCCTGCGTAACGCTGGACAGAATAGCGTTATGGAAAATAATCAAAATGAAATTGGAAGTTTCAAAAATGAAACTATGCTCAGAGTGGGAGCCCGTGCATGCCTTGTAGAAATGCCGCACCCTGCCAGTGCATCCGGCCGGACAAGCCCGTTACCGGGACAACGGACCACAACAAAACAGCGATACATAAAACAAATATGGAAATGATATTTTTAATATTGTTGAAGTAGCGCTCTTTTGACTCAGCGGTTTTTTTCCAATTATGTTTTACTTGCCACTATCGACATCGGAAACACCCAAGTTCGACCACGGCCCAAGCCTCGCCGGAGCAAGCAAGGAATCGAAGCACATTATTGATTTTTTATTATCTTTAGAAAATTCGACGAATACATAACCTTTTCCGGAGACTTTCAAATGGCCACGATCGCAAACCCAGCCCAAGTTCCCGTCAATGCCGAAGGCGCTGGCGCCAAGATCATCCCGACGCCCGCAAAAAAAGCCGTCGACCCGAAAACCGGCGATCGTAAGCAGTATGACGACGATGAACTGCTCAAAGGGGCCGATGCCAGCGCGACCATGCCGCCTGAAAATGTCGTGGAAGTCACGGGCAGCGCCGATAACGGCAATGCCGCCGCCCTGGGCACGGCCGCGGCCGTGGCAGCAGCGGCCCTGGCCGCCGGTGGCAGTGGCGCGGCCGCAGGCCAGGCCGGCGGCGCCGACCTCGGTACGCCGCAAAGCGATAACAATGGCGGCGCCGCAGGCGCTGTGGGCACAGGTGCGGGCGCCGCCGGCATCCCCAGCGGCAGTGTCGTCGATGTCGCCGGGGCATCGGCGGGCGCCGGCGCGGGTGCGGGGGCTGCGGGTGGGCTGGGCGGCCTTGGCGTGCTGGGTGCGCTCGGCGGCCTTGGCCTGGTCGCCGCCGCGGCTGGCGGTGGCGGAGGAGGTGCCGCGGCTGGCGGTTCCGGCACGGGCGGTACGGGAACCGGAGGCACGGGCACGGGAGGTACGGGCACCGGAGGCACAGGCACGGGAGGAACAGGTGGCACGGGAACGGGAGGAACAGGTACTGGCGGTACCGGCGGTACCGGCGGCACGGGCGGCTCGACCGGCGGACAGGGGGGCACGGGGAATCAGTCCAGCACCACCGTCGTGACCGACGCCGCCGTGCTGGCCGCCGCCGCCGCGGCTGCCGCAGCCGCCAATGCCCTGGCCGATGACGCCGCCGCTGCCACGGCGGCAGCCACGGCAGCAGCGTCGCTGGCCGCCGCGAATGCGGCCATCCTGGCCGACCAGCTGGCGGCGCAAGCCGCCGCCGCCGCGGCAGCAGCCTTGCTCGCCGCCAATAGCGCCACCAGCGACGATGCGCTGGCGGCCAGCACGGCCGCCGCCGTGCCCGGCGCACAAGCGGCCGCTGGCGCCGCCACGAATGACGATAGCGCGGCGGCCGCCGCCGCTGCCGCTGCCGCCTTGTCGCAGGCCACCGCCACCTCAGCGCAAAATGCCGATGCGGCTGCCACCACGGCGGCCGCCAACGCCGCCGCCGCGCACGCCGCCGCCGATGCGGCACAAACGCAAGCGGACCAGACCAACGCCCCGGCATTGCAAGCCATCGCCGATGCGGCCGACGTCGTCGCCAACGCAGCCAACACCCAGGCAGCACTGACCGATGCGGCGGCGCTGGCCGTCATCTCGGCCAATGATGCCGCCGCTGCCGCTGCCGCCACGGCGCTGGCCAATGCCACGGACGCCGCCGCGCTGGACCTGGCGGCAAGCGCCGCCGCCAATGCCGCCGTCGCTGCCGGCATCCAGGCCAGCCTGAGCGATGCCGCCGCCCTGGCCCTCATTTCGGATGCCGATGCCGCCAATGCCGCCGCAGCAGCCACTCTGGCCGCCGCCACCGATGCCGCCGCCCTGGCTGCCGCATCGAACGCCGCCGCCACCGCAGCGGCGAATGCGGCGGCTAACGCCAATGCCAGCGACGCCACGGCACTGGGCATCGCCGCCACCGCCGCCGCGAATACGGCAACGGCCACCAGCACGCAGGCGGGGCTCACCGATGCCGTCGCCTTGACCATGGCAGCGGACGCCGCCGCCGGCGTTGCCGCCCAGGACGCTGCCATCGCCAACGCCACGGACGCCGTCGCCCTGCAAGCGGCCGCCGATGCCGCCGCGACGAACGCCGCCAATGCGCAGACGCAAGCGAACATGACGGATGCGCCCACCCTGGGCCTGATCGCCGACGCCGCCACTGCCGCGTCGGATGCCGCACAACTCCAGGCCGGCTTGACGGATGCGGCCGCACTGGCCCTGATTTCCGACGCCGACGCCGCCACGGCGGCGGCCGCCACATTGGCCGCCAGTACCGATGCCGCCGCACTCGACGCCGCCGCAGCCCTTGCCGTCAGCGCCGCGGCGAATGCCGTCGTCACCGCCGGCCTGAGCGATGCTGCCGCCCTGCAAATCACGGCCGATGCGGCCGCCAGCACGTCCGCCGGCGCCGCCACACAGGCGGCATTGACGGACGCCGCCGCCCTGCAAGTGATTTCCGACGCCGATGCGGCCGCCGCGCTGGCTGCGCAAACGACGGCCAACCAGACGGATGCGGCGGCCCTGGCTGCCGCCGACGCGGCCGCCGCCAGCGATGCCGCCCATGCCCAGACCGTGGCCGACCAGACCGATGTCGTCGCCCTGCAGCAAGCGGCCGACCAGGCCGATGCCGATGCGGCCGCCGCCAATGCGCAAGCGAGCCTGCTGGACGTCAACGTCGCCCTCAATGCCTTCAATCTCGCCAACCTCGCCGCCCTGGCCGCCAACGTCACGGCCGGACAGACCAGCGTGATCGATCTGACGGCCACCGTCAATGCCTTGCAGCTCGATGCCGACAATGCCGACATCACCGCCGGCCTGACGGATGTCACCATCCTTGCCGGCATCTCCGCCGCCGATGCGCTGGTGGCGGCCGGTCTGCAAGCCACCGCCGGCCTGACCGATGCCGGAGCCCTGATCGCCACGGCGGCCGCTGCCGTCTCGGCGGCAGAGACGGCAGCCCTGCTGGGCGGGATCGATATTTCGGCCGTCAGCGCAGCTGCCGCGGCACAGGCCGCCGCAGCGACTGCCGCCACCACGGCAGCGCTGACCGACGCCGGTGCGCTGGGCATCATCTCCACGACCGATGCCGCCGCCGCAACTGCCGCACAGACGGCGGTCACCACCTTGACGGCCGCCAATACGCTGGCGCAAAACGCCTTGGCCACAGCACAATTTGTTGCCAACCAAACCGACGCCGTGGCCCTGGGCGTGGTCTCGTCGGCCGCCGATGCGGCCGCAGCCGCTGCCATCACGACCGCCGGCCAGACCGATGCCATCGCACTGAGCCTCATTTCGAACGCCGATGCGCTGGCCGCCACCTCCGCCGCCAACCTGGCGGCGCTGACGGATGCCACGGCGCTGGGACTCATATCCACGGCCGACGCGGCCACCGCCGCCGCCTTGCAGGCAACGGCCAACCTGACCGATGCCTCCGCCCTGGGCCTGCTCGCCACGGCCGCCGCGGCCGCCGCCAATACGGCAACGAATGTTGCCAACCTGACCGATGCCGTGGCCCTGGGCACGCTCTCTGCGACGGCCACCGCCGCCGCCAATACGGCTGCCGCCACCGCCGCGCTGACGGACGCCACGGCCCTGGGCCTGGTCGCCACGGCCGATGCGGCGCTGGCCGCCACGGCGCAAACGACGGCCAACCTCACCGACGCCGTGGCGCTGGGCCTCGTGTCGACGGCCGCCAACACGGCCGCCAGCGCGGCTGCCGCCGTGGCCAACCTGACCGATGCGGTTGCACTGGGCACCGTTTCGGCGGCCGCCACGGCCGCCGCCAACACGGCCGCCGCCACCGCCGCACTGACCGACGCCGTCGCCCTGGGGCTGACGGCGACCGTCGACGCGGCCGCCGCCACCGCGGCGCAAACCACGGCCAACCTGACGGACGCCGTCGCCCTGGGCCTGGTCGCGACCGCCAATGCCACGGCCGCCACGGCCGCCGCCACCGTCGCCGGCCTCACCGACGCCGTCCTGCTGGGCACCGCCCATACGCTCGACGTCACGGCCGCCACCGTGGCGGCCACCAAGGCCGCCCTGACGGATGCCGCCGCGCTCACCACGGTAGCCAACAACGACGCCGCGAATGCCGCCGCCCTGGCCGCCTATTCGGCCGCGCATCCGCTCGACCTGGTGGCGGCGCTGGCGGCCACCGTCGCCGCCACCACGGCCGGCTTGTCGCAGACCGCCGCGCTGGCGGCACAAGCCGATGACGCGGCTGCCGCCTCGACGGCAGCGACGGCGGCAGCTTCTCTGACCGCCCTGAACAATGCGCTCGCGGCCGACAATGCCGCCACCGCCGCCGCCACCCTGGCCCTGACCTCGCAGGCGGCAGCCACGGCGGCGCAGCTGGACGATACGCTCGCGGCGACTGCCGCCGGCGTGGCCGCCACCTCGCTGGCAGCGGCCCAGGCTGCGCAAGCGGCCGACACCGCCGCAGCCGCGACGGCAGCGACGGCCGCCAATGCCCTGGCGGCCCTGAATGCGGCCTTGCAGGCGGATGCGAATGCGGCTGCCACGGCCGCGGCGGCCGTGACGGCGAACGCGGCCACTGCCGCCGCCGTCGCCGACGATCTGGCAGCCGCCACGGCAGCCACCGTCGCCAACGCTTCGCAAGCAGCCGCGCAAGCGGCGCAACTAGCCGACAATGCCGCCGCCAGCGCCGCCACCATCGCCGCCAACGCGCTCGCAGCCCTGAATGCGGCCCTGGCCGACGATGCGGCCGCCGCCGCGGCCGTGCTGAACTCCACCAATGCCACGGCGGCCGCGGTTGCCGCTACCGCCGCCGATACGGCTGCCGCTGCCGCCGCCGCCGTGGCCGCCATCTCGGCCGCCGCCACGCAGCATGCGCAAGCGGACGATATCGCCGCCGCTGCCGCCGCCCTCACGGCGTCGATCTCGCTGGCCGCCACACAGGCAGCCCAGGCCGCCGATCTCGCCGTCGGCACGACCGCGGCAACGGCAGCGAGTGCGCTGGCCGCGCTGAACCAGGCCCTGGCAGACGACAACGCCGTCAGCGCCGCAGCGACGGCGGCCAGCAACGCGCAGGCGGCGCTGAATACCGCCACGACGACGCTCAACGCGGCGATATTGACGGCCAGCGCCTCGCTCGCTGCCACCAATGCCGCCCTGGCCGACGACGCCACGGCGGCAAGCACGGCGGCGGCAGCGGCGGCGGCCCAGCTCCTTTCCGATGCGGCCTTGCTGGCCGATGGCGCCCTGGCCGCGCTTGCCACGGCGGCCAACAACGCACTGGCAGCCGCCAGCGCCGCGCTGGCCGCCGACGATGCCGCCGCCAATGCCGCGCATACGGCCGCCCTCTCGGCGGCGGCCACCCTGGCGGCGCAACTGGCCGACACGGCGGCTCTCAACGCCCATGCCGCGCTCAACGCTGCCATTGCCAACCTGAACGCCGCCGTGACGGCCGATGTCAACGCCATGGATGCGGACAATGACCGAACGCTGAAACTGAACCTCCTTCTCTCCGCCCAGGGTGCGGCCGATGCCGCGGCCCAGGCCAATGCCAATGCGGCAGCCGCCCACGCGGCGCTGGCGGCGGCCCAGGCCGACGATGCGGCGGCAGCCACCGCGGCAGCCAATGCGACTGCCGCGCATACGGCGGCCGTCGCGGCGCAAAACGCCGATGCCGCCGCGGCAGCTGCGGCAGCACAAGCGGCCATTTCCATGGCCGCCACCCTCAATGCCCAGGCGGACGACGCCACCGCGGCAGCGGCTGCCATAGCCGCCGCCAATGCGCAGCTGGCGCTGGACGCGGCCCTGGCCGCCGACGCCAACGTCGCCGCCACCGCCGCCGCGGCAGCCGCCGCCCAGCTGGCGGCGCAAAACGCGCATGACGCCGATGCAGCGGCAGCGGCAGCGGCCGTCGCGGCAGCCATTACCCTGGCAGCCACGCAGGCGGCGCAAGCCGATGACGCGGCAGCCGCGCTGGCAGCGGCCAACGCCGCCAACGCCCAGGCCGCGCACAACGCCGCCGTCGCCGACGACCAGGCCGCAGCCGATGCCGCCGCCAACGCGGCGCTCGCGCAAGCGGCAGCCACGGCCGCGGCAGCGGCCGACGCCACGGCAACCGCCAGCGCCGCCGCAGCGGCAGCGGCGCTGCTCGCCGCCCAGGCGGCGCAGGCCGACGACACGGCAGCCAATCAGGCAGCAGCCAATGCCGCCGCCGCCACCGCGGCGCACACGGCCGCCATCGCGGCCGACGCGCTGGCCGTCAGCACGGCGGCAACGGCTGCCAGCGCACTGGCAGCGGCCACCGCGGCGCAAAACGACGATGACGCGGCCGCGGCAGCTGCCGCCCAGGCCGCCGCCTCGCTGGCCCTGACGCAGCAGGCACAGGCCGACGATGCGGCGGCAGCGGCTGCCACCGTGAACGCGAACAATGCGGCGGCAGCCGCGCTGGCCGCCCATGCCGCCGATGCCGCGGCGCCACTGGCGCAGGCGCAGGCCGCCGCCTCCCTGCTGGCCCTGCAGGCAGCCCAAGCAGACGATGCCGCCGCCGCCAACGCGGCGGCAGCGGCGGCGCAGGCGCATGCCAACGCGAACGCGGCTTATGCCGATGACGCGGCGGCGGCGCAGGCCCAGGCCGACGCACAGGCCGCCGACGTCGCCCTGGCGCAAGCGAACGCCATCGCCGCGCAAACCGACGCCAATGCCCTTGCCGTCATAGCAACGGCGGACGCCGCCCACGCCGCCGCCGTGCAGGCGCTGGCCGACCAGACCGATGCCGTGGCGCTCACGCAGGCCGCCGATGCGGCAGCGGCGGCGGCGCTGGCGGCGGCCCATACAGCCGACCTGACGGACGCCAACGCCCTGCACCTGGCAGCCGATGCGGCAGCGGCCGCCGCCCTGCAGGCGCAGGCGCAGGCGGACCTGACGGACGCCAGCTCGCTGACGGTGGCGGCGAACGCCGATGCCGCGGCAGCGGCCGCTGCCCAGGCCCAGGCCGACCTGACGGACGCGAGCCAGCTGTTCGTGCTGAGCCAGAACGCCCTGCACAATCCGCTGACGGTGGCCGACTTCGGCACGGGCCTGCCGGCCGCCGGCGGCGACGTGATCGACATGTCGGCCATCGCCCACCTGACGGCGTCGGTGGCCGTGGGCGTCAACGTGGGCACGGACTTCAGCAACAACAACCTGTTCATCTTCGACGGCACGTCCGTGTCGATCGGCGCGGCGGCCAGCGCCATCGCGGCCGACGACAGCGTCTTGTCGGGACAGGGCTACATCGTCATCGCCGATGCGCAAAACAGCGGCGCCGTGACGGTGTATCACTCGAGTGACCTGAGCAACGCCAACGCCATCGACACGGCGCTGGTGCTGCTCAGCGGCGTGAACATCACGCAGCTGACGGCGGCCAACTTCCTGGTCTGACACCGTCCCACGCCAGGCGCCGCGCCTGGCAAGGCAGCGGGAGCGTGCGGCAGCGCGCTCCCGCCCGTACCTTGAAATGCGTCAGGCCTTGGGCCGGAAAAATACGGGATGAGATTACGCGGTTTCCCAGCATTGTTTTTACTGCCACGTGGCGCGGCCTTGCTGGCGGCCATGGCCATGGCATCCATCAGTTCCTTCGCCCATGCCCAGGGCGCCACGGCCTGGAGTTTCGACCAGGTCTTGCAGCAGGCGCTGCAAAGCCATCCCGCCGTCCAGGGCAAGCGCTCGGCGCAGGCGGCCGCGCGCGCCGACCTCGATGGCGCGCAGTGGCAGCGCTTTCCCAGCCTGTCGGCCGAAGTCCCCACGGGTTCGCGGGAAACGGGCGGCGTGGTGCGCATCGAGCAGCCCCTGTGGAGCGGCGGGCGCATCGACGCCGGCATCGATGCCGCCGGCAGCCGGGTCGACGCGGCCGGCGCGGCTATCGAGGAAGAACGCCTGACCCTCTCGCTGCGCGTGATCGCCGCCTACACCGAGGCGCTGCGCCAGACGGCCCGCGTGCGCTCGGCCGAAGAAGGCCTGGCCGAGCACCAGCGCCTGCTCGACATGATCAAGCGCCGCGTGGTGCAATCGGTCAGTTCGCAAACGGACCAGCGCCTGGCCGAATCGCGCGCCTACCAGGCGGCCAACGACGTGTCGAATGCGCGCCAGGCGCAGGAAAACGCGCTGGCGCAGCTGTCGCAACTGGCCGGCAAACCCGTGCGCCTGGTCACCGGCGCGGGCATCGGCGTGGGCGAGCCCTTGCCCGACGCCAGCCTGGAAAGGGTCATGCGCCAGGCCATCGACTACTCCCCCACCCTGCACCGCCTCGATTTCGAGGCGCAGGCCGCCGATTCCGAGATCACCCTGCAGCGCTCGGCCTACATGCCGAAAGTCGTGCTGCGCATGGAAAAGCCCACGGGCGGCATCAACGCCGACAACCGCACGCGCGCCATGCTGGTGCTGCAGGCGCAGCCGGGCGCCGGCTTGTCGGCCAAGGCCGGGGTAGACGCCGCCGTGGCCCGACGCGAAGGCGCGCGCGCGGCGCACGATGCGGCCGAGCGCGACGTGCGCGAGCGCTTCACGCTGGACTGGAACGAGGCCGAGGCGAGCCGCCAGCGCCTGGGCAATGCGGGCGAGGCCAGCACCACCTCGACGCAGGTGTTCGAATCGTATGCGCGCCAGTACGTGATCGGCCGCAAGAGCTGGAACGATGTGCTCAACGCCGTGCGCGAAGCAACCCAGGCGCAGTTTTCGCTGGAAGACACGCGCGCGCAGGCGATTGCCGCCAGCCTGCGCCTGGCCGCGCAAACGGGCACCCTGGCCGGCCGCACGGCACCGGCGGGCCTGGCACGCACGAATTGACACCGACATGATGCACACAGGAGACAGCGTGGATACCTCCATCAAACACGGCTTGCTGACACTCATCGACCGCGCCGCGCGCCTGACGGGCCAGCACCTGGCTGCCGCGCGCCTGGCCGACCTGCAGCGCCAGCTCGACGACGTCGATGACACCGGCGCGCCCGCCATGGTCCTGACCGCCATCTGGCAGGCGGCCGGCCTGGAAGGCGCGGCGCGCCCGCTGCACGAGCCGACGCCGGGCGAGCTGCCGTTTGCCGTCTACAGCGCCAGCACGGGCTGGGGCTTGCTGCAGTCGCGTGGCGCCGACGGCGCCTGGCGCGGCGAAGGCATCGATGGCCGCGCCTTGCAGCTGGAATCGCTGGCCGGCCTGGCTTGCATGGGCCTGCCGCGCCGCAGCGAAAAAAGCGGCGCCCGCCCCGGCGCCCTGGGGCTGGTGCGCAACGCCCTGTGGCTGAAGAAAAGCGTGTTTGTCGACGCCGTGCTGGCCACCGCGCTGGTGACCCTGCTGACCATGGCCACGTCGCTGTTTTCCATGCAGGTGTACGACCGCGTGATCCCGAACCAGAGCTTCAGCACCCTGTGGGTGCTGGTAGTGGGCGTGGCCCTGTCGATCGGCCTGGAATTCATTCTCAAGCAGGTGCGCAGCCGCATCGTCGACCACTCGTGCAATGACGTCGACCATGAGTTGTCCGAGTGGTTTTTCCAGCGCATGCTGGGCATCCGCATGGAGGCGCGCCCCGCCTCCGTCGGCACCCTGGCGGCGCAGGTAAAAGGCTTTGAAATGGTGCGCGGCGTGCTCACGTCGACATCGCTGTTCGTGCTCACGGACGTACCCTTCGCGCTGATTTTCCTCGCCATGATCACCATCATCGGCGGCTGGCTGGTGGTGGTGCCGCTGGTGGCCCTGCCGCTGGCCCTCGTGTGCGGCCTGATGTTCCAGCGCGCCATCGAGAATCACACGCGCAAGAACCTCAACGCCAGCAACCGCAAGGCGGGCCTGCTGGTGGAAGCCGTCGACGGCGTGGAAACCCTCAAGGGCAGCAGCGCAGAATGGATGATGCAGTCGCGCTGGGCCGAACTGGTGGCCGAGAGCAGCCACGCGGAGCAGAATATCCGCGACTATGCGGCCCTGTCGCAAAACATCACGGCCGCCTTCCAGCAGCTGACCAACGTGGCGCTGATCTCCATGGGCGCGTGGTTCGTGGCCGAAAACCAGATGACCATGGGCGCACTGATGGCGTGCACCATCATCAGCAACCGCGCCCTGATGCCCATCGTGCAGCTGCCCGCCGTGATGGTGCAGTGGGCGCATGCGCGCGCCTCGATCGACGGCCTGGAACAGGTCATCAGCCTGCCCAACGAAGCGGACAACGCGCAGTTCGCGCTCACGCCGCGCAGCCTCGATACGGGCTTGCGCTTCGAACGCATCCGTTTTACGTATGGCGGCGCGCAAAAAGTGGCGCTGGAAGTGGAAAGCCTGGCCATCCATCCCGGCGAACGCGTCGGCCTGGTGGGCGCCATCGGCTCGGGCAAGAGCACCCTGCTGAAACTGGCCTCGGGCCTGTACCAGCCGGCCGAAGGCAAGGTGTACCTGGGCGACGTCGACATGGCCCTGCTGGCGCCGGCCGTGGTGCGCGAAATGGTCGGCTACCTGCCGCAGGAAACGCGGCTGTTCAGCGGCACCCTGCGCGACAACCTGTTATTGGGACTGGCCGACCCGGGCGAGGAAGCGATCCTGGCGGCGGCCAGGCGCACGGGCCTGATCGAGCTGATACTGGGCCAGCCGCGGGGACTGGCGCTGGCCATTACCGAGGGCGGACGGGGCGTCTCGGGCGGCCAGCGGCAATTGATCGCCGTCACGCGCCTGCTGCTGGCCAAGCCCCGCATCTGGCTGCTCGACGAACCGACGGGCGCCATGGATGCGAAGACGGAAGCGCGCATCGTGGGGCTATTGGGCGAACTGGCCGCCGAAGGCGTGACCATGGTCGCCACCACGCACAAGAACGCCCTCTTGCCCCTGCTGGACCGCCTGGTGGTGCTGCAGGCGGGACGGGCGTTGCTCGACGGCCCGCGCGACGTGGTCCTGGCCAAGCTGTCGGGCAAGCCGCAGGCCGTACCCAGTCCCGCAACCGCGCCGGTGGCCGCGCCCGCGCCGCAAGGAGCGGTCGCATGAAACTGGCCAAGGTCGAAACGAAAGAGGAAGCGAAGCGCGGCCGGGTGCTGATCTGGAGCTGCACGGCGGCGCTGGCGGGTGTCATCGCCTGGGCGTCGTGGGCGGAGCTGGACCAGGTCACGCGCGCCAACGGCCAGGTGATCGCCAGCTCGCGCAACCAGATCATCCAGGTGGCCGACGGCGGCGTGCTGGCCGAACTGCGCGTGCACGAAGGCAGCGTCGTGAAAAAGGGAGAATTGCTGGCCCGCTTCGACCGCACGCGTGCCGAAACGAGCTACCTGGAAAGCACGGCCAAGGCGGCCGGGCTGAAGGCGGCCGTGGCGCGCCTGCAAGCCGAGGTGTTTGGCGGCGCGCCGAAGTTCCCGCCCGAACTGCAGGCGTTTCCGGAATTTCGCGCCAACCAGCTGGCCCTGTTCAGCAAGCGCCAGGGCGCCGTGCAGGCCGAAGTGGGTTCGCTGGACAGCGCCATGAAGCTGATCAAGGAAGAGCTGGAAATGAATCTGCCGCTGCTGGAAACGGGGGACGTGAGCCGCGCCGAGGTGCTGAAACTGCGGCGGCAGGTGGTCGATATCCAGGCGCAGATCACCAACCGGCGCAACAAATACCTGCAAGACAGCCAGACGGACCTGGTGAAAGCCCAGGAAGACCTGGCCGGCGTGCTGCAGACAGTGACGCAGCGCAAGGAGCAGCTGGGTTCCACCGACATTTACGCGCCCACGGACGGCATCGTGCGCAACGTGCGGCTCACCACCCTGGGCGGCGTGGCCAAGCCGGGCGAGGAAATCCTGCAGATCGTGCCGACGGACGATGACCTGATCATCGAGGCGAAAGTCAAGCCGGCCGACATCGCCTTCATCAAGCCGGGCCTGCCCACGGCCGTGAAACTCGACGCCTACGACTACGGCATCTACGGCCGTCTGCGCGGCACCGTCAGCTACATCAGCGCCGACACCCTGAGCGAGGACAACAAGGGCAATGAGCAGCCGTACTACCGCGTGCAGATCAAGACCAGCGGGCGCAATCTGATGGGCAAGAATGGCGAGCCGATCCTGATCCAGCCCGGCATGACGGCCACCGTGGAAATCAACACGGGCCGCAAGACGGTGCTGCGCTACCTGACGAAACCGATCACCAAGACGTTCTCGGAATCGATGGGGGAGCGCTGACGCAGCCTGCTTTTAGCGGGCAGGCTTCAGGCGGCCGATGACGCTGGCCACCTTGGCCGTGATCATGTCGACCGCGGGACCGTTGGCGCCGTGCGGCAAAATCACATCGGCATTGCGCTTGGTGGGCTCGATGAATTGCTTGTGCATGGGGCGTACCGTTTCCAGATACTGCTCGATGACGCTTTCCACAGAACGGCCGCGTTCCGTGATATCGCGTTGCATGCGGCGGATGAAGCGCACGTCGGAGGCGGTGTCGACAAAAATCTTCAGCGACATCATGTCGCGCAAGTCTTCGTCATACAAGGCAAACAAGCCTTCGATGACGATCACCGGCGCCGGCTTGACGGGAATGGTCCGGCTGGAGCGGTTGTGCAGCGTGAAGTCGTACTCCGGCATCTCGATCGCCTCGCCATTGCGCAAGGCCTGGATGTGCTGCACCAGCAAGGGCCACTCGAACGCCTGCGGATGGTCGTAATTCTGCTGGCGCCGGACTTCGGGGGAAAGATGGGTTTGGTCGCAGTAGTAATCGTCCTGCATCACGACCGAGACCATGTCGGCGCCGAACGACGCCAGCACCTGCTGTGATACGGTTGACTTGCCACTGCCGCTTCCGCCAGCGACACCAATGATAAACGGTTGGAAGGAAATATTATTCATGCCGAATGATACCGGAAACGGGTCCGGACTGACAGGGAGCGGCTGCAAGGCCGGGTCTGTCAGGCGCCATGCACGGTAGCTAATGAACGAAACTGTGCGCTTGGCATTCGAGCAAGATGATATTCTCAACAAGCTTGGGATACGCAGACGGGACGCATCGCCTGCCTGACCTCTTTCAGTATCGATCGACTATTTATCAGGAATGAACGATGAACGAAAAAAAGTTTTGGCAGTTGATAGCGCAAATCGACCGTGAGGCGCTGGAAGACGGCGACGCCGATGCCGCGGTGGAACCATTGACCGAAGCGCTTGCCGAGCTGCCGGTCGAGGACATCAAGGGCTTCGAAGAGTGCCTGGCTCAGGCGCTGTACAAGCTCGATGGCAAGGTGTTTGCGGACCATGCCGGCGAATCGGGAAAGTCGGATGACGCTTTCCTGTATGCGCGCTGTTTCGTCGTCGGCTCGGGCAAGGCCACTTATGACAGCGTTCTGGCCGACCCCGCACTGATGCCCGATCAAACGGACGACTGGCTGGAAGAACTGTTGAGCGTCGCTCCCGAAGCCTGGTCCGGGAAAACCGGGCGCGACACCGATGACTGGGATTTTAGCGCCAGCGTCGATTATGAAACCGGAAGCAATTCCGCCGCCTGGGCTGGCTAAGGCGGCCATGGACGCCATCGCCGCAAGCAAGGCCCATATCAAGCTGGCCGAAGGCGATGCCGGGCAATGGGATGCGCACATGGCGGCAGCTGAAGCCGTGTTGCGCAACGCCTTGCAAGCAACCCCGCAAGACACGGCCCTGATCACTTGCCTGGGCGCCGTGCTGTGCGACCAGGGGGAATACAGGGAAGCCGTCAACGTCCTGGAAACGGCGCTCAAGCTGGGTTCGACGGACAGCCATACCCATTACAACCTGGGGGTAGCCCTGGCGGGACTGGCAAAACCCCGCAAAGCCATGACGCAATTTGGCAAGGCGCGGAGTCTTGCCGCTTCCAGCCTGACCTGGTCCGCCTATTTCGACCCGCAGGCCCAATAGGCGCGTGCCCGAAATTACTCGAACTGCTTGCGGAACGCCTCGAACTGCGCCGCCAGGCCGTCGAAATCGCTGCGCAATTGCAGCACTTCCTGTTCCAGCTGGGCGACACGGCTGCCCTGCTGCGGCGCGCTGACGGCGCCAGCGTAACCTGCCGCCGTCTCGATCTGCGCCAGCGCTTCCTCGCCGCCCAGCAGATGGCCGTAGCGCGGCTCCTTGGCGCCGGGCGCCACCATCAGCCTGGCCACCAGCGGCGGGTATTTATCGATCAAAAATTGCAGGCCCGATTCCACTTCCGCCACGGACTTGAATTCATGCACGCGGCCGCTGCGGCTGCGGATCTCGCCCGCCGTCTGCAAGCCGCGCAGCATCAGGATCGTCAGGATGGCCAGCTTGTCCTGTTCCAGCGACCACTTGATGCGCATGCGGTGTTCGTACTTGGCGACCCGCGCGCCCGCCTGCGTGATGCCATTGACGAATTTGCGCTGCATCAGGCGCTGCAGCACGTCGTAGACGGTTTCCTCGGACAAGGCCATGACCGGGTCGCGGCTCGACAACTGGTTGCAGCCGTTCGTCAGTGCGTTGAGCGACAGCGGATAGCTGTCCGGCGTCAGCGCTTCCTTTTCGGCCAGCACGGCCAGCACGCGGATCTCGAAGGGGTCGAGCAGATTCGGATTGTCATTGCTTTTTTCGCCTGCCGTCACATCAGTATTCATGCCTGTATCCTTAATCAACCAGCTTGTTCATTTGCTCGGAATCGAATTTATCACACTCGGGCACGCCCTGGCAGCAGATGCCCGCCGCCTTCAGAGTGGCGAGGATGGTTTCGATGCGCTGTTCCTGCGCCACGGCGTGCGTGATCAGGCCTTGCAGGGCTTTCGACAGCGGGTCGTCGCCGTTGGGCGTGACGCCATACGCGGCAAACAGATGCGCCGTGCTGCCTTCGCGCAGGGCGCTGACATCCTTTTGCACGATGTGCGCGGGGTTGCCCACGGCCGTCGCGCCGGATGGCACGGGTTTGAGCAGCACCGCGTTCGAGCCCACCTTGGCGTACTCGCCCACCGTGAAGCTGCCCAGCACCTGCGCACCAGCGCCGACGATGACGCCGCGCTCCAGGGTCGGATGGCGCTTGCTGCCGCTGTGCAGCGAGGTGCCGCCCAAAGTGACCCCCTGGTAGATGGTGCAGTCGTCGCCGACGACGGCCGTCTCGCCGATCACCACGCCGAAACCGTGGTCGATGAAGACGCGCCGGCCGATGACGGCGCCGGGATGGATTTCGATGCCCGTGATGATGCGGGCGATATACGAAATGAAGCGCCCCACCCACTTCATGTGCCGCGTCCAGCACCAGTGCGCCCAGCCGTGCATGACGATGGCGTGCAGGCCAGCGTAACAGGTCAGCACCTCCCAGCCATTGCGGGCGGCGGGGTCACGTTCAATGATGCTGTTGATATCTTCGCGCAGGTGGTGGAACATAATGAAAATGGATAAGGTGGAATGCAAATGGTAGCGTATTCGGCGGCGTGCTGCCGGAGAGGCAGATAAACAACCGCCGCCTCAAGGGCGGCGGCTGATTTTCTGGAAGCGCTACAAAACGTTCAGGGTAAGGCGCATTGCCGAAGACAGTACGAATGTACGGCGAGGCAATGCAACGCAGCCATGGACGTTTTTTAGGCTTCCAGCGCGATACGCTGGCGACGGGCTTCGTAGAGGCACACACCGGAGGCGACAGATACGTTCAGGCTCTCGACGGAGCCGAACATCGGGATGCTGACGAGGATGTCGCAGGTATCGCGCGTCAAGCGGCGCATGCCTTCGCCTTCGGAACCCATGACGAGGGCCGTCGGGCCCGTGAAATCGGCTTCGTACAAGCCTTTTTCGCCGTCGTCCGACGTGCCGATCAGCCAGATGCCGCGTTCTTTCAATTCGCGCATGGTGCGCGCCAGGTTCGTCACGGTGATGTACGGGACGGTTTCGGCGGCGCCGCTGGCGACCTTGGCGGCCGTGGCGTTGAGGCCCACGGCACGGTCCTTCGGCACGATGACGGCATGGGCGCCGACGCCGTCGGCCACGCGCAGGCAGGCGCCCAGGTTGTGCGGATCGGTAATACCGTCGAGAATCAACAGCAGCGGCGGGCCGTCGATGGCGTCCAGCAGCTCATCGAGATTGCGCGCCAGCGACAATTGCGAGGCGAACGCGATCACGCCCTGATGGCGGCGCGTGCCGACGATTTTATCGAGACGCGACGAATCGACGGGCATGACGCGCACGTTGGCTGCCTTGGCGGCGGCGATCATGTCCTTCATGCGGCCGTCGACGCGGCTGGCATCGACGAAAATTTCTTCCACGGACGACGCTTCATGACGCAGACGCGAGGTGACGGCGTGGAAGCCGAAAATCATTTTATTCTTCATTATCTATCTATCGCTTATCGCTTGTTCTTGCTTGATTTTGATACAGTTTTTGCTGCTCGTGGTGCCGCCGCAGCGGGTGCCGCGGCTGGTTTCTTGCTGCGCTTCGGTGCGGCGGCCTTGGGGGCTGCCGCCTTGGGGGCTTCCTTGGCTTGCGCCTTGGCGCCGTTGGAACGGCCGCCGGAACCATTGCCCGGTTTGCCGCCATTGTTGCCGCTGGCCTTGATTTCATGGCGCTGCTCGGTCGCAGGACCGGGCTTGACCATCGATTTCTTTTCGCCCTTGCGCTTGCCGCCAGACTGCTTGGCCGGCGCTTCGTCGCCCGCCAGCTCCGCATCGGTGACCAGGCGCAGGTCGATCTTGCGCGTTTCCAGGTCGACACGCGCCACTTGCACCGTCAAACGGTCGGTCAACTGGTAGCGCTTGCCCGTGCGTTCGCCGCGCAATTCATGGCGCGCATCGTCGTACTGGAAGTAGTCGGTGCCGAGCTCGGTGACGTGCACCAGGCCTTCGACAAACAGGGTGTCGAGCTGCACGAACACGCCGAAGGTGGTCACGCCCGTGATCGTGCCGGTGAACTCTTCGCCCAATTTATCCTGCATGAAGTAGCACTTGAGCCAGGCTTCCACGTCGCGCGACGCTTCATCGGCGCGGCGCTCGTTGGCCGAGCAATGCACGCCCAGCGCGTCCCAGATGGTCAGGTCCGTCTTCTTCGGCTTGCCGTCGGCCTTGTCCTTCGCCTGCTGCTTGCGCGTGGCGTTCGACACGTTCGTGTTCAGCACGACCTTGTCGGACAGTTTCGGCTCGTATTTCTTGCCTTGCAGAATGGCCTTGATGGCGCGGTGCGTCAGCAGGTCGGGATAGCGGCGGATCGGGCTGGTGAAGTGGGCATACGCCTCGTAGGCCAGGCCGAAGTGACCGATATTGTCCGGGCTGTAGACGGCTTGCTGCATCGAGCGCAGCAGCATCGTCTGCAGCAGGGCCGCGTCGGGACGCTGCTTGATCTGCTGCATCAAAGTCTGGTAATCGGATGCCGACGGCGTGTCGCCGCCCGTCAGGTTCAGGCCAACCTGTTTCAGGAAAGTACGCACTTGCGTGAGCTTTTCCTTGGTCGGGCTGGCGTGGATGCGGTAGGTGCCTGGGTGCTTGTTACGCAGCAACAAATCGGCTGCGCAGACGTTGGCCGCCAGCATGCACTCTTCGATGATCTTATGCGCTTCGTTGCGCGTGCGGGGGATGATCTTTTCGATCTTGCCGGCGCTATTGCAGACGATATACGTTTCCGTCGTCTCGAAGTCGATGGCGCCCCGCTCCGTGCGTGCTTTCAGCAAGGCGCGGTAGACGGCTTCCAGGTTTTGCAGGTGCGGCAGGATGTCCGCGCGGCGTGCCGCTTCGGGTCCCTTGGTGTTGCCCAGCACGGCGGCTACTTCGTCATACGTGAGGCGCGCGGCCGAGTGAATCACGGCCGGATAGAACTGGTAAGCCTTCAGTTCGCCCTTGTCGCTGACGACGGCGTCGCACACGAGGGTCAAACGGTCGACGGCCGGATTCAGCGAGCACAGGCCGTTCGACAGCTTTTCCGGCAGCATCGGAATCACGCGGCGCGGGAAATAGACGGACGTGCTGCGCTCCAACGCGTCGATATCGAGCGCGTCGTTCGGTTTCACGTAATGGCTGACGTCGGCAATCGCCACGATCAGGCGGAAGCAGTTGGCGCGGCCGACCTTGACGGGCTCGCAATACACGGCATCGTCGAAATCGCGCGCGTCTTCGCCGTCGATGGTTACCAATGGCACGTCGCGCAGGTCGACACGGTCTTTCAGGTCGGCGGCGCGCACTTCGAACGGCAGTTTTTCCGCCTGTTTCAAGGCGGCGGCGGAAAAGATGTGCGGCACGTTGAATTTGCGCACGGCAATCTCGATTTCCATGCCGGGGTCATCGAGGGCACCGAGCACTTCGACGATCTTGCCGACCGGCTGCTTGAAGCGCATCGGTTGCTCGGTCAGCTCGACGCTGACGATCTGGCCGGCCTTCGCCTTGCCCACCGAACCGGTGACGAGAATGTCCTGGCCGATGCGCTGGTCTTCCGGCGCCACGACCCAGGTGCCGTTTTCCTGGATCAGGCGGCCGATGACGTGGGTATTGGCACGCTGCGTGACTTCAACGATCGTGCCTTCCGGGCGGCCGCGGCGGTCCGTACCGACGATGCGGGCCATGACCTTGTCGCCATGCAGTACTTTCTGCATTTCTTTCTCTGGCAGGAACAGGTCGGCGCTGGCGTCATCGGGAATGACAAAGCCGAAGCCGTCGCGGTGGCTCATGACGCGACCGGCGACAAGCGCGCTCTGGTCGGCCAGGCTGAAAACACCGCTGGCGTCAGACTTGAGCTGGCCGTCGCGCTCCATCGCCTTCAGGCGACGGACCAGGACATCCATGGAATCGGCATGCACTTGCAGCGTTTTCCCGAGAGACTGCGGGTCGAGAGGCGCGTTGACGCTGCGGAATATGCCGAGAATGTCCTCCCGGCTGGGGATGGTGTGGGTATTTTGGCTCAAAAGTATTTCTATAGTTGTTATTGACAGTGATCAAACGGAAGACAAAGACCGATGACATCACCGTCAATATTGACACGGTGATGTCCGGTAGTGTACCGGAGGACGCCTTGGTTTGCCTAACGGACAGCGTAGCGGAAACCGAACAAGTGCCCCGCCGATGAAAAAAAGGAGAAAAGCTGCGCAATGCATTTGACTTCGGCAAATATTGCTCTATAATCTCGGTCTCTTGCAGCGACAAACCTTCACGGGAATGCAGTTACAGGAAAGCGGTACAGGGTTGATGTGCAGTATGGAGCGAAAGCTCATCTGGCGCAAAACTCTTCAAGTCGCTATAATAGCAGAATTGCTGTAAAGTTATTTTGCAACAAGTACTCGAGCAGTAAAAAGTAGTAAGTCACAGCAGCATCAGTGCCCACGTGGCGGAATTGGTAGACGCGCATGGTTCAGGTCCATGTGCCTTCGGGTGTAGGGGTTCGAGTCCCTTCGTGGGCACCATTACCTAATTCGCAAAAAAGCCGCAA
>Ga0182006_1000146_pt1 | contig 75345 bp, 51 predicted proteins | sample Sormic07211104_1_FD_123022 | JGI IMG/M metagenome (GOLD analysis project Ga0182006, IMG submission 123022) | Rhizosphere microbial communities from Sorghum bicolor, Mead, Nebraska, USA - 072115-104_1 MetaG | ecosystem: Host-associated > Plants > Roots > Rhizosphere | place: USA: Nebraska...
AGTTCGGAGGGCAGCTCTTGTGCGCTGATTTGCCCGGCAATGAATAATGATGTAAATAAAATGGTTAATTTTCGCTTCATTCTGTGTGTATAATTTTGGTTTGTTGCTCCAAATTACTGATGATTAACTGATAATGATGAAAATGTTTTAGCGCAAACGTTTGAGTTTTAAATATGTTACCGAGCAGTTAAGTTTATTGGGATAATTCACGTCTGTTATCGCTTTTCATATAACCTAAAACAAAAAAAACCTTTGCCACCACTGGTGGCAAGGGTTTCACTAACTAAACTAACTACTATTTTAAAAACTCTATTTCATACTGATTTAAGAAAGGATTACCATCAAAACCATAGTCTGATAAAATTTTGATGTTCATCCAATACAACGAAAGAGCTGACACATCTCCTAAAGAAGATACATATGATTTAGCTGATGCAACATAGTTAGGATCTGGAGCAGTTCCTGCTGGTACATCTATACCAAGAGGAACCCATTTGTACAGGCCAGATAATACCATATTATATCCTCCGGGTGCTTTGTTTCCGATAAGCCCGTCTGCACCTTCATCGATAGGCCAGAAGCCTGTTAAGTTGGCATAATTAGGGTGTTGCTTAATATCCTTTAAAGCAATATTATTTAAAATAGTTGCTGTTGACAAGGCCGTATTAAAATATGCCAGATTTGCGGCATAAAAATTTGCAGAGCCTGAATTATCAACTTTTTTAAACCCAATTCTCAATTTCTCAGAAAGTGCTGATAAACTTTTATGAATAGCAATATTACCTGTTGCAGTTTGCACTCCGTCCATATAAGTGGTAACCGTTCGGGTAGTGGCATTTACATTTTTAACTGTAAAAGTAACGGTATGCCATTTACCATCTGCCCCTGTTGGTGCCAAGTCAATCTGACCTCTATTCTGACCGGAAGCATTTAATGTTCCACCCCAGCTGGATCCAATCGCAGAACCAGATTCAAGCCATAGCCATCCGGTTTGCGTGCCCCCATCAATCCCAGTCCCTTTTGACAAAATACACGGATACTGCGTTGTACTTAAAAACTTAACCTGCATCTGCACAGTGAACTCGTTTGTTTGTCCTCCTCCGTCGTAAAGACCGTTATCGCTTGGTACTTCTGCAAAAATTCCTGTATTATTAAAAAGAATGGTGTTAAATCCCATTTTTTTCAACTCTTGTTGCTTTAATGAGGGGTTATAGGTCATCATAAAACCATTAGTTGGTGCGGTACTGCTACCACCATGGTTGCTGGTTATAATAACTAACCAATCTTCGTTACTATAGGTTTTTCTGGCTTTCAGAGCCGTCATAATATCGCCTATGTAACCATCAGTTGTGGTAACCGCGCTTTTATAAGCAGCATTTGCTGCTGAAAAGCCTCCATTTGCACCTGCAGCCTCTACATCTCTAAAATTAACCACTAATGTACCAATGCCTGTTTGGTTATTTAATATGGCAATAGTGCTATCTTTTACGGCTATATCAGTGTTAACTATGGGCGCAAAATCGGCGTTACTTAAATATTTGCGTAAGTTTACCCATGGGGTTACCACACCTGTTTTTACTGCTTTAAACTGAGTAATGTAATCCAGCATGTTGCGGTAAGAAGTGGTCGGCGTATGATCGTCGTCATTCGGATTACGAGTACGTTCAAAATTATCGTTCTGTACCTGATGTTTAACAAAACCGGTACCGGTTAACATACTTACCCAACCACCAGCATCAGAAATGCCGCTATTTGTACTGAAGGAGTATTTTGCATTTTTTTGCATCGCCGTAAAGTTTGCAGGTGCAATGGTTTGCAATTCGTTTCCTCCGAGGCCATCGATTCCGATAACCAATACTTTTCTTTGCTTACCGACTGTTCTTATTAACTCTTCGTAAACAGGAGGAGGGTTATCGTATTTTTTACAGCCTAAAACACCTGCTAACAAAGCGAAGGTACCGGCTATGAATATTGAAGTTTTATTGTTTGTTCTCATTTTCTTAGCGCTTTACTGTTATTTAATTACACCTATTTCTGATAATGATGCTAACGTGTTGTTGGCTGTCCAGCTATTTTTAAGAATTATCCTAAAATATTGAGCATTAACTGCACCTGCAGGGAATAAGAAGTCGTATCTGGCAAATGCATTTGGTATCTGAGCTGTACCTACACTGGTAAAATTTACATTATCATTACTCACGAAAACCTCTATGTCTTTTGGGCGTTGTGCCGTAGAATTTCTTGGGAAGAAGTACATACCTTTTGCCGACGCTCTGTTACCCTGGCTTAATAAAATTGTAAAAGGATAGGTTTGTGCAGCTGTTGGCGCAGGCGAATACTGTGAATGCCAATAAGTTGTATTGTTACCATCTAACATATTTGCCGGAGCACCTTCATTAGATTGGTTTGAGCTTACTGAAACAATTACCGGTACTATAGCAGCCGTACCGCCTGTTTTATTAAGCGGATTATAAGTCCATACCTGTGTATTTAGTTGTGGGTATTTTGCAGCAACTTTATCTCTTACAGTTGGACTGGTTAAAATACCCCAGGCATCGAAAAATGGTCCTAAATCTGTTTGGGTATAATCAGACAATTTCTCATAAACAAAATTATGCATGGTGATATCGCTGGTATTTAAGCGTGGTGCATGTCTGGCTTCCGAATACAAATAAGTCATGGCACCGTAACCATATTTTTCAAAAATCTGAACAAAAGGAGTCATCCGTTTAAACGGATCGTTCATTGCCACATCAGTATCGAAATTTTTAACGCCGGCAGCGGAGGCATAAGCAATAGCTTGCGGAAAACCGCTAGACACTGATGGATGAAGAATATTATAATTAGCTCCTATCCTATTAGCCACTTTAAAACTGAAGAGGTTGTTGGTTGTTTCGCCTAACGTACTCCAGCTCCATACTTTACCTTGCTGGCAGTTATGTCCGAATTCGTGATAGCTTCCCCACATTCCATTACTGGTTGTAATGTTTGTTAAACTTGTAAAACCTTTAAACCACTCACTATCATTTAAACCTACAAAGGGGAAACCACTATGACCATAACCTGCTGATAACTGAATATCCAATACCCCTCTCCATGGCCCCTGCGGACTCCGGTCTTTTACATCTGGCGCATTATCTGATAACCCCATCCAGGCATTGTAATCCAGATCGAATACATCATTCCATTTACCGAAAGCTACTGTTGGGTTGGTGTAAGGCTCGGATGATGAAAAGGTAGCTACAATTCTATCTCTCGGTACCAGGAAAATTACCCTTTTGCTACGTAACTCCAACCATGGCACCTGCGAAGCTTTTACTTTATTTACCCAGTCTGCATCTACGGTTTGCCCCAGAATAAAATCTGGAGAAACACAAGCGTTAGTAATGGTAAATTCAACAGGGTTAGGATAAGCCCTACCCGCACGGATATAAATGGTACCACCATACAAATTACGTACATAGTTAGCACCAGCATACAATTGCTGACGCATATAAATTACCGGATCTCTTAATAATGGAGATTTCCCTGCGAGATTATCGGTATGCCCTCCAACCTGAACAGTTAAACCTTCAATCCCCGCCGGAACCTCAATTTTAACCAATTCGCCTGGTGCAGCGTAGTAACCTGTACTGTACTGTGGCTCTGGCGCTACCGAAATACGCAGATTATCGGCTGTTTGATCCGTAAAATTTAAATCTAAGGTAAACTTGGCATTTTGTACACGGGGCTCCGATTGGTCGACCAAGCCCGGGAATACCCTTGCTTTTGCATACATCGACTTATCGATCACCTTCATATTGGTGTCAATCTTGCCTGCAGCAACATTCTGAGAATCGTCTGGGTAACCATCCGGAATGTTGTAACCGTATTTTTTACAGGCTGTTACCCCTAACAACAATATAACAGCACATGATATAGTAAAATGATTAAGTTTCATATTTCTAATATTTGATTAGTTTGTTGGAAAAGTAACTGAAGGGTTATAAAATTTACCCATTAAACTCCATTGGGCCGGTACTGCAATATTCATCCAATTGTAGATTAATACCGGAATATCAACACCGTTAGGCACAGCTTTAAAAGCAGCTTCAGATATTGCCGGAGATAGATTTGGGGAGATATCAGCAAAACTCGTCCAGTTAGGCGTTCCTACTAAATTCATTTTAGGTGCTTTTCCAGTCACATCATTTATTACACTTCCAACACCTTCGTCACCTTTAAAATAGGCTATTAAATTGTTGTAATATGGATCTGTTATGGGCGTTAAAGGTGTTTTTTTACTTGCCGCTATGATATCGACATTCGGAATGGCTATATTATAAACCGCAAATTCGGTAATAAAACAATCCACATTGGTATATTTCCCAAACTGCAGCGGCGCTGTGGTATTTAAATTTCCACTGCCAGCATTTAGCGATAAATTGGCAGTTTGTGCAGCTATGCCATCAACAAACATACTGGCTGTGTGGGTGGTACCATTATTAAAAAACCTTACCGCAACAGCGTGCCATTTTCCATCATCTAATTTTTGAGATGTCGGCCCTTTTGCCTGGTAGTTAGAAGTAGTGCCGGTGAAACTCGCATTAAAACTAATGATACCACCATCGTCTTTTATAAAGGCCCAGCCTGGCATTCCTCCGGTTATTCCACTAGTCAATCCTCTTTTTTGGAGAATTGCGCAGTAACCTGAATTCCCTGCACTTCCATCCCAACGGATGTTAAAGCGTATGGTAGCCTCGGTATTTGTACCTAAATTTAAGAAATTAGGGTCACTTTGTACCGCACCATTGGTTGCATTAACCTTTGGGCCAATTCCAGCATAAGGCAGGTTACTTACATCAGGTTTAGTTACGGCATTCGGTTTAAATTTAGGGTTGTAAAAAGCCACGAAAGTATTACGGGAATCATCAGCGTAGATATTTGATCCGGCATTGCCACCTGAAGTAGGGCCACCACCTTTGTTGGAAGCGATTACGACTAACCAATTTTCGTTAGCATAGGTTTTCCTGGTGCGTAGTGCAGCTAAGATCTCTCCTACATAACCATCTAAAGTATTAATGGCTGTGGCATATGCTGCTGTTGCAGCAGTATATCCATTAGCAGCACCAGCTGTTTCGGCGCTATGAAATTGTGCCACCAATAATGATGGGTTGCTGGTTGTCAACTCTGTAATTACTGCAGTTTTAACACCTGCATCATCAGACAGGGTTTGTTTAACACTGGCATCAGCTGCCAGGTTATCGTTAAACGCTGCTGTTGATCCGAAAGAAACTGTTCGTGCAGTTGGGATAGTTGATTTAATTCCAGTAAATAATGTCGGGGCAGTTTGTAGATTTAAACCTGTAAAAGCCTCTGTAGTAACATTATGTTTGGTATAATCTACTCCGGTAAGCATAGTAGTCCAGGATGCTGCATTGGTTATTGCATTTCTCTGGTAATCGGCTACACCATCATAGGAATAAATTGAATTATTAGTAATTTGAGTAAGATTACTTGGAGCTAAGGTGCTCACCACCGAACCTTTAACACCATCTAATATAATGTACAATACTTTTTTAGCGTTGGTACCTAAACCAAGCGTATCATTTTTGAATGAGGTAGGCAGTACACTATCAAAATTTTTGTTGCAGGCCGAATGGAGTAAAACAAAACCCAAAACGAGCGCAGCACCCATAGTTTTTATGTTAAAAACTGATATTATATTTCTTTTCATATCTATATAATTAAAAGTGTACAGTTAATTAGAAATGATTAATCTGAGTACATTATGTGGCAATACGGAATTAAACCTGCTAATATCGCCCACTAAAACAACCTGGGAACCATTTGATACTGGTGTTTCGATCATATCATATATCCTGCCCTGAAAACCACCGGTATTGTTGTACCCTACCGCCAGCTGTCCATTTGCCTCCAGTATCATAAAACCTTGGCGTAAATAATCTCCATATTTATTAAATGAGCCCGTTACGAGAATTTTTCCGTTGTTTAATTGTGACGCAAAAGTTGCTAAGCCCCCTGTAATCAGCGCCCCTGTAAATGTACTCACAGTAGAACCATCGGGATTAAGCAGTGCAAGACCAGAAGATGCCTTTCCGTTAAAACTTGTGAAGTTTCCACAAACCACAATTTTATTGGTTGTTGCATTGTAACGGATAGAATAAACATCACCATCAGCACCGGCACCAGCATTAAAACCCTGATCTACAGAACCATCGAGATTTAATCGTACAATCCGGTTTGCTGTAACGCCATTAAACGAGCTAAAGCTACCCACCAGAATGAGTTTACCGTCAGTCTGCATTATGGCATCGATAATTGCTCCGTTCCCTCCAGCAGCACTTTGGCGTGTGTTTTTATTATAATGGAAAGTTGAGTCCATTGATCCATCTGCGTTCACGCGAACCATCTGCTTCATTCTGGTTACATCATACACCTTATCATCGTAAGTAGAGTTAGGATAATACATTCGCTTAAAATTCTGGAAATTACCGATGATGTAAATCTGTTCGCCAAATACAAAGGTTTTCCTCACCATACCATCAACCCCGGCATTAAATGCGGCAACGGTATCGCCGTTTTTCCACAGTTGTTCTGGTTTAGGATTAACAATGGGTACCAAAGAGTTACCCAGTGCATCTTTATCGGCAGTTTTTATGGTATCTAAACTACCATTGGAATTTAATCTCACAATGTTGTTCAATGTTTGGCGATTGGTACGGGTAGAATTGTATGCTGTAAAACTGCCGGCCACAATGTATTTTCCATTTTGAGAACCCGTAGTAATGCGGTTAATGGAATAAATGGTTTGGCCAGCGCCAACAGCACCTTTACCAAAACTCACACCTGAGGTACTATAAGCTCCATCGGCATCTATCTGGACTATACCGCCATTTGGAAGTGCTGTTGTACCTTTTTGTTCAAAGTTGCTAAAGCTGCCTGTTAACCAGAACAAACCAGTTGGCAGCTTCTCCGCATCGTAAACAGTTGTACCTCCTGCGCCCGAAACAGATCCTGCTCCGTTTACAATTTTAAATGAAGGATCAACAGACACTTTACCGCCAATTTTAACAATCGGGCCAAAAAAACTCTGCCCTTGAGAAGTAATCCAAACGCTACCTGTACTGGCCACTAAAGGCACCTTAAACTGTATCGTACTATCGGTATAATTTAATACTTCAGCTTCGATCTCATTTACATACAGTTTAAAATTATCCTTGTATTTCATTAAACCCTTTACCTGAAGATTTAATGTTGTGCCCGCAGTTACAATATCAGGATCGGTTGATTTAGAGATAAAAGTAATACCTAAAACCTGTTTACCACCTGCATAAGGATCATCGGCCAGTCCCTCACTTTTTTTGCAAGCAACCATTAAGCTGGCAAGGCAAACCGCCGTTGCAACCAATAAGCTTATTTTATATTTTATGTTTGTTAACATGTATCAGTTCATTTATATTAATAAATAATTTGCTATGGTGTTGGCGGCAAAATACCAGATGCTACTACCTGATCTATAAACGTATCGGTGTTAAAACCGAGGTTATGTTTAATTTTGGTTAGCACGTGGATTACCCCGTTGTTCGTCTGGATATCAGATGTTGCCACAGGATTATTCTGCAAAGCCACCTGCGGATTTGACAAATCAGGAATGAAAGCCAGGTATAGCTGACGGTAGCCTGCGTATTTTACACCCGCAGCATCGTTAAAAATTGCCCCTACATTCATAATACGACCGGCATATGAAGTATAATTCTGGCCCGGATAAGCGATATAAGCTAAGGTATCTCGCTGTGGGTAATCTTTTAACAGGAATGCACCTTTAAAAATATACTGAGAAAGTGTATTTCTCCAAACTTCTGGTTTAATCTGGTTTAGTTTGGAAACCGTATCTTTTCCATTATTTTTTAAATACTGGTTCAATCTTTTAATGCTCTTAAAAACCGAACCACTTGGTGGAGCAAAAAAGGTTACATTTTCTTTATCCAATACATCATTCATACCTGCCAGATTGATTACAGTAAGGGTACTATCAAAAAATGGCTTTTTGTCTTTCATATAAGCAAGTATACTTCCGCTATACTTTGGATCATGTACACCTGTATCGAAATAATATTTTTTACAGCTACCGAAAAGCAACAAAGCGGTTGCCAACAGGAGTAAAAGTGATTTATTTTTATTCTGTATTTTCATATTCTTAATTCCAAAAATTATTGCCCACTAAATTAGGATTTGCAGTACGCTCTGTTGCACTGATGATTAAAGGCCAGGTCCAGGCACCAGCATTAAAATTGCTTACACTGATTACCGCTCTTGAAAATTCGGTATTAATGGCTCTTTTTGTTCTTACAAGGTCGAAGAAAAACTGTCCTTCTCCGATCAGTTCTCTGCAACGCTCCCTGTAAATATCATCTTTCAACTCACTTCCTGATGAGATAAGCGCAGGGGCAGCAGCTGCCAATCTAACCTGGTTTACATAGTCTCTGGCGGTAGCATCATCGCTAAGCTCCGCAGCAGCTTCTGCCGCTAGCAATAAAGCATCTGGTAAACGGAAAATAATAGCACTATCATCGTTATTTACGTTTAAACTCGATCCTGAACCTGTTGAATAAACGTTAATAAACTTTTTAAACTGAAAAGTGTTATTATCCGAACTGGCGTTTTCGAACCAGGTTGTGAACCGCGCATCCGGCACTCCGGCCGGAAACAACTTACCGATATAATCTTTATCGTAAGCCATAAAACTGGTTGTTTTACTTATAGCACCGCGGTATGGATAATGCGAAAAGAAATAAGAATAATTGGCATATGCGGCAAATGTTTCGCCGTAGTTATAATCCTGTAAAACACCAAAAAGATTTTCACTGGTACGGCCTTTAAAAATCCGCATGGTATTTTGTTCGTTAATTGGCAGGAGCGAATAGTTAGTGTAGGTAGCCATTTCGGTTCCCAAGGCTACCACTGCTTTGTAATAACCACTTTTATCGCCATTATCCCATGCAGCTGCCCACATATTTAAATGCATTAACAAAGCCACTGCACTTGCCCTGGTTGGTCTAAAACCAGTAAGGGAAACATCGGTATAGGCCGTTGGCAAATCATTTTTTGCAGCACTCATATCAGCAATACATTTTTTCATTACTTCTACCTGGGGGGTACGTGCTAAAGACTTACTATTATATGCTTCGGTATAGTAAATGGCATCCCCAAATAACTTACAGATAAACATATAACTTAGGTTACGCATAAAAACGGCTTCTGCTTTGTATCTTTTTTTATCAGCATCCGATAAATTTCCCGATGGTACATTATCTACCTCATAATACAAGATATTGCTTGCCGCAATAATATCGTACCAGGCTTTCCAGTCCATAATATTCTTTAGCCTGTTATCGTAGGTAGTGCTCGCAGTTGTAACAGACTTTAAATTATTGTTAATTAAATTATTAAAAACATTATTTCCACTATTATCAATGGTGCCCACTGTTTTAACAAAGTTACCCCTAACATCAAGCGCAGGCATTAATACTCCCCCGCCAACTTTATCCCTAAGTCTGGCGTAAATACCATTGGTAAAACCTTCTACATCTTTTCTGGTCTGCCAGAAATTATTTCCCGATAGCGCATCTATTGGTACTACATTGAGGAATTTTTTACAGCCCGTGCCGATAAACAACAGCCCCATGGCCACGAGTAAATATTTTATATTTTTCATTTTCATCCTGTCAAAAAATTAAAATTCTATGTTTAAGCCCAAAGCAAACTGTTTAGAAATCGGATATCCACCAGCATAATCCCGACCTAAAGCGGTTACGTTTTCAGGGTTTGGACCTGAATAACGGGTAATAAAGCCCAGGTTAGAAGCCGTAGCATTAATACTTACCCTGTTCATCCCGAAATGTTGTGTAAATTTCTGATTAAACATGTAGTATACTTTTATTGAGTTTAGCTTAAAGTATGAACCGTCTTCCTGGAATAACGTTTGATTAAACCTGTAAGGGTTTAATATAGTAGACCTTACAAAATCTAGAGGGTTCCCATATTTAGCCACGTCGCCAGATGCTGACCAATAGCTATATTGCGATAGAGGCACAATGTTTCCTAAGGCAGTAGGGGTACCAAAAGAGGCAAATTGCGAAGCCAAACTGTTGTTTAAAATATCTCTCTGAAAGGTAAATGAAGTATTTACTTCCAAACTCCAGTTTTTATATTGCAAAAGGGAAGTGAAACCACCGGTAACCTGAGGTTGTGAATTACCTGCTATTACCCTGTCATAATCATTCAATACATAATTACCATCTAAATCAGTAAATATCGGATCACCGGCTTTGAAATAATTCAGTTTAGAATTTGCACCCACACGGTAAGGTAAACCAGTAAGCGGATCTACCGGAACCTGTGCGTTAGTACTGTAAACACCTTTGGTATTGAACAGATAGTTGGATAAAGAGTTAATCCCTAAACGATAGTAAATATCCTGGCCTAACGCAGCGTCAGTATATATTTGTTCGCGCAATCCATCAGGCAATGCAGCAAGCACCTCACGGTTAATGGCCAGTGTACCACTTAATGTTAACTTAAACGGACTGCTGGTATTTAGAGGGCGGGCAGTTGCCTGGAATTCCCAACCATAATTTACGTTACTAATTTCAGTCGATCCGATTTTACTAAAGGAATTTGAACTCGATATCGGTTTTTCCCGGAAAATGTTATCGTTCTGTTTATAATAGGCATCCATCGCCAGAGAGAACTTACCGTTAAAGATACCGATATCAAAACCAGCGTTGTAAGTAGTGGCTTTAGTTGGTTCTAAACTTAAGTTTGGTAAGAAACTTAAATCGGCAATTACGGTATTGCTGTTGTTGTAACGGTCGCCACCAAAATATTTACCATAGGCCTGATAAATATTACCGTTTGGTGTAATATTCGATCCATAACTTAAACGAAAATCACCATAATCGAGCCATTTAAGACCCTCTAAAAAATATTCTTTGTTAAAATTCCATTTAACAGCAACAGCCGGGTTTTTCTTATAACCTGCATTCGGACCATTAGTAGAAAGTCCATCTACACGGTAATTGAAATCCAGCACATACTTTTGTTTGTAGTTATAAGAAAATGCAGCTGCGAAAGCAATGGTTCTTAAATCGGTATAATCAATTGTTCCACCTAAAGAAGTTAAGTAATCGCTCATATTGGTTAATGGCCCTCTTAACTGATCGTTTACTCCCCTATCGTTCAATATGGCATCGGCTTTAAAAAACGAAGCCCTTAACTCAGAGAAAGCAAATATATTGAAGTTGTGTGCATCTTCTCCTGCTTCTTTAATTGCGTAAACATATGATAACTGGTTACGATTATACAAGGTAGTTGCCCTGTCGGTATAAGTATAATACTGTGACTGATTTGAGTTCAGTGCAGCCGGCGAGAAGTTATCTTTAGTGCTCGATACGCCAGTGTAGTTTAACACAGTACCTATTTTAAAATTAGGCAGAATCTCGTAGTCTACATTTAAATTTGCAGTAGTATTCAGAATTTTATTGTCGTTATCAGTAGTTAAGGCACCTAATACAGAGTTCACGGAAGAGTACAAAGAAGGTGCTGGTAATAGTGAGGATGAACTACCTCCAGTAGCTACACCGGCATTCTGAAGCCCGTTTCCACTTCCTGTTTGTACTTTCTGTATGGAGTTGTTAAACTGCCCGGTGAGTTTAAACTTACGGCCTGGGAAATAGATCATGTTCATGTTAAGGTTGTAACGCGACAAGCCCGTATTTTCCTGAACACCCTTTTCATCATAGGCTGTTAAAGCTACCTTATAATTAAACTGCTGATCGCCTCCTGAAACATTCACGGTATGTGTCTGATTAAAGGTAGGACGGTAAAAATAAGACTGCCAGTTGGTAGAATTATTGTAATAGGCATTTAAACTATCAGATAAAAATGGCGTAGAGTTGATTAAATCGATAGCATGATTATAAGCCGTATCATAGCGCAAAATCTGGTCGATTCTTAGTAAACGCTCGCCTTTACCACCAATTACCGAACGCAACTGCGGCACGGTCGACATAAAAGCAGCACCGTTATAACGTACAACTGGCACTTTAGAGTTACCGCGTTTGGTGGTAATCAAAATTACCCCATAGGCACCTCTCGATCCGTACAACGAAGTTGCTGCAGCATCTTTTAAAACCGAGATATCTTCAATATCTTCGGGTGGAATCTGTGAGGCTGGCGAAATACCCGGCCCTGCTTGCTGGAATCCGTAAGAGTAATTGGTATTGTCATCAACCGGTACCCCATCAATTACATACAGTGGAGAAGTTGGTGTTAAGAAAGAGGCATTTCCTGAACCCGATACATTGATATTAGAAATACCACGCAAGGTTACACTACCCCTGAAACCCGGAGCACCTGTATTGTTCTGGATGTTTAAACCAGCTACTTTTCCCTGTAATAATGAGATTACATCCCCAGCAGGTTGTCCCTGAATATCCTTGCCCGAAATGGTTACTACCGAGCCAGTAGTTAGGGTTCTGCTCTTGGTCTGGTAACCCGCTGTAACCTTCACTTCATTTAAGGTTTTACTATCAGTACTTAAGCTAACCGAGATAGTGGTGCGGTTGTTTACCTTTATCGTTGTGGTTTCGTAACCTACATAGCTGAATGTTAAGCTGGCATTACTAGCTACTGTAACCCTGAATTTACCATTCATATCGGTAATACCCAGCGAGCTGCCAGCACTTGTAACACTCACGCCAGGTATGGTTTCTTTTGATTTTGATGAGCCATCTGTTACCACACCAGTAACAACAATACGTTGCTGGGCGCTTGCCAGATTTTGGAAACCAAAAATCAATAAAATAACTATGGTGTAAAAATACTTCATTGGAAATATGTTTTGTTTTAGTTTATATTGTTCCATTAATCATTATCAAATTTTGGTTTATCGCGCTTAAACCAGAAAGTTATCTCCCAGTCTCCTTTTTGGTAAATATTAAAGTTGAACGCCAGGAAGCATTGTTGCAACACATTGCCAAAAGCCTGTCTGTTAAACCTGAACACCACCCTGGCCTGATCGCCGGATAGTGTAGTATACTTGGTTGGGTAAGCACTACAAGGAATTGGGTAGGCAACTTCATATTTTACCTTGGTAGCATCTTTAACCATATTGAAACCGTGTACCAAATTAGCCCAATCGGTAGCAGCAAACTTATTTGGATCGATTGGATTAGATAAGGTATCTACAAATTTGAAAGTGATGCTGTTACCATTTCCTGCTTTTTTGAATAAAACCTGTACATCATCTCTGGTATTAAGTGGCTGACCACGCAGGCCCGTAATATTTAAGCTGGTTGGATTAACAGATACTGAAGTTCCCTGCCCGGTTACCGGATCTAAATTTGAAGGCTCGTACGGACGTTCACGTAAAGGGCGTAAGCGGAAATTCTGAAAGTATTTCCTGCCACCGGAATTCGACATTTCTACATCGAAAACATAACCCGAATCGGGCTGTGCCTTAATCATGTTCGAGTTAGCAGCCGCCCACATCATAAACTCCCCTGAGTGTGGCCGTACTTCGAATAAGGGATGATTTTCAGTTACCCGTTTAGCTTCGATCTCGGCAATAGACTTCTCTGTTCCATCGTAAGCGGTTTTCCAAACGGTTACCGGATAATTATTGGTGAGTTCTGGAGCAGGTTCGCCATTAAATGTACGCATGTTAACAATTTTAAAATCCAACGGACGGCTTGAGTTACCGTATTGAAAATTATTTGCAAACAGGGTATTTCTTCCCAAAACCGGCTGATACACGTATTGCGTATATTGAGAATCGTTGGCTATTGATAACCTTTCATCGGGCAGGTTTTTCTTGCAAGAATATAATACGATTCCACCTAATAATAAGGTTAAGCTAACTTTTAGTATATATTGAATATTTTTCATCATTCCTGTCTATTTATTCAATCTGTATGTAAATTCATCGAAACCAAAATTGTGTATTGGCGTTAGGATATTAATTGTGGCATTATTGGTTTTAATATTTACCGCATTTGTTGTTGTTGTTACCCAGTAATCGGTAAAAATAGAGCCATAAGTATCACTAAAATTAAGCGTACCAGCTCCCCCATCAACATAACCCGCAGAACTCAGTTTTACATATTTTACATGCATCTGGTAATCGATTACAATGTTTTTGACCAACATTCCATCAACATTATCAATGTAAGCATCAGTTGTCTTACTACCCCTCACAATGTATTTACACAGCATATATCCCAACTCATCCCAGTCTGCGTTTGATAAATAAACCGGGACCTTACCTTCATTTTTACGCGTGATGTTTAAATACTTTACCGCAGCCTCAAAGTTTTTGTTTACGGGCGCAAAAAGTGTTACTTTTTGATTGGTTAACGAATCAATCAAGAAGGGATATCGGTTTAAAACCAACAGTAAAGAGTCAAAAGTCCCTTTTGGTTGTGCCTTTAAATAATCAATAGCCGAACCTCTAAAGGTTTGCTGTGTATTTACATAATCATGATAAGGCGAATCGTCTTTTTTACAAGCCGTAAAGCACAGGGCAATAAGCCCTAAAAGAAAATATGTGCTTTTTTTATATAATAAATTTTTCATTCTAAATCTGATTAGGTTAATTATTGCCAGTATGGGTTTTGAGTAATTGATGAATTGGCATTAATTACATCCTGAGATACCGGCCAGTAAATGCCTCCCGCGGCTTCAAACTGTTTGAAGGTCATTGCGGTACCATTTTTGGTTGTAAAAACACGCTGTGGGTTTTTGATCCTGTTATACCTGATAATATCATACCATCTCCAACCTTCGCCCATTAACTCTCTTCTGCGTTCCTGAAAAATCGCAGCAATTAAATCTGGTGTGGAAGTTGAAAAACTAATTCCCCTCAACAAACAAGCTCGGTTTAAGGCATTAAGCGCATCATCTTTTAGGCCTAAAACAGCCAGCGCCTCAGCCCTTAATAAGGTAATTTCTTCCATGCGGCTAAATACCATTGATGAACTGAACAAAGTCACATTTCCCGACGTATTGGATGGATAAATTACCTTTACTTTATTGAAAATTGGCAGTTCTGATTCTACACCATAGAAATAATTAGTTCTGTACAAACCTTTTACCGGATCTATACTAAAACGTAAGTCAGCTGGATTTGTAAATGCTTTAAGGATGGTATCTTTTGATACAAACATTTCAGGCCGCGATTTCGGTATAAACGGCTCGGCCAGGGTTAACTGTTCCAGGTGTCCGTTAGCTGTTGCTAAACCGTTACCTGCTTCAAATGGAAAACCCACCATCAGATTTGCTCTTTTATAAGCAAATGGACTATAGTTATTCTGGTTTTCGGTTAGCGCATTCATATCAATATAATCTAATGGGTTGGCCCCATCAACAAAATATTGGGTAGATTGATTATCCAAAACGAATTTAGAATAGTTGGCCGCATCGATATAGTTGCCCTGCCATGCAGCAATATGTGCTAACAAAATATAAGCTGATAAGCGGGTAAAAATAATCCCGTTCCAGCTTGGCCAGTTACCACCATAGTATAAACCTGGCATAATTGGATCGGTACCGCCATATCTGAAAGGCACTACTTTTGCAGCTGCCAGCAACTCGTTGGTTGCAAATGCAAGTACCTTTTGTTGTGATGAACGGCCCAGTTTTATAAACTCCCCGTCGTGCGATGAGGTAAGTAAAGGCACATCACCCCAGATTCTGGTCATGTAAAAATAAGCAAAAGCCCTTAGCATCCTGGCTTGCGCAACATCCACATCGTTATTAATTTTGGTGTAACGCGGATCAAGCGCCTGTATTTCTTTCGATCTTTCGATAAAAAGGCTTGCGGCATTAATCGCTGCATAATAAGGCCTCCAGTTGGTGATCCGGTTAATTACAGGATAAGAGGCATTTAACTGTCCGTTTACAATAGCCTTTAAATCTGCCCGGTTGGTAATGGTAAAATCGCCCTGTCTTAAATCGCCCATTAACCAGTGTGCATTGTCAGCAACTGTAGCCGAACGCAGCAGTCCGTATATTGATAACAAATTGGCTTTGGCATCTTCGAGCGTTTTCCAGTTGGTTTCTTCTGTTGCTAATCTTGTTGACTGTACATCATCAATCTTTTTACAAGAAAAATTCCCAAAAGTAATCAGTAGTACAAAAACTGCGATAGCCGTTTTGTAAAACATGTTCTCTTTATTGATTGTGTAATTCATGTTAATGCTATAATTATTTTATAAATCCAATTTGAAGCCCAGTACAAATGTTCTCGGAATGGTTAAATTGGCGCCATCATAATATCCGTTGTAGTTTACCAGCTCGGGATCTACACCAGAAAATTTAGTAATGGTAAAGAGATTCATCGCTGTAGCATATAAGTAGGCTCTTCTTACAGCTGAGCCTGATTTTTTAAAAAGTGAAGTTTTACCTAAATCATAGCCGAGCGTTACAGACCTCAATTTTAAGTAAGAAGCATCTTCAAGGAAAAGATCCTGATCTGTTCTATAAGCATCTACATCACTCCAGGGATTATAAATAGGATAAGTTTTTTCGTTATCGAATATCTGCCAAGAAGAAACCTCTTTAACAGAATTGATATCGTTACCTGCCTCACGGTTAATAAAACCATAACGGGTAGCTTCGTATTGGTTAATCGCTTTTTGTCCAAGCGCAAATATAAAGTTGAAATTCAGGTCGAAACTTTTATAAGCGATTGTATTGTTCCATCCACCTATAAATTTTGGTAACCTATCACCACTTAACACCTTATCTTTATTATCGACGCGGTTATCGCCATTGTAGTCTGCCCAGTTCGGATCGCCTGCTTTTAAAGGGATACCGTTAAATGTTCTGCCTGCAGGTACTTCAGCATTGGTATTGTAAATGCCGTTATTAGTGTATAACCAGAAACTACCAACTGGTTTACCTATAACCAGTTTATCATTACCACTAATTAATTCGGTTAATCCATTTGGTAATGCGGTAAGTTTATTTTTATTATAGTTAAAGTTCACTGTAGTATTCCAGCTAAGTCCTTTAGGATTAGTGATTACCAAAGCGTTTAACATCAGCTCAAGGCCTTTGTTATTAATATCCATGCCCGACTGGTAGTTAAGGCTGTAACCAGTTTCGAAAGGTACCGGTACACCAATAACCTGATTTTTATTGTCGCGGTTATAAGCGGTAATGGCTGCATTAATCCTGTTGTTCAAAATTGAACCATCTAAGGTAATGCTGGTCCTGTCGGCATATGGCAATTTTATTCCGTAACCGATAAAACCGCTGTCGTAAGGTCTGTTAATACCTAACTTACCTCCATAACCTGGAATGGTAGGTTCTTCAAACCATCCGTTTTCTGAACGGTATTGCGGACCCGCAGCATATCTGTCATCCAAAAAGATCCTTATGTTTCTCCCCCATCCCGCACTCAAGTGTAAGCTGTTGAAAAAAGTATTGCTTTTTAAAAATTGCTCTTTAAGGTTAAAAGTTGCATTAAAAGCTGGCGTAGTCACCCAACGGCTGTCTGGCTGACCATTTGATGCGCCATCTCTACGTAGCAAAACATTCACATCCAGTAAATTTTTATAACTGTATTTCGCAGCACCATAAAAAGACATCAAATTATTACGCTCTTTATCAATGTATCTGAAAACATAAAAACCTCCTGCGGCAAGCGTATTTAAATAATCGTCATCTCCTGAGTTGCCATCAACCAGGTTTAATTTCACGTAGTCGTTTGGCCCGTTATAAGCCCTGGCATAGTTATATTTATGGGTATCACCTTGAAAACTTTGACCAATTTCGAAATTGACAGTATGTTTCTTATTAATCTCATATTTATAAGACGCTGTGTTGTTAATCATTAAACGTTGGCTGTAACCAAAATAATTTGATACATAACTCACCCCATCCATTAAAGTAGAAGGTGTAAAATAATCCCTTACGCCTTCATTATAATCGAAAATTAAGCTTGATGAAAGGGTAAGCTTGCTAATTTTTGCGGTTAGACTTAGATTACCATTTAAAGTATTTGTGCGGTTATTGTCTACGCTTTTATCATTTTCCTCCAGAAAACCTTCGTAAATCGCCGCATTTGGCGATAAAGGGCTTGTTAAATCAGGAATATACCTTGTTTCAGCAAAGCGATCTCTCAAACTCCTGTTCCGGTTACGGTCTAAACGAGCTGCGTTTACGTTACTTGAAACGGTTAACCATTTAAACGGCGCCATATTAATACCAAAAAACAGGTTGTACCTATTGATATTGGTAGCATCGGCATTGCCTGCATTTTTCGTACCTGAACCATAAAACCTGAAATTTGCCCGATCACCACCACCGGTTATACCTAAATCGGCCGAATAAGTTGGTGTAGTACTATAATAAACATCATTCCAGTTTGAAGGACCGTAATAAGCAGTGTTAGTCGAGTCTCTTAAATAAGAGGCATAACCAGCGTAATTTTCGGCAGTTGCATATTTCTGGTAAAAAGGTTTACGGAAATTATTTTCATACACTCCGTTTACTGTATTTACGCTTGGCGGCGTAACATAACCAAAATAAGAGTTTAAACTAATATCTCTCAAGCCGGCCCTTGCATTTTTGGTGGTGATATAAATGGCACCATTCGCTGCATTTGGTCCTAGTTTTGCCAACTCAAACGGGTCTTTAATTACCGAAATAGACTGTATATTGTCTATACTGATCTGAGAAAGTAAATTAGTAGCCGGGCCAATCCTGTTAAAATCATATTTCTGTACATCAAAAGCAAAGGGGTTATCAGCTACTAAAGGCACACCATTTAAATAGATAGCAGGCTGTAATGCATAAATATCCTTTTTTGTAAATAATTGGCCTGATGCACCCTGTATAATCATACTCTGCTCAGTACCAGGTTCGCCATTTGGCTCCTGTACATAAACGCCAGCCAAATTACCTTTAACAATTTGCTGTAATGATAAATTCGGAACAGGTGTTGAGGAACGGATGTTAATCGTATCGCGTACCGTTTTAAATTTCTGTAATGCTCTAACCATTTGGCCAATTGTATCGGTTTTAATGGAATAAGCGGATGAATCCTTTTTAGCTTTAGCCGTATCTTGCTGAAAAACAAAATAACTGCCATTAGCCGTTTTAAGCCATGCCTTGTGGGCATATAAAGATTGTGATCCAAAAACAGATAAAAACAAGGCAATACAAACGCTTGTATAAATTTTAACCATTTTATTAGTTTAATTAAAAGTTTAAGTGTTTAAAGAAGAAACTCGATTGATAAAATACAGTTAAGAAACTATCTCGATTTGAGATTTTGGGCAAAGCAATGCCTTAAGACAAAAAGTAAAATTTTTGATCATCGGATGTGGTTTAGAGTTGATTAATATTAATTCTTAATGCAACCTAACTTGCATAAGAATGATTAGTTTTTGTTTGCTTGTTTGTTATATACCTTGGTTAGAGGTTCTTTGGTTATTTTATTTATTCTTTGTTTTCTTGCTAGTTGACAAGATTCTTTTTTGCTCGTAATAGTAAAATAAAATATCGGCTAGTTATGATTTGTTAATGCAAGGTATATATTAAGAAAGTTGTTTTTTATTTTTTCTTAACGCAAACGTTTGCTTAAAAAATGCGTAATAAGCTAAGACATAAATGGCTATACACATTGAACGGCGGTATTAATCAACTAATTTTTATAATTTTTATAAACGATATTCTAATAATGAATAATTGTTAAGGAAAAAGCTTTAAATGATAGTTTGATTGACTACTGAAATTAGGCTTAAAGAATCATATTCAGCAATGCTTATACCTAGATATGCTATACTATTTTTATAAATTTTGTAATTCTAAAAAGACATTACGCAAATTAAGCGCAAACGTTTGTTTTTTTACACAAAACAAGCTTTAACACTCCATTAGGCAGTTTTTTCTTTAAAAGCAATTAAATAAAACATACTATTTTTAGGTAATTTCAGCTCTCAATTATCAAATAAGTCAAATATCAATATACTAAGCCACGTTAAAAAAAGCTGTTATTATAATCTTGAAAAACAATAAATAATCCATTTTACTTGCTGTTTTTTGTAGAAGCAACACTAATTGATTTCATAAATCAAGCTTTCGCTTAGCTGCAGCATTGGTGTCATCAAAAAATACGTGTAGAATGTTTCTAAGTAGAAAAATTTTATGAAGTGAGCCTGTTGTCTCCTAAAATACGCTGCAACACCGCTTCCGATGCGGCTTCACAAAAGTCGATTCCAGAATAATCGGGGTTATAACCACCAATGTACGGAACGGCCATAATATAAATTCTTTCATTCAGCTGCCCCGCTTCATTAACCACCTGAAAATGATCGTTGATGGTAATACCAGGCACAGTTAAAAAGTAAGCATTGCCTTTCTTTATCACTAAATCATTATGCTTCATTTCTGCTTTTCCGTTCTCAGCAGACCGGAACTGCAACATGGCTGGACTAACTGTTCCATTCTTGATTAAACTTTTAAATGGGAAATCATCGAAAGAAAGGTGTGGTTGGCCAATACAATCGATAAAAGTATCGAAGTGAACAGTAACCTTCTTTTCATCTACCGTGTAATGATAATCTGCACCACCTGTTTCTAAAGGTTTAAGTTCTGCATCATCTCCAACAGCAACAATGCTTAACACACCAGCCTCGTAAAGAGCCAATAATTCTCTGCACGAGCTTTGGGGTACAAATGCAATTACAATAGAAATTAAGGGCATTAATACCTTTTGGAGCCGTACCATATCTTCAGCAGAAAGGTATTTGGCGGGATAATTCATGGCAAAGCTTAAAACTGCTAAAGCTTCTTTCCAATAAATAGATTTTCGCTTTTCTATAGATTTTTCGGCTTCATCGTATTCTTTCTTAAAGAGATCAAATGGTTCCATTTTTTCCCTGAAACCCATCATGGCCGCTACAAATTCTTCCAGGTTCATGTTTTTGATCTGCTCATAAAATGCCGGATCTTTTTCGATAAACATCTCTTTAAAATTCTTTTCGAATACAAAATCCAATGGTAAAAAGCCTCCGTTTTCAGCTATGCTCGCCTGAATTTCGGCTTTGCTTAGCGTTTCTTCCTTTCCTAAATGAGAATCTTCCAGATGAAAACGAATAGCGGGTAACAAACCGCTACGGGAGTGCATCACAATTTTAAAGCCTTTGCTTTCTAAATGATAATGATAGGTTCCATCCTCATTGTCTTCAAACTTACCATTTTGTCTGGCCAGTGTTCTTAAGGCATCAATAGCAGTTAACGATGATCCCATGATACCAACAGCGTGATCAAGCTTTAGCGATATCTTCTTTGGTGGATAAGGGGAATCGAAATAGTGGGGGATACGACCTTCATACTTCTTTGGCCAATTGTGTCCGGTACAGATAATAACCTGGTCGAAATATACTTTTCCATGATTTTGAATACTTATACCTATCTGGTTATCTTCAGGAAAATCGATAATATCCTCTACCACACATTTTAAATGTACATTGGTTTTTATCCCTTTTTTCGCCGCTGCATCTTTCAGCAGATTAAACTGCGCAGATAAGTATTCTCCAAAAAACAATCTGGGCAATACTTTATACTCATTAAATTTCGTTTCGTTAATGTTAAACTTTTTTAGCACTGCTTTGGGCGCAATTTTCACCCAATCTTCTATAGAATTAAAAATGATCGGAATTTCATTGTCTGATACATTGGTTATATGTTCTACATTAGCGCCTTCGGCACTATAAGGCATACCCGCACCTAAATAATCTTTACGCTCGAAAATGTCTATCTCAAAATTGACCGCTTTTGATTCTGTTAATCTTTTATACATGAAAAGACCGCTCGGCCCACCACCAATAATGGCAATTCTTTTGTTTGCAGTAGCTGTATTCATTTATTCTTGACGCGTTTTCTTTAGTTGGCGAAAATAGCAGGTGATAACCTGTAGGTGATATAATCTTAAAAAAGCGAAATTGTTTTAAATCGATGGAAAATGTAAGGAGAATAATGGAATTGAAAAGATCTCTCCTCCGAAGGAGTTCCTTTGGAACACTGCTCGTTGCATCGGTCGAGACGACGACTTTTCTAATGAAATCTATCGTGCTTTTAGTTTTCGGAAACGAATGTCAGTATTCCATGGGATTTGGTAGTCCCGCTATTCATTCCAGCCGATACTAATTCAGTGCCGATTTTTCGGTAAAGAATCGGTATCCACTACTATCGGGTTTATAATGAAAGTTTAGGCTGCATGATCTTTAGCTTTGTTCTCTGCGCACGCTCTTTGCGTTCTCCGGAGTTAAAAGAAGATAGAAAATCACAAACCAATTATGATTGTAGCTGTTAAAAGAAAAGGCAATCAATTAAATATGGACGAACAGCAACCTAAACTATACATGCTTTTATTGGGATCGAAAGCACCTAAAAGAAATGTAGAACAGCACGATTATTTCTTCGGTATTGCCCATTCGCTTAAAGCGCTTGTTCCCGAAATTAAAGCTTTTTGGCCCGAAGCTGGAACCAGTATCCATATTGATGGCTGGCGGGAAGTGAATAAGGTCGGCAATTATGAAATCAACATTAAATTAAGAGATAGTAAAACGCCCAATTCTACTGATAAATTGTTTTTCATTAACCTTGGTGGTTACCAATCCAACCAATTATACGAACAGCATTATATTGTTTTATCTGTGCATAGTGAAAGGGCTAAGGCGATACAGGAGGCCAAGAAAACGGCATTTTTTAAAACCAATTCGATAAAAGGTGCCAATGCCCACATCGATGAAAAGTATGGTATTGATGTAGACGATATTTATAAAATTGAAGATATTTTAAGCGAAGAATCGAAACAAAAATACCATATCGGAATAAAAACATCTTCAGGTGATTTACCTGAAGATGAAATTCATTTAGGTTATCTTAAACTAGATAAACTTTAATAGCATTATTTTTTCGACAGTTTTTTTAACCATGCCACCATATCAGCAGCCGCTTTATCATTTTCGAAACCCATTTCTTTTGGCAAACGTCCGTTAACATATTCGTCATACAACCATGGGTCGGCAATGGCAATTACTGTTCCTTTACCATATTTAGCCGAGGCGATTACTGTTGCATTAGCCGCATTTTTTAAAACCGTTTTTGCACCATTCTTGGTTTCAATAGCGCAAACATCTTTCATAAATATTTTTTGCGCTGTTTTAAATACAGGGTTGTTTTTGGTAGAAATAGCACCATCTTCAAAATGTTTATCATCAATAACATGATTTTGCATTTCATTGCTAAAGTGCATACCAAATACATTGGCTAGTTTATTAAAGTGAGGCAATTCTACGTTTGCACTATCGTTGGCAAACATCACCAATACGCCTCCCTGTTTTACCCATGCAGAAATTTCGGTGATATCTTTCGCCTGTATATAATTTGGTTTTGGATTTTCTTTTGGCCGATCAGGATCTACAATTAGATATACATCAGTTCCTTTGAGCTTGGCTGCAGTTGGAGCCGTTTCTAAAGAGTCTAACTTAAAGCCTTGTTTCTTAAAGATATTCCCTAAAATAAAGAAATTTCCATAATCGCTTTTGCCCCATAAATAATGAAAACGCTCTACCTCCCCCGCTTTATTTTTTCGGGTTTCGCGATTAAAAAAATAATCTAAGGTAACGGTTTGTGCACTCGCCAGAACAGATGAGCAGATTAAAATAGAAAGTGTGCAAACTTTAAAAAGCATTTTCATAAAATATACCGGGTTAAATTGTAAATATCAATAACCCAAAAGTATAAAATTTAACTATAATCAAATTGTTATAATCAACCGCTACGGGTATAATTAACGGCAAAACTTACTCAATGTAAAGCTAAATTGATTTACCACAACAAAAAAAATACCGTGCCACCTTTAAAATCAATATGCCAGGTTAGAGCCAATGCAGATAATCTTGCTCTCCATCATTTTTTTTCTTGTTTACTTTAAGGCGCTTTTTGTACAAAGCCACTAAGAAGAAAGCAATTATGAGAAAGGTAGCTCCTATCTGCGCTATACTTTCTAAATCGAGATCGAACATATCGTTTGTTTTATAGATTTAATTATTAATTTACCCTTACCGGTTCTCCTTTCGCCGTTATGGCCACCGGGCTACTCGCCATAAACCCCTGCGGGATCTTGGGTTCTATCCATGTAGATTTGGGCGGCAAAAACTCACCCATTTCTGCGGCAGTTATAAATGCATCCGCTGTCATCGGAAAAAGAGAAAAACCAATTGACGTTTCATCGTGATTCAGCGCTGCAAGAAATTGAGGCCACTTGCAATCCGGAAAATAAGTTAATCTTTCGTCTTCCTTTGGGTTATTGATACCAAGCGCAGCTGACAGGATTTTATCTTGTAAAATTACCGTATCAGGCACTGCTGACAATGCCATAGAAGCCTGATTTAAATCCAATTGATACCATTCGCCTTTAAAGCAAAGGCCTAACCTATTTTTCTGATCGGGTTTATACGCTTTGTTATTGGGAATTTTTGAGATATAATAATATGCTTTCAGTTTTTCCATCAGCAGTGCATAAGAAATATCTGCTCCCGAAACCACTCTATGAAAGGCACCTATCGAAATTACATCGGCAGAAACAAATAGCGAACTGATTTGCTGGGGCGTGTTTTGCTGTAGCGAACAAGCTGCTTCCAAACGATGATGACCATCGGCAAGGTAAACCGCATCAAGTTTCATAAATTCCGCAACAAATTTTTCAATAACATCTTCGTCCAATACCTGATAAAGAAAATGTTCCATCTGCGACCATTCACTTGCCAAAGGTTTACGCGTACGTACCACAAAATCAATAAGCGCATCTAATGCTTTGTCTTTTTTATAGACCAATAAGATTGGCGATTTTTGCATTGCTTTATTTTTACGATCTATTTTAAGCGATTCTACTTTCGACGATACCGTTTCTTCGTGCCTTTTAATTGCATCTACTGGTGTTCGAGAAAGATCGGTAGCGGCCCAAATGCCCCTCATTACACCAAATTCGCTACGGAACTCATAAACATAAATAGCAGGCCGATCATCTAAAGGACATCCGAACAGATTAAGTAAGTCTTCAAACGAAAGCTGCTCATTTTTATGCACCTTACCGTGTACCTGATCAGAAATCATCAGATCAAAGATGTCTTTACCTGGCTGTAATGCCTTTAATGGAGAGATTTTTATCATCGTTTAACGGATTATTCGAGTTCAAGAACTGTTTTATCGCTGTATATTTTTTCGAAACTGGCCATCGCACTTACCAATACTTCAACACTCGATAATGGGAGCGCATTGTAAAGTGAGGCCCTAAATCCACCAACAGTTCTATAGCCTTTTATGCCTACAATCCCCTGAGCTGCTGCAAATTTTAAAAACCCGGTTTCTACTTCTTTATTAATGGCTAAGAAAGTAACGTTCATGCGAGAGCGGTCCTCAATATTGGCCGTACCATAAAAAAGCGGATTCCGATCTATTTCAGCATATAATAATTTTGCCTTTTCTATATTTCTTTGTTCTATTCCACTTACGCCGCCTTGATCTTTAAGCCACAATAAATTAAGCATGGCCACATAAATAGAAAAAACCGGTGGTGTATTGTACATGCTCATATTATCGCGGAATACCCGATAATCCAACATTGATGGGATTTCTTTTTTTGCCTGATCAAGAAATTCATTTTTAGCGATAACCAGTGTCATTCCTGCTGGCCCCATATTCTTTTGGGCACCTGCATAAATAAGATCAAAATCGGTGATGTTAATTTTTCTGGAAAAAATATCTGATGACATATCGCATATCAACGGCGCACCTGCAGTAGAGAAATCAAATATTTCTGTCCCCTCAATCGTATTATTTGAAGTACAGTGTAGATACGCAGCTTGCTTATCATTATTAAAATCAACCGGGATATAGGCATAATCTTTATCTTTCGAAGAAGCCACGATCTCTACTTCGCCAAACAATTTGGCCTCTTTAATGGCTTTTTGTGCAAAATAACCGGTATCAAGGTAAGCGGCTTTTTTCCCTTCACTCAAAAAGTTCATCGGAACCATAGCAAATTGTGTACTGGCCCCACCCTGTAAAAAAAGTACTGAATAGTGATCGGGAACAGACAATAATTCGCGGACCAAAAGCTGGGTTTTAAGTACCACATCTTCAAATTCTGGCGATCGATGAGAAACTTCTAAAATAGATAAACCCATCCCTCCCCAATTGATTACGGCCTGCGCAGCTTGTTCCATTACAGATGACGGCAATATGCACGGGCCGGCACCGAAATTGTGTTTTTTATGCATGAGAAAAATAATATTCGGTTAAATTAATTATAGCGTAAAGATCAGTAGTTAAGCAAATTATACCGCAACAACTTAATTTTTTGGTAAAAATTATTTTTTATCAAACCCTAAACATCCTAAAAATTTGGTTTGGTATACCAGGAAAATAAGCTGGCAGAATATAATTTTTATTTGCACCCCATAATTTTCACTATTATTGTAATTTATACACTAAGTATGTTTTTAAATAACGACAATAAATTATATAAATATACCTTATTTTAACTAATTTTAGGCTGTACAAAAGCGAACAAAAAAGAAACAATTATACACTAAGTATTTACATGCAACCTCAAAAAGTTGATCAGACTGATATCGAAATCCTAAACCTTTTACAACGTGATGGATTATTAACCTATAAAGAAGTTTCGGGAAAGCTTAGAAAAAGCATGACCCACATTGTAGATCGCATTAAAAAACTGCGGTCAAATGGCTACATCAAATCAACAGTTGCCATTGTAGACATCGATAAACTGAGGTCGCATTTTATAGCCTTTCCTCACATTCAACTTACCATACATTCAGAAGATATTGTAAGGGCGTTTAAGGCCGAAATGGAAAGATACCCTGAAGTGATGGAATGTTATCACCTTACCGGTCATTTCGATTTTATGCTTAAGGTAGCCATGCCCGATATGGTTTCTTACAACAATTTCCTGAGAGACAATATAGGCGCACTGGCTTATGTAGGAAATATCCAGAGTTTTTTGGTGCTGAATCAATCGAAAGCCGAAACTGCGTATTCGTTATAGTTTGATTAATGAGCAATAAGCGTGGCGGCAGGTGTTACCATCTGCTGCCTCCCAGGTATAATTAATGAATCGCATCAACCTGTCAGATGTTACCATATCACAGCACGAAAAAGGCTAACTGTTGATCCCCATTGCGTAAAGTATAATATTTACCCCGAATTTGGTATTGTCTTCAGCTAAAAAACGTTTGTTCCTGAAATCATAATCCCACTCGCAGCCATAATCTTTATTGCTGTACAGTACCCCTATCCTATTGTTAATGGTAATCGCTTTCAGGTAATCGTGCACCAAATCATCACCCCAGCCGTTTAGCTCGAAAGAAGTGGTTGGCGGGCCTTTCTCAAACTTGAAGAAAGAGCTGTAGATACCGTGGTTATTTGGGATTTTCTTCAAAGCCTGAGAACCAAAAAGATTGCTCATCTGTGTTTCGAACGAGCGGGCAAATAAACCATCAATATCATGGTTGCAGTCATCCACAAAAACGAAACCGCCGTTATGCACATAGGTTTTAAAGTTTACGGCTTCCTGCTGACTAAACTGAACAAGTTTATGCCCACTTAAATAACAAAAGGGATATTTAAACAAATCGCGGCTTTTCAATTCTACAATTTTCTCCTCTTCATCTAAAGGAATGGTTGTATACTCGAGAAGAGAATTTAAGAGGTTAGAAGGCATGCGCTGATCGGTATCCCAATCGCCTGAATCATATTTTAACCTCGCAAATGTAAATTTAGCTCTTTGCACAGCCTAAAATTACCTTCATTTTTTATTATTCTGCTTTTTTATCCCAATTATCGTGTAAATTTTTTGATATTCTTTTCCACAAGGCTAAAACTATCTATCAATATGCCCTATATTGAAGCACAATATCGTTATACTAAAAAATCAACCGTTTTGGAGCGTTCAGAAAACAACCTAAAAATATTGATCGATAAGATCTCTCTTTTAAAAAGCGAAATACAGAAAGTAATTGTGGGTCAGGATGTAATCATTGACGAAATGCTGATCGCTTTAATGGCTGGCGGACATTGTTTACTGGAAGGTGTACCAGGTTTAGCAAAAACTTTAATGGTAAGGACGATGTCGCAGGCTTTAGATCTTTCTTTTAGGAGAATCCAGTTTACCCCCGATTTAATGCCTACCGATATTGTGGGCACCGAAATACTGGAAGAAGACCATGTAACGGGAAAACGTTTTTTTAAATTTAACAAAGGCCCTTTGTTTGCCAACATTATCCTGGCAGATGAGGTGAACAGAACGCCACCAAAAACCCAATCGGCACTGTTAGAGGCCATGCAGGAATTTGAAGTAACTTATGGCGGACAAACTTATCCTTTAGATCGGCCATTTTTTATTCTGGCTACACAAAACCCGATTGAGCAGGCCGGAACCTACCCGCTGCCAGAAGCACAGTTAGACCGTTTTCTTTTGTACATCAAAATCGGTTACCCAACGGCAGCCGAAGAAAAACAGATTTTAAGCAGCACCACCGGAAGTAAAAAAGCGGTGATCAACCCGATTATCGGTGCAGAAGAGATCAAAGAACTGCAGGCCATTACCCGCGAAGTAAGCATCAGCGATGATTTAATTACTTATGTAAGCGAAATCATCCGCGCCACACGCCCTGATACTACGACTGTAAATTTTGTAAAAGAATGGGTGCGTTGGGGCGCAGGCCCAAGAGCCGGACAGGCATTGATTTTAACAGCAAAAGCAAGGGCCTTATTTAAAGGCAGGTATGCCGTAATCATGGAAGATTTACAGGCTATGGCTTATCCGGTATTGCGACACCGGGTATTAATGAACTTTAAAGCCGAGGCTGAAAATGTTTCATCAGACAAAGTAACCGACGAATTGATTAAAGCGATTTCGAAACCAAAAACGAATATTTAATGCAAAAACTGCTCGATCCGAAAATATTGATGGCCATTAAAGACCTCTCCTTATCGGCTAAAATGACGATTGATGGGTTTATGAACGGCATTAATAAAAGTACCGTAAAGGGACCGGGATTGGAGTTTAGCCAATACAGAAGTTACCAGCCTGGCGATGACCTTCGCTCGCTCGATTGGAAAATGTTTGCCCGCTCCGATCGTTATTACATACGCGAATCGGAAGTGGAAACCAATATTGCCATTCGGATATTAATAGATGCCAGTGCCTCTATGAACCATCATGACGGCGATTTCACCAAAATAGATTATGCAAAATATCTTGGTGCCTCACTGGCCTATCTGGCAAATTTACAGGGCGATGCCATTGGTTTATATGTACTGAAAAATTCGGAGATTTTTTCCATGGTCCCAAAGCAGGATTACCAGCATTTGGCCAGATTGTTTTACCAGTTGGAGCAGATTAACCCTAAAGGAAAATTCACCAAACCTATTCATTACAAAGAATTATTTGCTGGTGCTCAAAAACGTGAGCTGCTCATTTTCGTGACAGATCTTTATCAAAGCGATGAAGAGATTATTAAATTGTTGGACACTTTAAATACGCTTCGACACGAAATCGTGGTTTTTCACGTGTTATCAAGAAACGAACTGAATCTTGATTTTAAAGGTTACAGCACTTTCGAAGACCTGGAAACAGGAGAAACCATTCAGATTGATCAAACCAAAGCGAGGACCAATTATCAAAACAAGCTTAATGCTTACCTGGAAGAAACCAGAATAAAGCTGCTTGATAGAAGGATTTTTTACCGGACAATTACAACCGATGAACCTTTAGACCAGGCATTGAGGGATTTTTTAAAACAAAGAAGTAAACTTAGAATTTAAACCGTGCAATTTTTATATCCCATAGGTTTACTGGCGCTGGCAGGATTAATTATTCCGCTCATTATCCACTTATGGAATGTCAAACAGGGCAAAACCCTTAAGATTGGTAGCATTGCCTTGCTAGGCGAAAGCTCAAGGGCAAGCTCGAAAAGCTTTAAAATTAACGATTGGCTTTTATTGGTTTTACGCTGTTTGCTTTTGGTGCTGCTGGCATTTCTGCTGGCGCAACCTTACCTTAAAAAAATAATCTCGGGCAAAAATAAAACCGGATGGATTTTGGTTGATAAAGCACTGCTTCTACATGTTTTTAAAACGCATAATAAAACAATAGATTCATTAATAAAACAGGGTTACGAAATCCATGATTTTAATGTGGGTTTTACACCGTTAACCTTAAAAGATACCGCTGATAACCGAACAACACAGGCCAATAGCCTAAATTATACAGCTTTACTGAATGCGGCGAATCAAATTGTTCCACCGGGAGCTGAAGTTTATCTTTTTGCCGATCGGCGCTTAAACCGTTTTGGCAATGCACTGCCAACTCTTGGCTATAAACTAAAGTACATTCCGCTAAACCAAACCGATACGCTTAGCAGCTGGATTGCCGGGTATGCAGGAAAGAAATATGAAGCAAAATCGAATCCATCCAATACTACTTATAAAGCTTTAAATTCAGGAGGCGATGCACCAATAAGCATCGCCATACAGGAAGCTTCTGGAATTGCGGATGGCAAATACGTCATTGCTGCATTAAAGGCTATTGGGAGCTTTACGAAGCGAAAAATCATAATTAATCCTGCTTCTGCGAAAGTAGACATCGGCTTTTGGTTAGCAGATCATACAGTTACATCAGCCTTCAAATCATTAATCGCACCGAATGGAATCCTATTTCAATATGAAAAAGGGAAAGTAGTTACTAGCCCATCTACTATTGACATTTATGGGCGCCAAATTAAATTGAATAAAAGGATTGTTTCGAATAATCAATCCGAAAAAATTTGGACCGACGGTTTCGGAAATGCAATCTTAGCAAAAGAAAAGGTGAACAATCTAAATACATTCCATTTTTATAGCCGCTTTAACCCACAGTGGAACGAACTGGTTTGGGATGGTGTATTTGTAAAAGCATTGATGCCGATTGTGATCAGCGTGGAAAATTCAACAGACTTTGGCTTTGAAGACAACCCTGCCGATCAGCGGAGATTATCAGTTCAGCAAAAAGAAGTTAGCGAGATTTCTAAAACAGAAGCTACAAAAACTACCCAAAACGAGTCGCTTGGAATGACATGCTGGATAGCAGCTTTATTGATTTTTACCGCCGAACGTATTTTATCATTCAGAAAAAAACCAAATTATGTTAAAAACTGAAGGACAAAATTGGATCCGTAACTTAAGGATAAAGTGGGTTAGCTTTTATCTGATTAGCATTACTGCAATTGCTTTAGCCATTGCTTTGGTTTTATCGGTTATTGGCGTTTACCTGCTGTATTTTTCTCCATGGCTTTTTGCAGTTATTTTTCCTGTTATTCTGGGCATTTTCTTATTCATAAAACCCATTTGGAAAACCACCGATCAGGATGTTTCGCGTTTTGTAAACGACCAATATCCCGAACTGGAAGAGAGTGCCGATCTCCTACTGCAAAATCAGGCTGAATTATCGATGTTACAACAATTGCAACACAGCAAAATCGAAAATATAATCCCTAACCTATCGCAGCCAAAAGAACCTGTAAAGAAATTATATTTAGGCCTAGTGATGTTACTTGCTGCTTTATTGATCAGTTTTGGAATCACGAAAATCCCTCAAGCCAAAAAAAACGGTCTGCCTATTCAGGAAACCAAAACATCTGTCCCTCAGATTAAAGAAAATATTCCGACAGAAATTTCCGATTTCAGCGCCACCATTATTCCGCCAGCTTATACCGGAAAAGGAGAACGCAAACAAAAACAGTTTACTATTGCTGCCGAAACAGGTGCCAAAATCGACTGGAAAATCGAAACGAACATTGGTATTAAAAACCTGAAAATCATCTTTAACGACAACGAAATTATTCCGTTAAAACCTATAAACGCCACACGTACGCAATGGACTTATAGCAAAATCGTCAATAAATCAGGCTTTTACCAATTGGAGCTGGACGGTAAAAAATCAGATCTTTACCAGATCGAGCTCATTCCTGATTTACCTGTTACGATTAAAATTACACAACCCAAACAGCACACCACTATTGATATCGGTCAGCCGCAGAAGATTAACCTGAACTTATCACTTACCGATGACTATGGCATCAACGACGCCTATATATCAGCAACCATGGCCAGTGGTAAAGGTGAAGGTGTGAGTTTTACCGAAAAAAAAGTATTGTTTAATACCAGATTTGACAACAAAAAGAACCTCACGCTAAGTAAACTAATTGACTTAAAAAGCCTTGGCATGAAACCGGGCGATGAGCTTTACTTTTTCATCAAAGCAATGGATAACCATGGCCAATCGAGCCGTTCGGATGTTTATTTTGTTTCGATTGTAGATACTACAGAATTAATGAGTTTAGCAGGAATGACCAATGGCGTTAACCTGGTTCCAGAATATTTCAGGAGTGAAAGGCAGATTATTATCGATACCGAAAAACTGTTGAAGGAACAATCGACATTGCCTCCTGCAACTTTTAAAACCAGAAGCAATGATCTGGGCATAGATCAAAAGCTGTTGCGGTTGCGTTACGGACAGTTTTTGGGTGAAGAAAACGAAACTGAAATCGGCGGTGATCATGATGACCACGATGAGCATGCGGAACATAAGGGTGGAGATGAGAAATTTGGGGATGTGACCAGCATCATGGACAAATATGCGCACAAACATGATATCGCAGAGGACGCTACCTTTTTCGAACCGGAAATGAAGGCACAGCTAAAGGCCGTTTTAACTGAAATGTGGAATGCCGAACTCCGTTTGAGAACCTATAAACCCCAGGAAGCATTACCTTACGAATATAAAGCGCTGAGGCTGCTAAAAGATCTGCAACAAAAGTCGCGGGCTTATGTGGCCAAAACCACCGTAAAAACAGCTGCACTAAAGCCTGAAAAACGCTTAAGTGGAGAACTGGATAAGATTACACAGCCTGTACATAAAATGTCCTTCGAGCAAAAAGAAAAAAGGGCAGCCTCATTAAAAATAGCGCTGGCACTATTAGAAAGCAGAAAAACAGATAAAAAATTCAGTGATCAAGATCGCTTTTTACTTAGCGAAACAGAAAAATATATGATCGGTGCCGCAGCCGACAATCCTTCAACCTATTTAAGTGCTTTAAGCAGTTTAAGAAAGCTAGGTACAGGGAATAAATTGATGCTCAAGGAGATTGATCTGGTTCAACAGGCTATACAAAAAATGATCAATACCGAAGCAGCAAAACCGCAGACACAAAGTGCTAGCCCAGCCTCGGCTTTGTACCAAAACTATTTTAATAACCTCAACAAAACCGGCAAATAGACATGGAATTTAAATACATCGCTATTCTGCTTGGGTTATTATTAATGGCCTTTTTGCTCTACAAAGAGGTAAACCGAACAAATCGAGCTAGATTAATATGGCGAATTTTAGCAAATATCGTCGCTGTGGGCTGTTTTATTCTGTTAATTGTACCGATTAGATACAAAACACATGTAAAACAAAATCCTGATGAAATTATTTTACTCACCGATGGCGCAAATCTAGATTCGGTTGCAAAACTAAAGGGGAAAAAATATACGCTCTCCCCAATAGGGTTAAAAAATACGAAGACAGCAAATCTTCCCGATCTCTCCTATTTCTTAAAATCCAATCCCAATATCCGAAAACTGAATATTTATGGTTACGGTTTAAATGCAACCGAATTGGAGCAGCTCAAAGGATACCAGATCACTTTTCATCCTTCGGCAAATCCTGGCGGGATCATTTCTGCCAACTGGCCAGCCAAATTAAAAACCAGCGAACCGCTTCAAGTTCAGGGAACGTATCAAAACCCGGGGAGCGAAACGGTTAAACTTTTGTTAAAAGGTTTAGGTAAAGCGATAGATTCGATCGCTATCGAGGCAAAATCGAATAAATCTTTTTCATTTAAAACCAACCCAAAACAGATAGGCAAAGCTGTTTACGAATTAATTGCGCTCCTGAAAAAGGATACGCTGGCTAAAGAACCTGTTCCGGTACAAATGGGCGACCAAGCACCGATGAAAGTGCTGATTTTAGCTTCTTTTCCCGACTTCGAATATAAATTTTTAAAAAATTGGCTGTACGAAAATCAATATCCAATAGCTTTTAGAAGTCAGATCAGTAAAAATAAATTTGCTTTCGATTTTCTTAACACAGATAGTATAAACCTTAATCAGATCAATATATCATCCTTAAAAAAATTCGATATCCTGATTATTGATGAAGAAGAATTAGCGGCTATTAGCCCCAACGAAAGGTCATCAATAGATCATGCGGTTAATAAGGGAATGGGCTTATTGATCAGGGCTGCAAATACAAAAGCTTTGACAACACTCAGTGGTAAATTTGGCCGTTTTGAATCTCCTGTTTTAAAAGGCAAAACATTAAATTTAATCGTGATGGAAGATCATCATAAATTTAATCCCTTACCACTTGAACAAGCTGTATTTTTAAGGACTAACCAAACTGATCAGCCCATTATTACCGATGCCAGCGGCAAAACAGTGGTCAATAGCAGCATCAGCGGCTATGGCAAAGTATTAGTCACTACACTTTCCACCACCTATAATTGGTTACTTTCAGGGCAAAAAACTGATTATGCAACCTATTGGTCTAAACTTTTGGCCAGTGCAGCGAGAAAAAGTAACGATATTCAATCTGTAAACATCGTTCCCCAATTCCCCGTTATTCATCAAAAAATGAGGATTATTGCAGATCTGGCAGCGTCAGACAAGATACCGGTAATAAAAATGGATAGCATCTTACTCAGCCCACGGCAAAACATGGAGCTTCCATTCCAATGGGATGCTTTTTACTGGCCTCAAAAATCTGGCTGGGCTAATTTAGAAGTAAATCAAGCCGTCGAGCCAGTATATATCTACAAAAAAACAGATTGGGAAGCACTCAATAACCAACAAAAGCTTGATGCAACCCATCAGTTTATCAAAAACCTGAATACTACTGATACTAAAAACAAGTTAACAGATACCACTCTAGAGGAAGAAATATCACGCTGGTGGTTTTTTGCAGGGTTTCTGCTTGCTGCTGCCTTTTTATGGTACGAATCGAGGATTTTGGCCGTCAAGTAACTCCGCTAACACTCGTTTCTAACAAGCGTTTAAAAACGATAAAACCATAGGGCTATTTCTGCATTCATTTGGAAACGAGCACGAACATTAGGAGATCTAACAAAAAATCTTCTTACTATAGATTTCTCCATTTCGCTAATGATGAAAAATCAGCAGCTTCAGTCGAAATGACGAAATTAAATTTTACTAAAAACACCTTTTCACAAAAAAATCATCCGTTTTTCTGCCTTTGAAACTAAAATGTTATAATCACTTTCCAATTTTCGCCTCATAATTGGCTATATTGAGAACGTAAACTAACTAAATTCAAACAATTGAAAAGAAAAGACTTCCTCTACTTATCCGGAATGGGTATGGGTGCCCTGCTCCTTCCCGACCTTTCTGCATTCGGAACTCCCATAGACCCTTTACAGGCCTTAGATGGAGTTGATGTAAAAATTAAAAAGGAACTGGCTGATGTTGCATTAAATGCGGCAAAATCTAAAGGTGCCACTTACGCAGACATCCGCATCGGGCGTTATTTAAACCAGTTTGTGGCCACCCGCGAAAAACGTGTGCAAGGTGTTGCCAATACCGAATCGTATGGTGTGGGTATCCGTGTTTTAGCTAACGGATGTTGGGGCTTTGCCGCCACAAACAATGTAACCAAAGATGCCATTGCCAAAGCAGCAGAACAAGCAGTTGCCGTTGCAAAAGCCAATGCTAAAATACAGGGCGAACCGGTTCAACTGGCTCCTCAGAAGGGTTATGGTGAAGTAAACTGGAAAACACCAATCGAAATTAATGCCTTCGAAGTCCCGGTTAAGGAGAAAGTAGACCTGCTTTTGAATGTAAACGACGTGGCCATGCAAAATGGAGCCAATTTTGTAAATTCTGTTATTTTCGCAGTTAACGAGCAGAAATATTTCGCATCAACTGATGGTTCTTACATCGATCAGGATGTTCACCGCATTTACCCAACTTTTAACGTAACCAAAGTTGACCGCGAATCGGGTAAATTTAAAACGCGTAATGCATTAAGTGCTCCCTCCGGCAAAGGTTATGAATATATGCATGCCCGTCCGGAAGATAAGGTTACCGGTGTTGTAACCCGCTATAAAGGCCGTTACGATATGCTGGAAGATGTAAAAGAAGCAGCCCGTGTGGCAACAGAAAAAGTAAAGGCAAAATCGGTTGAGCCAGGTAAATACGATCTGGTTTTAGATCCTTCACACCTTTGGCTAACCATTCACGAATCTGTTGGTCACCCGACAGAATTAGACCGTGTTTTAGGCTACGAAGCCAATTACGCAGGCACCAGTTTCCTTACTTTAGATAAATGGGAATCAAAAAACTTCAAATTTGGCAGTGATAAAGTAAATATTGTAGCTGATAAAACCCAGGTAGGTTCGTTAGGTGCTGTTGGCTACGATGATGAAGGCGTAAAATGCAAAAAGTGGGATCTGATTAAGAATGGGATACTCACAAGCTACCAGGCCATCCGCGATCAGGCACATATTATTGGCTTAACAGAATCAAATGGTTGCTGTTATTCGCAGGGCTGGGATGATGTTCAGTTTCAGCGTATGCCAAATGTATCGCTGCAGCCAGGCAAAGAAAAACTGAGTGTTGATGATATGATCAAAAATGTTGAAAAAGGCATTTACATTATCGGCGACGGAAGTTTTTCTATCGATCAGCAACGTTACAATTTTCAATTCGGCGGACAGATATTCTACGAAATTAAGGATGGTAAAATTGCAGGTATGCTGAACGATGTAGCCTACCAGGCCAATACGCAGGAGTTCTGGAATTCGTGTAATGCCATTTGCGATGAAAGTGATTACCGTTTAGGCGGTTCATTTAATGATGGAAAAGGGCAGCCTTCTCAAAGCAGTGCCGTATCGCATGGCAGTGCCACTACCCGGTTTAATGGAGTTAATGTTATCAATACAGCAAGAAAAATATAATTATGGCCATATTAAGTAAAGAAGAAGCCCAGGCGATATTAAAAAAAGTAATCGGTTATTCGAAAGCCGATTTCTGCGAAGTAGGTTTAAACGGTTCTGATGGCGGGAACATCCGTTATGCCCGCAATGCGGTTTCTACCGCAGGGCAGATCAGTACCATGAGTTTAGGGGTAAGCTCCACTTTTGGTAAAAAAACGGGTTCGGCAACGATAAATGAATTTGATGATGCTTCCTTACAAAAGGTGGTAAAAAGAGCAGAAGAACTGGCCATGCTGGCACCAGAAAACCCTGAGTTTATGCCTCCATTAGGTCCACAGACTTTTGCAGAATCGAATACATACAATGCTAAAACTGCCGCCATGACTCCCGATACCAGGGCCGAAATGGTAGGAAAAAGTTTAAGTGTATCAAAAGCAGCTGGTTTAGATGCAGCCGGTTTCTTGGAAAACTCAACCCGTTTTAACGCGATCATGAACTCTAAAGGTTTGTTCGCCTACAATAAAGGTACCGATGTTTCTTTTTCGGTAACCGTCAGAAACAAACAAGGAACGGGATCTGGCTACGTTGAGCAAGGCTTTAATGATCTCGACAAAATGGATACCCTGGCACTTAGCAAAATTGCAGCAAGTAAAGCCAATGGCTCTGCAGGTGCAAAAGCCATCGAACCAGGAAAATATACTGTTATTTTAGAACCACTTGCAGCCAGCGATATTATCGGTAATATGTTCAGGGGTTTTGATGCCAGAAGTGCTGATGAAGGCCGAAGCTTTATGAGTAAAAAGGGTGGTGGTACGCGCTTAGGAGAGCAATTGTTCTCAGAAAACGTAAATATCTACTCTGATCCAATGAATACTGAAATCCCGTCTTCGACATTCACAGGCGAAGGTTTACCGGTAAAAAGAACGCAATGGGTTGAAAAAGGAGTAGTTAAAAACCTGTCTTATTCAAGATATTGGGCTGCACAAAAAAATGTTCAACCGCTTCCTTTTAGCCGCAGCATGATCATCGAAGGTGGAACACAATCATTGGAAGATCTGATCAAAAGTACCGAAAAAGGCATATTGGTTACCCGTTTCTGGTACATCCGTTCGGTAGATCCTCAAACATTATTATTGACTGGTTTAACGCGTGACGGCACTTTTTACATCGAAAATGGCGAAATTAAATTCCCGATCAAAAATTTCAGGTTCAACGAAAGTCCGGTAATTATGCTCAACAATGTTGAAGCTTTAGGTAAACCGGTGAGAACAGGCAGTGGATTAATCCCTCCAATGAAAATCCGCGATTTTACGTTTACTTCACTATCGGATGCGATTTAATTGAATCGTCATCTCGACTGAAGTACAGACATAGGCGATTCGTCATTCCCGCGCAGGCGGGAATCCTAAAGCTATTGCATTACGATTCCCAATCAAGTTGGGAATGACGACCAACTTAAGAATTTAAAACTACTAAAAATTGAGAAGAAGAGATTTTTTATACATGACAGGTGTTGGCCTCGGTGCCAGCATGATGCCCAATATGCCTGCCTTTGGCAAAATTATTTCTGTTGAAGAATCTTTAACGCCTGTTGATATTGCCCTAAAGAAAAAAATGGCCGATGTTGCCCTCAACGCTGCAAAAAGCAAGGGTGCAACGTACGCTGATGTACGTATAGGCAGGTATTTAAATCAGGTAGTGGCTACTAGAGAAACCAGGGTAGAAAACATTTCCAATTCAGAATCGTATGGTTTGGGCGTGCGTGTGATTGCCAACGGAAGCTGGGGTTTTGCAGCAACCAACAACATGGACAATGCCAGCATCGCCAAAGCTGCAGAAGCTGCCGTAGCTATTGCCAAAGGGAATTCTAAACTCATGGAAGAACCTGTTCAATTGGCGGCACAAAAAGGATATGGGGAGGTAAGCTGGAAAACACCTATCGAAATCAATGCCTTTGAGGTACCCATTGCTGACAAAGTTGATCTGCTTTTAAAGGTAAATAGTGAGGCCATGAAAGGCGGTGCAAAATACGTCAGTTCCAACCTGTTTATGATCAATGAGCAAAAATATTTTGCGTCAACCGATGGTTCTTATATCGATCAGGATATCCACAGGATATGGCCAACCTTTACCCTAACCAAAACAGATGCAGCCAGTGGTAAGTTCGAAACCAGAAATGCCTTAAGTGCACCAATGGGTATGGGTTTTGAATACCTGAAACCAAAAGACGAAGAAAAAATTAAAGGTGGCCCGGTTACGATGTACAAAAAGCGTTACGATATTTTGGAAGACGTACGTGAAGCCGCAGTACATGTTGATGAAAAACTGAAAGCCAAACCCATTGCCCCTGGCAAATACGACCTGGTTTTAGATCCTTCTCACCTATTCCTAACTATTCACGAATCTGTCGGTCACCCTACAGAGTTAGACCGCGTTTTAGGTTATGAGGCAAATTATGCAGGAACCAGTTTCTTAACGCTGGATAAATGGGAAAGCAAAAAATTCAACTTCGGCAGTAAAGAGGTAAACATCATTGGTGATAAACTAGAAACAGGTTCATTAGGCGCCGTGGGTTATGATGATGAAGGCGTAAAATGTGGCCAATGGGATATTATTAAAGATGGGATTTTGGTGAATTACCAGACCATAAGAGATCAGGCACATATTTTAGGTTTAAAAGAATCACAGGGCTGTTGCTATGCCGACAGCTGGGACAGTATCCAGTTCCAAAGGATGCCAAATGTTTCATTAGCCCCTGGAAATGCAGCCCTAAGTGCTGCCGATATGGTAAAAAATGTGGAGAAAGGCATTTATATGTTTGGCCGCAACTCTTATTCTATCGATCAACAGCGTTATAATTTCCAATTCAGCGCACAGCTGGCCTATGAAATTAAGGATGGCAAAATTGCAGGCATGTTTAAAGATGCTGCCTACCAAGCCAATACACAAGAATTCTGGAACTCCTGTGTACAACGCTGCGATAAAAGCGACTACAGGTTGGGCGGGACATTTTCGGATGGAAAAGGTCAGCCAGGGCAAGCAAGTGCCGTTTCACACGGAAGTGCTACTACCCGTTTTAACGGAGTTAATGTGATTAATACGGGAAGGAAATTGGGGTAACTTCTAGAGAAACGTCATTTCGATCCGATAGCTATCGGATGAAGTGCGACCCCGAACTTTCAGGAGAGAGATCTATAGGCTATATTCAATTCATAGCTTTCTCGACTGCGCTCGAAATAACGACTACTATTAAGAAACAAAGGGGCATTCTATCCAGACATGCCCCTTTTTCTAACCAAATATAAACCTGTTATGAACCAGGAGTTTTTTTATACATCTTCACGATGTTAATGATACGTATTAACACTAGCCTACGTAAAACCATATAGCACGGCTACAAACCGTTTACAACTGTTACGCTTTAATGAAATCCCTAACAAGAAACGTGAGTTTATTTGTTATTGGTTAATTTATAATCTATTGCTAGATCAGTTTAAGCACTTTTTCCTATGGAAAGTTGCTAGAAGTTCAACGAGTACTGACTCTCCCTTCTTCTGTATAAATCAACTAATTAACGGTGGTGGATTAATTAGATTAATAGCCTAAACTAGTGGTGGTGATTAGTTAGGCCGTTCCTGATACCCCGGCAACTTATTGACTGAAATACATGACCACCATAATATTCTATCAAAAGGCCCCGGGGTACCAGGATTTTTAAATAAGAATATCTGAATGAAAACCTTTAACAGGTGATCCGTATCTTAGCTTATATTAGCGGCAACAGCAGTTATACTGATCTGAATAATTGATCAGGGAATATGGCTGAGGTTGTCTGCGGAGTTTCATATTGAACGTAAATTTGCTAGTGAATTATTTTATTTTTTTGTAAAAGTATAAACTTCGCTTAATTTAAACAAGTATTCCTATAGATTTTATAGACTTTATTTATAAACAACTGATTTACAGAATAATAATTTGCAATTTATGATCTATGCTGGCGTTTGTCATTCTGAACGCAGTGAAAAACCTTTAATTATCAAGAATACTAAAGTCAACTATAAGATCCTTTGTTGCACTCAGGATGACAAATTGAGAATGCGATATTCATCCTGTTCCGATAGCTATCGGATTTGTTTCAGCATCTATCCGTAATTATTTTACAGACATAAACCCCTAAAAAAAATAAATTAAATCATAAATGAATCTCAATAATCACAAATCACAAAAAAAAACTACTATTTCTATAGAAATTATAGTAATTAATTTTTACTTTTGCTGAGTCTTCTTCAAAAAGTGAATCTAAAGCTGCCTGAAAAGATCATATAGTCATGTGGCCGAGTGGTTAGGTAAAGGTCTGCAAAACCTAGTACGGCGGTTCGATTCCGTCCATGACGTCTAATACTTATCAAGAAAGACGTAGGGAATGGCCCTTTGATGTCTTAGCAACCTGTTGATTAACAAGGTGCTAATTCCTTCTGCAATGCAGAAAAGATGAGTTTGAAAGCAGATCACCTTACTGTTTTCGGCGAACGATCAATGGCTATTCCTTCCAAAATTGGTAACCTAAATTTAATAATATGTCAGTTTATTTTGATTATCCGTCCATTAGGGATTTTTTCGAGATCCACGGAAACACTTCCTGCGAAAAATTAGATGATTACGAACGTTGTAAGGCCGAATCAGACCGGCTTTATAATGAACAGCTAAATGAGATCAATGAAGAAATCCCACATGATCAACCCAAAACCGACACCTAAAAATTATTCAAATCCTTAGCTTAAACGCTGTTTTAAATAACAAGCTTAAAATGTATCCAACACCACCTAGATTACCCATTATATCCAAAACCATCTTCATTATAGTTTTAACCTTTTTCCTGTTTTCACCCCAAACATGGGCACAATCGAAAGATCCATCCCCTATCAGTTTTCCTACGCCCAAAAATGTAGATCATATGCTCTTTTATCTTCAGCGTGATCCGAATACCAACACCCTGATTTATGCACTAAACCTAAAAGAAAATGGCAGCATCAATGCGAATGCTCCTATTCAGGTTTATTGGATCCGCTATGGTGAGAAAGGACAGAAAAAAGATCTGGGCTATATTCAAAGGAAGTTTGCATATGGCATCGATACGAAGGAATTAGGAAAAGATAAATACGAATTTCGGTTTGTATCACATAAAAAACTACCTTTTTATCTGCAGCGGTATAGTGATAAAAGTTACCATGTTTCGGTAACCATAAACAACCGGACCATCAGGGTTACACGATTGTTTGTCAGGATACAGGGCGGCAGTTTCTGGCTTCCCAATGTAAAATATGGAGAAATTGAAGGCATTGAAGAATCGACAGGCAAAACAGTAGTGGAAAGGATAAGTGTGAAGTAAACTATTCTTCATCATCTTTAGTTAATCGCAATAAGGTCCTTCGACTCCGCTCAGGATGATAACTTCATGAGAATTTCGTATGAAAAAAAAACAAAGATGGTCTGTGAGACACAGACCATGGATTCGACTGCGCTGGCTCGCCGCTCGAATAAAGTATTCCGCAATGACAATAATAATGTTATTCTTTCGGCTCTTTTTTATTGTCTATCGCCGTACTAAATGTTTTATTAAACTCGCCTTTAATCCATTGTACTTTTCCGAACGATTGCATGCCCGGGCCAATGATGTAATTTCCGGTCTCAGTATCGAGGATAACTACAAGATTGTTGGCATTTACTTCGGTGTGGTACCTTGCTCCGCTTTGCGCTTGTCCGTTTTTAAAACTGATGGCCGTAAACATTAAGCCTGCGCCCAGGAATCCCAACAAAAGGGATTTTGTGTCTAATGTAATTTTCATATCCTTAAGATTTATTTGTGTGTAAAATCAAGATAAGATTTTTTTACGTAAGACACCTGCTGTAGCGCATTCTATCAGAAATATTTCAATTTATTCCAGCTTTAGAAAACCAGGTTACCATCATGGATCAATGATTTAACAGGTGAGACACGGGATACAGCCTCTGCCGAGCAACTGGCATCAACCAGTACTACATTAGCTTTATCGCCTACATTTGGCCATTGCTTTTTTCCTTTATCATCTAAAGGAAGAATATTACCTGTAGCCAGTTTCAATATTCTTGAAAGTTCAAATTCTGTAAGATAGCCATAAATTTGAGCAGCTATATTGGCCTTTTGCAAAATACTTCCTGTGCCAAAAGTATTCCAATGGTCAACAATACAATCATTACCGGCTACCACTTCTACACCATACTTATATAGTGCAGGGACGGGCATTGGGTTACCAGAAAGCGGAATGGTTGAAGCTATTCCCATTTTTGCAGCACCAAGTTTTTCAGCAATTTCTTCGGTTTTGGTTTTATCGAGATACCGCAATGCAAAAGCATGGCTCACATAGGTTTTTCCTTTCAACGCCGGGTTCTCCATTACTTTATCAATCAGGTATTCGATTGTTTTTATACCCGATTCACCCGACTCATGAAGGTGGATATCAATCCCCTTTCCATGATCTAACGCCAGCTGCACCACAAAATCCATATGTTTTTCAATACCGCCATCAATAGAAGTTGGATCTAAACCCCCGATAAAATCTATATCCATTTTGGCTGCTTCTTTAAGCAAATCTGCCGATTTGGTATAATAAATGCCATGTTGAGGAAAGGCCACCAATTCGGCCTGAAATGATTTCTTTTTATGCAATAAGGCGGTTTCCAAATGCTTCAATGAGTCTAATCCAGAGGTAGGATCGATATTTACATGCGACCTTGCATAACTTGTTCCATAAGATTGAAGTAACTCAATTAATTTTTCACTACGTGGTATAGAAGTTTTTAACAGTTCAGGAATTATCTGTTGTTCGAAAGCAATCATATCTTTTACAGATCTGTTCTTCTTCAAATGCGCCTGCCAGGGCAATCCATAATAAGTTTTATCCAGATGGATATGCATATCCCTGAAAGCCGGGAGCATTAACAATCCCTTTGCATCGATTGCTTTTGCAGCAGGGTTATTAGGAAGAACACGTTTTACTTTACCTTCTTCCATCTCAATAATGAAAAGTTCGGTTTTTGTTTTGATTACCTCATCCTGATCATATTCGAATCCCGTTTCGAGCTTAACGTTTTTTAAAATCAAGGTTTTTTCTGAGAAGCGGCCTACATTTTCATCCGCAATTGCCTGTTCTGCTGACAGTAAACAGGTGCTCGCAAGCAAAATAGATGAACTTTTAATAAAATCTTTTCTAGAGATCGAATTTGGGTTTGTCATAACAGGATTCTTTATTACAAAAGTAGCGTCCTGTTATGTTTATGAATAGTAGGATTTATATCAAAAATTGTATCATTTATAACTATCTGTACTTATTCGCCGTATCAGGCAGTTATAATTTGTGCAATTCATTACTGTTCGCGGAATGCACGTGGGGTAATATGGGTCTGGTTTTTAAAGAATTTAGAAAAATAAGCCACATCGTAAAAGCCGAGATCGAAGGCAATGGCTTTAATAGGCCTTTCGGTAGTGAGTAAAATCCGTTTTGCTTCGAGTATTAAACGTTCGTGGATGAGCGCGGTGGCTGATACGTGAAAATGTTTTTTGCAGAGCATGTTCAGGTAATTAGCCGAAATATTTAATTGATCTGCATAAAATCCAACAAGTTTTTCCTTCTTATAATGCATATCGATCAGCGAGCGGTATCTAAACAGAAAAGGTTTGGTTTGGTAAACCGTTTGGTTATTGAACAGCGTTTCTGCCTCCTCGCTAAGCATCAACGCAATAAGCCTGATCCTGGCATTGATAATTTCCCAAAGTATTATAGGCTTTGCGAGTTCGGATCTGATGCGCTGAAATTCGTACAGGATTTTTCCGTAAGCTTCAGCACTTAAGTTTATTACCGGATAATTTTGGTATAAGATTAATGAAAAACGTAAAGAATTGGCCAGCGTTTCGAATATGCTCCTACTGATCATAAGTTGATGGGCATGGGTTTTTTCGCCGAGTTCCCATTTATGAATCTGCTCAGGAAACAATAAGTGCAACTGACCTCCAGCAACCTGATGATCTAAAAAATCGATGGTATGTAGTCCGCTACCCTCCTCAAAAAGCATAAAAAGGAAAAAATCATGTTTATGTGGTTTTTCGATATGCCTTTTTCCTACTATTTCATGATACAGCAAGTTATTCCCCGAATTTTGCTCGGGCCAAAACTCACTAATATCAAGCGTAGGGAAATTTGCAATCACATCCATCGACGAAAAATACCACTTTTGTATAAAAGTTACGAAAAAAGAAGATGGAAAGTGAATGGATGAATATTATTAGGCAGGTTGCCACCGCTAAAATTAAAAAAACCTACAAAAATTTGTTAGGTACAAAAAATTAAATCTGAACCTTATAGGTTATCTTTAATAGGTAGATGAAAAATTATCAATGCTTCAGTTTAATAATGGCAAACACTACCCCGATCAAAAATGACAAAAAGTAATAGGAGGCTGGAACGGCGATACTTCTTAGTAGCAATGCTTTTTTATTATAATTAAATCCCGAAAAAAACTGATAATAGAACCAGATGCTATAAAAAAGTCCTAAAAAGCTCAGCAGCCCGAAATACAAAAACACAAGCACTTTGGTATTGGTATAAAAAATAGTCAAGGCCGAAACAAGCAATCCGATAATCAGCTCAACAATAATACGGTTAGAGTTTAAAACCAGGTGTTCTGAAAAATTAAGCTTCGCCTTCCTAAACCAGATAAAACTAAAAAATGAATAAATAGGAATGGCAATGATGAGCACCAGCTTTGGATGTTCGGAGATAAATTTTTCGAGACTATTCATCATTGCTCTGCTTCCCTGAGGCATCAGATCAGACATCTTGCCGTGTGTGTATGGCGCGATAAGACCTGATACCGTCAGAATGAGCAGGATGAGCGTCACAAAACTAAAATATGGTACCCGCTTGCCCTGAACAAATTCGCGGACACTGTGTCCTGGCCTGGTGAACAAACCTTTTAGGGTAAATAAAATGCCTTTATCTACATGCCAAACACCATGAATAAAATCATGCGCAAGGAAATGTTTAATGGAGTAGCGGTGTGTAGTAGATTTTTGCCCGCAGTTAGCACAGTAATTCTGCGTAACCGGAGCGGCACAATTTAGACAATCTGGCGACATCGATAACTATTATTTGGATTCTCTCTTTTTAATTTCAGTATTCATCTGGCTCAAGCTAATGAAAGCTGGCAAAAATGTTAGCGAACAGCAAATAGGAACTATAACAAGTACTTTTGGCATTTTTGATGAAAAGGCAAGATAAAATATGATCACACTGGCGGCAAGCAATACCACGCTAAGTCCAATCAGTACGCCTTGCAAACTCTGCTTCTTTTTATATAATTCTTGTACAGATAATTCGGTAATAGGAGTTCCCTTTTTCATATTATTTGAGGTGGAGTTAATGTAGTTTGGTTATAGCAAAGAAATTCATCATCATTTTACAAATCTCTTTTGCGAACAAATATACAATATATCACCAATCGGTGATAAAAATATTTAAAATTGATTGTGTAATTTTCCGCCACGATTATTTTTCATCAAATGGAACAGAAAACGGCGGTTAAATCGGTTAGAAACAAAGAAAAAAGTAAGCAAAAGTTTTTAGATGCGGTAGAGAAAATACTCCATACCAAAGGTTTCTCGGGCCTTAAGGTGAACGATATTGCACGTACTGCGGGTTTAGACAAAAAACTGATTTATAATTATTTTGGAGGGAAGGACGAACTCATTGATGAATATATCCGCTCGCAGGATTTCTGGAGCAATGTAAAAGATGAGCCAGGAGGGCCTGTGGTTAATGATGGAGGGAAAACATTCTCTAAAGCCATGCTCCTCTCCCAATTCGATTATGTTTTCAGAAATAAGGATTTACAGAAAATTCTGCTTTGGGGATTAATAGAGAACAGGAAATCGTTAAAAAAGCTTGCAAACGATCGTGAAGAAAATGGAGCACGCTTGTTTGAAAGTCTTACCGACCCACATTTTAAGGAAAAAGCCAAAAGATACAGGGCCATTATTGCACTGCTGATATCGGGAATTTACTATCTGGACATTTACGCCACTACAAATGACTGTACTTTCTGCGGATTAGACCTAAAAACAGCAGATGGGCGCTCAGAAATTGAAGATGCTATTTCCTTTTTGATCGATAAAACTTACGAATAAGGCTGTAAAAAAAACTTTTTTAAGGTTCACATCTTATTTAAATTGATTCACTTAAATTACTTTGATATCTTTCTGTCTGAAGAACCAGGATTTTAAATAAAAATGCAAACTTTGTAAATAAAAACCCGACACCATGCATCTGAGCCGAAATCTCCTCTCCGAGAAACGCAAATACTTGTTTGGATCGATAATACTTTTGTTTATCGCTGCAATCTGTGTGGCTTTCAGTATAGCGGATAGCAACGATTTTGATATTTCCAGAAGAGAAATTTTACTCCGCAAAATAGGGCACGAATTGCTCCTGCAGTCGGGCGATAGTACATCGAGGGTTCTTCCGGTAAAAAAGATCGCCGGGAATGAATATCAGATTAGTTTTGAGCATGAGCTTACTTTTCAACCTGAATCCTTGGTCAATACAACCGTGCGCCTGTTGGCAAAAGACCCGCTGTCAAGTGATTATGTTGTTAATGTTCTGAACTGCGACGGCGCCGATGTGGTGTATGGATACGCCATCTCCAAAAATAAAAAAAATGATATTGTAGCATGCAAAGGAAGAAAGCAAGCCAGAGCATGTTACATAATCAACATTAAATTTAAACCGACGGGCATAAATACACCTAAAAACAGATATCTTCTGGCTGGCCTGCCATTTTTAGCATTTATTGGTTTTATATTTTTTAGATCGGTTAGGCCGCGAAGAGTTTTACCTAATGATGTCCGGAATACTAATATGTTCACCCTAGGCTCGGTGTTGTTCGATGCGAAGAATCGGAACCTTACAATAAATGGAAAAACAATAGAACTAACCGGAACGGAAACCCGGCTGCTGCTCATTTTTGCCATGTCTCCTAACGAGACGATAGAGCGAAATCGGCTACAAAAAGAGATCTGGGAAGATGAAGGTGTTATTGTAGGGCGTAGTTTAGATATGTTTATATCAAAACTTAGAAAAAAACTCGAACTTGACCCGAATATCAACATTGTTGTTATACGTGGCAAAGGATATAAGCTTGAAATTAGCGTTTAAGCAGAATCTTCTCGAGGTGATATTGCTAGCATTAAATTAGAGGTTGTATCATAAAGGCGATTTCACTTAAATGCTGTCATGTTGAGCTTGTCGAAACATATCAAAGCGTATTTAACAGGTGCTCCGACAGGCTCTCCGAAGGAGTCCTTTGGACAGGATGACAAATCTATATTTAAGATACAACCTCTTATACTATTTTAATTGCTTCTTGTCAATCTTTGACAGCGAAAGATTGCTTAACTTATTAACGGCTTTGCTTTGAATTTTGATTGTTCTAATAGCGCTATCCGGAAAGAAGATATCTGTCATCACCGTTAATCCGTTATCGGCAAAAAGTTCTACGGATGCTACATCCAGGATCAAGCTAATATTGATTTCCTTGTTGGTTAATAACCTGGGCGCACTATGTTTTTGGGCAAATCCTTTTTCAAATGATGTTTCCCCAGATAGCGCCCTGTCGATAAAATAACTGTTGCTCTTTTTGTTATAGCCTATAATCAGCTTTTGGCCGTTAACGTTCGATAATATAATATTAAAGTCGCTGGCATTTTCAAGGCTAAGATCGAGTTTGAACTTGCCATCCAGCGGTTTGGCATATGCAGAAAGGTCAATCTCCTTATCAATAGTAACCGTTCCTTTCTTATAAACAGGCTTTAATGATGGCGAAATTTCTTTTACAGGTAACGAACGGAGATAATACGCTCCATCAACACTTGCGAGCGACAGTTCTCTGGGAAGTGTCATGGCACCACGCCAGGCTTTGGTGGGTACCTGGTTGGCATATTGCCAGTTGTTCATCCAGCCAAGAAATATCTTCCTATCCCCAGTGTTAGACCATGTAACCCCTGCATAATTATCGGTTCCATAATCTACCCATTTCTCTTTTGTAGAATTTGGCACGAATTTATTCCCGTCGAAGTTTCCTGTAAAGTACTGGGTTGCAGAACCTCCGTTAGGGCCTCCGGGATTGATGCTAACTAAAAGCACCCATACCGTTTTACCATTACTTTTGAGCGGAAATAGATCCGGGCATTCCCAAACCCCACCATGGGCACCCAGGTTGGCTCCAAATTCACTCTCACGTTTCCAGGCTTTAAGATTTGGGGAGGAGTAAAAAGTGATCCTGTCCTTTGTAGCTAAGGTCATGACCCATTTTTTGCCTTGTTCATACCACATCACCTTTGGATCCCTGAAATCGCTTATGCCAGGATTTGGAAGCACAGGATTACCCTTATATTTAGTCCACGTTTCGCCCTCATCATTACTATAAGCAATACTCTGGTATTGGTGCAGCCCGGTCTTCGCCTCTTCGATCTTTTGGTTATGGTGCGTAAATATTGCAACCATAGCGTTCTTGCCAAATCCTGCCGTATTATCTTTATCAATTACGATACTTCCCGAAAAAATAGTCCCCAGGCTATCTGGATAAAGTGCTATGGGCTTTTCCTCCCAGTTAAAGAAATCTTGGGTTGTGGCATGTCCCCAGTGCATAGGCCCCCAGGTTGTACCTCCGGGATGATACTGAAAGAAAAGATGGTAAACGCCATTATAATACACCATTCCGTTAGGATCATTCATCCAATGTGCCTTTGGTGAGAAATGGAAAGCTGGCCTGTATTTTTCATTTTCGATTGATTGGGCATTTACGCCAATAGAAAATAGACTGCAAAGTAAAAAGATCGCGGTTCTTATGAATTTGTTTTTCATGATTTATTATTTAATTTTTAGCAAATGAAACTGTATCGAAAAAGCATTTTCTTGATTGATTAACAAAAAATATTTCGGAAAGTCGTCATGCTCAGCTTGACTGGGCATCTTAATGCGCTTAATATTTATTTTCTAAGCTTTAAGATTCCCACCTGCGTGGGAATGACGAAAATCCCAAATTTAATTCTTTAACAATTCTTAAATTTATCTTTTTGATACAGCCTCTTTTAAAATGCTACCATCCATTATTTTGCTTGTACACCCCGCTACTAAAGTTAATCTGATTTAATGGAATCGGGAAATATTCATCCCTTCCTGCCGTAAACCTGGCATCTGCAAGATGGGCAACCCTTGATTTTTCGACCATAAAATAAGCGTTCATCGTCTGCGCAGCAATCCCCCACCTCACCAAATCAAAAAAGTGATAACCTTCTGTAGCGAACTCAAGTCTTCTTTCAAATCTTAGGGCCTGCCTTGCAAAATCCTGTGTCCAGGTACAATTTACACCAGGTTGATAAAGCTGAACGTTATAGTTTGAAGTTGGGTTTCCCGCTGCATTTTTCAATAGGCTACGACTTAGATTTGCACGGTTTCTAACCTGATTGATCAGCGGAACAGCTTCTAATGGCCGCCCCAGCTCTATCAGCACTTCTGCTTTCCAAAGCAGCACATCTGAGTAGCGGATAATCTGCCAGTTTTTCGAACTTCCGATAAATGGTGGAACTTTCTGAAAAGAAGCGTCGTCGGGAAGTACTGCTTCTTTCATACTGGCAAACGCATCGTAAATAGCCGGTGCTCTTGACCACGAGCGCTGGAATACAAATGCTGGCTTATATTTAAAAGGTGCACCTGGTTTGGCCACGGTATGATCAAGTCGTGGATCGAATGAACTGCTCTGAAAGTCGAGAGAAGCTGCCGCATCTGTGTCGTTGTAGGTGGAAAAAAGTGGCAAGCCATTGGTTCCTGTTTTAAAAGCATTGATCAGATCATGGCTAGGCACATTAAAACCGCAGCATCCATACTCCTGATTCATCGGATAGTTAAGCGCATGCCCGTAATCCAGTCTCCCCTTTGGCGTACCATCATCTTTCGAATACTGGATAGCAAAAACAGATTCCGGGCCGTTATCAGAAGCAGATAAAAAGTTGCTGGCATAATCTGTACTCAGGCTGAATTTGCCCGATGCGATGATCTCATCACATAAGGTGTTTATTTCATTTAATTTAGCAGCATCAATACCACTTACCGCATTATTTTCGCTTTGGGTATAGGCCTGGTACAACAGCACTTTAGTCAGATAAGCTTTCGCAGCATTTTTGTTTACCCTGCCCTTATCGTTCTGATCCATCGGCAGCGCTGTAACGGCCGCTCTGAAATCATCTGCAATCTTTGTCCAAAGCGCATCATTACTCAAGGCCCTGTTGGAAATTGACGGATAGTCGGCTTTTGCCATATTCTCATCGATAAAGGGAACATATTTGAAAAGAATCTTTAGCAGAAAATAAAAATGTCCTCTCAAAAAGCGAAGTTCTCCCTGGCGTTGAACCTTGTTTGGATATTCAGTGGCAGACATGGCATCGACTCTTCTCAATGCATCATTGGCTCGACCGACACCAACATATAGCCTGAACCAAAGCTGGTCGAGAAGCGCATTATCAGGCCTGTTAAGGGAAAATGTCTCAAACAGATGGAATTCTGACAGGTCACCCGGGCCATCCCCTCCTTTATAGGTATCTCCTCCACGAACGCTTCCATACGGCCACATACTGGAATATGGAGAAGTATAGTGATCATTTCCAAGTGCAGAATAAGCTGCAATGACCATTTTATCAATATTCTCAGGAGTATTCAGATCATCATTGGAAACTACGCCCTGTGCTGGCTCATCAAGGGCTTTTTCGCATGAAAAGAATAAGGTAGCAAAGAATGCCAGTGTATATATTAATTTTTTCATCTTTTTGATATCTCTAATTTTACAATGTAATATTTACCCCAAGGGTGCCCACAACTGGTACAGGAAATCCATAATTGGGAATCTCAGGATCAGTGCCAGTAAAAGATTTGCTCTTTATGGTAAACAGGTTACTGCCCTGAACGAATATCCTGAAGTTCTGTATTTTCATATTCAGTGCCTTTTTAAGATTATAACCAACCTGCAGGTTGCGCAACTTGAGGTAAGATCCGTTTTCGATAAAGTAAGTAGAAAACCTTCCTTCATTATTGCGGTCTACAAGAGTGAGCGCTGGAATGGTAGAACCTGGATTTGAAGGGCTCCACGCATCAAGCGTCCTGCTGCCCCAGTTCGTACCTGTCCAAAGCGAAGAAAAATCGGTATAGGTCTTAAAGTCGTTCACCACGTCCACATTGATGGCCTGTAGGAAAAAACTCATATCGAAATTCTTATAACTAAGGGAAACATTAAGTCCATAGGTGAACTTAGGGCTGTTATCGCCTATAAAGTCGCGGTCCAGATCGTTAATCACGCCATCATTGTTTATATCCTTATATTTAATCCTGCCTAATCCTTTTCCAGGCTGGCTGGCATAAGCATCCACTTCTGCCTGTGAGGTAAAAAGGCCATCGGCAACATATCCAAAATAGGAGTTTATGGGCCTTCCGAGTACGTTTTTGTCGGTACCATTGCCGGGATAGGAAGCCAGTACATCTTTAGGCAAATAGGTCACCTTGTTCCGGTAGAGCGAAAAGTTACCCGTCAGGCTGAAGCTAAAGTCATCACCAATCTTATCTTCATAGGTAAGAATCGCATCAAGCCCCTTGTTCTGGAGCGAAGCCCCATTACTGTAGCTGTTCCCTCCATCTCCAAGTACCGCCAGGTAAGCGGGACTGATTAGAATATCTGATGTTTTTTTAATAAAATAATCAACAGAACCGGTAAGCTTATTGTTCCATAAACCAAAATCTAACCCAAAATTCGACTCTCTTAGCGATTCCCATTTCAGGTTGTCGTTCCCCTGCTGGATAAGAGCAAAACCAGAGGGCAGCTGACCTGTACCTGCACCTGTGATATCATATGCAGTACCTTTATCAAAGTCCCAAGTAGGGTCAGTCCCATAAATAGCAGCGTATAGTGAGCGTGTAGCGTTGTTGGGGATTTCCTGGTTTCCAGAACGGCCCCAGCCATACCTAAGCTTCAGATCAGAAAACAGCCCCAGATCCTTTATAAACTTTTCTTCACTCATTCTCCAACCAAGTGAGAAAGCTGGGAAAGTACCATATCGGTTATCTTTACCAAAACGCGAAGAGCCATCTCTTCTCAAAGTTACAGAGGCGATATAACGGTCGTTGTAACTGTAGTTGACCTTACCGAAATAAGACAACAGTTTGTTTCCTGCCCCACTTCCACCGTTGAGGGTATTTGAACTACCTGCATTAAGGTAGGCATAATCAATATTTTCTATCGCAAGCCCTTGTCTGCTTGCAGAAAACTCCTGGCTGATGTTCTTTATGTATTCCTGACCGGCGAGTATTTCCAGGTTATGTTTATCCTTGGTAACCTTATAGTTAAGGGTATTCTGCCAGATGATATTACCCTGATAAGTCTGTGCATTGCTCACCTGGTTTGCAGGATCTGCTAAAAAACCCGAAACATATGATTTTTTTAACAGGCGCTGATAGCTACCGTTATAGTCTACACCAAAATTTGTCCTGAAGTTCAACCCAGGAATAATCTGGTAATCCGCATAGGCATTTCCAAAGAACCTATAAAAATTGTAACTATTCTGCTTATTGTCTTCTATTAGTCTAACCGGGTTCTGTCTATCGGTCATTCCTGCCGCAGGGCCTCCCCAGCCTCCGCTTGTGGTATATACCGGCACAATAGGTTGCTGTACGAGCGAGGCAAAAAGGATATCGCTTGATGGGATCTGGGCATTCTTAATGTAACTTGCTGAAAAATTCTCCCCAATCTTTAACTTGCCATCGAGATAATTGTAATCAGAATTGAATCTTGCTGTATATTTCCGGCTTCTTGACTCTTTTACGATACCCTTATTATCATAATAACCTACTGAAAAAAGACTGTTTCCTTTTTCACCGCCATTGGAAAGAGCCGCATCATACGACTGGATAATCGAATTTTGCGCAATCTCATCAAACCAGTAAGTATCTGCAGCCTTCATGGTCTTTGCCGCATCGATGTACTCCGGAAAGATCACACGGTTGAGCACTGGGTTGTTAAAGTTATTATTCCAGTCGTACTGATAAATCTGGTTATTATTGGGGTTGGCCTTATCGTTTACCGCCGCCTGCCAATAGGCACGGCCTCTCTCCTCGGCATTAAGCGTTTTAAGTTTGGTGGCGTAATTCTGAATGGATGTCGAGGCATTAAAGTCGATCTTTGAATAACCTTTCTTAGCCTTTTTAGTAGTGATGATAATTACACCATTCGCTGCGCGTGATCCATAAATAGTTGCTGATGACGCATCCTTAAGCACCTGAATAGATTCAATGTCGTTCTGGTTTAACTGTTCCAATCCGTTTTTGGTTGGCACTCCATCGATTACATAAAGCGGGTCATTATTGCCCAATGTTCCAATGCCACGGATTCTTACCGTTGCCTGGCCAGTTGGAGAACCGTCGGTGGTAATCAGTACCCCCGGAACCCTTCCCTGAAGAGACTTTACAGCATTACCAGAAGGAATATCCCTGATCTTTGAAACATCAACTACATTGACCGCTCCGGTGATATCTTTTTTTCGTTCTTTTTGGTAACCTGTTACCACGATCTCGTTAAGCTTATTGATCGCAATGTCGAGTTTGACCTTAAGATTGGCTGATTCTGCGGTAATGGGAATGGTTAATGGTTCAGCTCCAATATAAATGAACCTAAGCGACTGACCAGCAGAAGCTTCAATTTTAAAACTACCATTAGCATCTGTGGTAACCGTTTTTTGGGTACCTACGATAACTACGGTTACAGCCTCCAGAGGAATGGATTCATTGTCGGTGACAACGCCACTGATTACCCTGGTCTGGCCAAATGCCAGGCCCGTTACCATATAGGCAAAAAGCCAGGTAAGGAAAATTTTTCTCATAAAAATTCAGATTTGGTTAGTATTAGGTTTAGTTAAAATATTTCGTCAATAAATTTTTTGTATTCTTCAATCTCATATTCCGGACAGCCCCCCTTTTTGGTGGCGATAAAAGCACCCATTCCGATCGCATTTTTTATAATGGTTTTTGGTGCCAGCCCCAGTTGATGACTGGCAATGAAGGCTGCAAGAAATGAATCTCCACTCCCAATGGTATCGTTAACCTTCACCTCTGATCCCCAGGCATGGTAAGATTGATCCATTCTATAATAGGAAGCTCCAAATTCTCCTTTAGTTACGATTACCTCTGGAACACTGAAGCGTTCCTGTATAAAACGGACCTGCTCTCTCTCATTTATGAACCTTCCCCCGAAAAGAATCTGGGCCATGTGTAGCTCCGACTCATTAAATTTTATAATATCTGCCCGTTCCATCAGATTTGCCAAAAGGCGCTTATCAAAGAAAGGAGGGCGGAGATTGATATCAAATACCTTTATTGCATCGCTTTCCAGGAATTTGAACAGCGTTTCTCTGGAAAGCGTATTTCTGGAGGCCAGGCTTCCGTATACAAAATATGTGGATGGCTTCAGTGCGCTATCGATCGTGGCCTGGTGATCGATAAAATCCCATGCCACGGGGAACACGATTTCATAAGAAACCTCATTTCTGCTGCCCACGCGGGCAATCACTTCACTGGTAGGGTGGATCGTATCGCGCTGAAGGAGGCTTTTGTTAATTTGCCAACCATCAAGCAAACGCTCCAGTTTCACTCCGTTTTCATCATCTCCTATTTTACTGATGATACTACTGGACAGTCCAAGCTTATTGAGGTGATAGGCCACATTTAGCGGTGCACCACCTGGCATGCGCCCATCAGGCAGCACATCCCATAATATTTCGCCAAAGCATATAGCAGGTGTGATCATATTCTTGTCTTTCTTTTTTATTTAGTGCATTACAATTCCAGTCTCTATCTGTTCCAGAGATTTCCCCTTGGTCTCAGGCATCATTTTCCAAACGAATACCAGCTGCAATACCATCATGGCACAGAAAAAGAAAAATATGTTTGCACCTCCAAATGACTCTGCCAGATACGGAAAGCAGAATGCAATCAGTGCTGCCATTACCCAATGGGTAGAACTGCCGAGTGTTTGCCCTTTTGCCCTGACCTGATTTGGGAAAATCTCTGAAATAAATACCCAGATAACCGCCCCCTGCGAAAAAGCAAAAAAAGCAATAAAGAGCATTACATAAATCGGGATTTCAAACCCGCTGGATGAACCACCCAGAAATGCAACTGCAACAAGTCCAAGAGAAATGATCAATCCGAAAGAACCGATCAGCATTAGTGTTTTTCTACCAACTTTATCTATAATATTGATCGCAAGCAGCGTAAATATAAAATTGACCATTCCGATACCAACAGTTGATAAAAGTGAAGAATGCGCACCAAGCCCTGCCATTTCAAAAATTCTTGGTGCGTAATAGATAATGGCATTTATACCAGATACCTGATTGAAGAAGGCAAACAGCACGGCCAAGACAATAGGCCTGTTGTACTTTCCTGAAAAAAGCCCGTCCGAAGATTTGTCTTTCAGCATATCCTGGCCTGACTTCTTGATGGCGGCAAGTTCTTCATCGCAGTTTAGTGGATTTATGATGCGTAGGATTTCCAATGCTTTATCGTATGCACCACGTTTAAGTATAAGCCATCTTGGACTTTCAGGAATAAAGTAGATTAGCACAAGGAATATTATAGATGGAAATGCCTGAACACCAAGCATCCATCTCCAGGATGCCTCTCCTCCCTGGCTGAGCAAATAGTTTGAAAGATAAGATATCAATATTCCTAATACAACATTGAACTGGAAAAGCCCTACAAGCCGACCTCTTCTATGTGCCGGAGACACCTCTGAAATATAAATGGGTGCAGTAACAGAAGATATCCCCACACCTAAACCGCCTAAAAAGCGGAATGCTAAAAAGATATACCAATTATCTGCCAGTGCGGTACCCAGTGAAGAAAGTAAGTATGCCGCAGCTACGAAATAAAGGGTATTTTTTCTCCCGAAATAATCAGATGGACGGGATCCTACCAGAGAGCCTATTACCGTACCGATAAGTGCAATAGATATGGTAAGGCCATGTGCAAACGCTGAAAGGTTCCAAAACTGTTGAATGGATTTTTCAGCTCCTGATATAACGGCTGTATCGAATCCAAACAGAAAGCCGCCTAGGGCTACGACCATGGACCAAGCCAGGACGGAATGTTTTTTCATAAAGGTTTATTTATTGGTTGAGGATTGCAAGTTGGTCAAAAACAGGAAGGGAGGATAACAAATCTGTTCCAAAAAAATACAATATTGACACAGAGGTTAAAACACTGACTAACAAATGATTAAAATTTATTATTTTTACCTGACCTGATGTAGTTACACTTTTGAAACATCAATATTAAGATTTTGATGCATCTGCACCTTTGATCCTACCACTCGCAGCCGAGCGCCAATTCATTAAAGTTTCAAATTTGATTATCTTTAAAATTATTTTGTTACAAACAGGATCCTAACCAGATACAACCGGTGCCAGACACTGCCCTTATTAAAATGATAAATATGACCGCAAGACTTCACTTCCTTCATAGGATACTTATAATGGTCATCCTAACGGCTATTCTTTGTGGCTGTAGCAACAAGAAAAAGGAAGCAAAATACGTTATAGGATTTTCACAATGCGTTGGCTCGGATCTGTGGCGTAGAACCATGCTGGAAGAGATGAAAATGGAGCTTTCGTTGCATCCGGGTGCCACATTGGTATATAGAGATGCAAACAACAGCAATAGAAAACAAATTTCACAGGTAGGCGAACTATTAAAAATGGATATTGACCTGTTGATTATATCTCCTAATGAGGCCCGCCCGCTCACTCCAATCGTTGAACAAGCTTATAATAGTGGCATTCCTGTGGTTATTATCGATAGGAAAACATCATCTTCGGCTTATACCGCTTATGTCGGTGCAGACAACTATCAGATTGGCAAGATGGCCGGACAGTATGTATCCGGTCTGCTTAAAGGGAAAGGAAATATTATGGAAATCATGGGACTTCCCGGCTCCTCTCCCACAATAGAGCGACAGAGGGGATTTGCCGAAGGGCTCCAAAAATCCGCTAATATTAGAATTTCGAATCAGATCTATGGCGATTGGCTAAAATCGCACGCTATTGACGAGCTGTTGAAAATGAATGAGTCATTGCGTACCACGGATCTAATTTTTGCTCATAATGACCAGATGGCTTCTGCAGCCAGGGAAGCCTTGGATAAACTCGGAATAAAAAGGAAGGTGGCCATTATTGGAATAGATGCGCTCCCCGGACAAGGGGGCGGTCTTCAGATGATTGATGGCAAAGTGATAGATGCCAGCTTGCTTTATCCAACGGGAGGCAAAGAGGCAATTTCCACAGCATTCCGTATCCTTGGAAAAGAATCCATCCTCAAAGAAAATATCCTTCAGTCTGTGGTGATAGATTCATCGAATGTTCAGCTCATGAAACTGCAGTGGAATAAATTCAGCAGCCAGCAGAGAGATATCGAACGGCAGCAATCACTTCTGGCTGAACAACGCTCTTTATTTGACAACCAACAGCTTACATTAAACGTCACCGTGGTTACCCTGGTGCTCTCTGTGGTTTTTGGGGGACTGGCTTTTTTCTCCCTACTGGAAAACAGGAAGATCAACAAAAACCTGGAGGCGAATAACCTGGAAATCCTTAACCAGCGTAATAAGCTTATTGAGATGTCTGAAAAGGCTAAAGAGGCGACAGAGGCTAAACTGAACTTCTTCACCAATATATCTCATGAATTCCGCACGCCCCTTACCTTGATACTCTCTCCCCTGGAAGATCTGATTAATAATGAAAAAATTAATGCACTTGCAGGAAAAAACCTGAAGCTGATCAATAAAAATGTTTTTCGCCTGTTGCGCCTGATCAACCAGCTCATTGAGTACAGAAGGATTGAATATGGTAAGATGCGCATAAGATCGACATCAAACAATCTTATAGATTTTATTGCAGACATCATTGAGACCTTTCAGCTCGCTGCAAAAAAACAGAATATAGACCTCAGACTCTTCACTAAAGAATCGGATTTAACAGTATGGTTTGACGTGAACATGTTTGATAAGGTAATTTTCAACCTGATATCTAACGCACTAAAATTTACTCCAGCCAATGGAATAGTTCACGTTACAGTGAGTAAAGACGATGCTCATATCTCTATCAAAGTGGAGGACAATGGACCAGGAATGGATCAGGAAGAAATCCTCCATATATTTGAACATTTTTATCAGGCAGACTCGAACGCAAGAAAAGGATCTGGATTGGGCCTTTCCCTTTCGAAGGAACTGATGAATCTTTTACATGGAGACCTAACCGTAGAAAGCAGGAAATGGCACGGTACTATCTTCACCGTCACCCTGCCTCTTGGGTCATCACACCTTCGGGAAGAAGAGAAGCACACTCAACAAGCAGAAAGAGAAGAGCTTTATGAAAATGCGAAAATTTATACGAGTGAACTGGAGCATCTCAATAGAGAAAAGAACCATGATTTGTTGCGTGAATTAAAGGAACGGTCGATATTGATAATCGAAGACAATGCAGACCTTCTTCATTATCTGGCTGAGAAACTTGATGAGGAATACGAAGTATTTATTGCAAATACCGGAGAGAGCGGAATCACTTCTGCCTACGAGCAAGTACCAGACCTGATCATCTGCGATGTGGTACTGCCAGATCTTTCCGGGAAGAAAATTACAGAGAAGCTCAAATCCGACATTCGTACATCCCATATCCCCATCATCCTGCTCACTGCACAGGGCAGTGTAGAACAGCAGATCAATGGCTTCGACAGTATGGCAGATGCCTATATCGTTAAACCTTTCAATTATGAGTATTTACTGGCTACTGTGCGGAACCTCATGAAAAACAGACTACTGCTAAAGTCTCATTATACAAGCGATATCAGTTCCGGAAACAGACAACCTATTTCAAAAAGCCTGGATAAAAAATTTGTAAATGATTTTTCTGGTCTCGTAGAGCAGAACCTGGGCAATGAAAATTTCAGTGTAGAGGAAATCAGCAAAGCCCTGGGGGTTTCGAGGGTGCAGTTATACAGAAAAGTAAAGGCCTTGCTGGATTGCAGTGTAACAGACTACATCGTAAACAGAAGGCTAAAAAAAGCAAAATTTCTATTGATCAATGAAAGGTATACAATCGCAGAAATCACTTATATGGTCGGATTCTCCTCACCAAATTACTTTTCGACGGTATTCAAATCGAAATATGGCATGAGGCCAAGTGAGTTTAAGAGAAACCAATCCCCAACCCAATAGCCAAACATGAAAAATGGGTTCCATTTCATCTTCAGACTTAGAGCCTGTTTAAATTTTATTATAAATTATTAGTATGTCAGTCTGTCCAAAGGACTCCTGTGGAGAGCGTAGTCGAAGACCCGTTTTTCTATATATTAAAAGCAATCGACTCCGCTACCATTGACAGACCTCCATAGAAAGGTCGTCATTGCGAGGAGGAACGACGAAGCAATTTTTCATGCTAGTGATCCTTTCCATAAAGATTGCTTCGCCGGCTGAAAAAGCCTTCTCGCAATGACGATAATCTGAGGAGATTTAATCTTTTAAATTCTCCTATCATTTATATTGATTTTTATACAATAAATTGCCCCTCAGAGTGACAAAAATGTTAGATAAGTAAAATAATTGTGTCAAATTTAAACAGGCTCTTAAACTATTTTAATTATAAACCGTTAGTTCCCGATCGAGCATAAATGGAGAAAACGGCCTTTATTTTACCGTCCAGTAAGGCGAATCTGTTCTGGCGGTTAAAAGATAATCCTCAATTTTCTTCACAATATCAGGGTGGGCAGCAGCCACATCATTGGTTTCACCAATGTCCGTTTTAATGTCGTAAAGTTCGAGTTTATGATGTCTTTTCACTCCTTTCCACCGACCATAACGCACGCCCTGCTCAAAGCCCAATTCAAAAAACTCCCAATATAGAAAACGGTCGGTTTTAACCTTACGGCCCTTAATAACCGGATATATACTAGTGCCGTCTGTACGGAATCCGGTAGTTTTACCGGCAATCTCTCCAAAAGTTGGCATAATATCAGGGAAATACCCCGGTGCATCACTTGTTTTCGGCGCATTTTTAATAAAGGGCGCCCATGCAATAAGCGGAATCCTGATCCCTCCATCATACATATCCCTTTTGTACCCTTTAAGTTTACCGTTCGAATCAAAGAATTCGGATACCGCTTTCAGCTGACTGGTCGGCTCCGACCTTGGGCCATTATCTGATGCAAAAAACACAATTGTATTCTCCGACAGGCCACTTTTGATCAGGTAATCCTTTATTTTACCTACCGACTGGTCTAAATAATATACCATAGCCGCATAGGTCTTCATATCTTCAGGCCAGTTTTTATTCTTATAAATGGCCTGGTCTGGCACATCAAGCGGTGAATGCGGATTATTAAAGTTCAACATTAGAAAGAAAGGCTTTTTGTTATCTTTTTGGGTTTCCAGATAAGCCAGTGCCTCATCTGTACAGATATTGGTTTCGTAATAGCCTTTTCTTGCATTGGTATTTGCTTCTACCGTGAGGAGCTTGCCATTTACATAACGGTGATCAGGCCAATAGGTGCTTGCGTAAGTTGAGGGAATATTAATCAGCCATCCCGAAAATTTATCGAAGCCCCTTTGTAAAGGTGTAGCGAGCGAATCATACCCATCCACATGCCATTTTCCAACCAACGAAGTATTATAACCGGCATCCTGCATCAGATTTCCTATAGTATAATCATCCTTGGTAAGATTGGCCCGGTACACCACATTTTTCCCTTTTTTCCCCGCAAGCCCTCCTTGTTCGGTTGCATTGCCCCTAATTGTAGCATGCCCGGTGTTGAGACCTGTAAGGATGGATCCCCGTGATGGTGAACAAACCGGAGCACCAGCATAAAAATCGGTAAACCGCGTGCCCTCATTGGCCAATTTATCAATATTTGGCGTGAGAATCTGTTTTTGCCCGTAAACACCAACATCTCCATAACCCAGGTCATCAGCCAGAATAAAAACAATGTTGGGCTTTTGCCCAGCCTTTCGCTGGGCAAATATTGCTCCATTATATAATAACGAAAAACCAATGATGATTAAACTTCTTTTGATCATTTTATTGAATTAAAACCTTATTCTTACCATAATATACTAGTTATAACCCGGATTTTGAGTATAAAGGCCAGGTGCAGTCTGAATTTCTGCAGCAGGCACCGGATAAATAACATAGTTCGGTACAATTTCATTAATTTTTGTAATCGCATCGGCTACTCTCCAGGCATTCATCTGCGAGATGGCCAAGCCTTCGCGTACAAGATCGTTCCAGCGGAGCCCTTCGCCTAAAAATTCTCTTTGCCGCTCCTGCATCAAGGTCTGAATATTTACATTCGATAATGCCCCTACGCCAGCCCTAGCCCTTACCCTGTTCACAGCCGCGTCTACATCACTTTGAGTGCCTGCTGCACCATGAAGGATACATTCGGCTTTCATGAGCAATATATCGGTATAACGCAGTACGATAAAATTAATCGGCCAATCTCTTCCCGACAAGCCCTTTTTAGCTACATCGATATATTTTTTAATAAAAGGACCAGCAGTATAGGTGGTGGCTACATTGAAAGGATACCGCACATCGGTGCCGCTTACCGTATTGGTGGTATAAGAACTCACTAAACTTTTTGAAACAGGAAAAGTACTGGCTCCATAACCATTTCCAAAACTGTTAGAAATCCCATTACTGGTCCAATAAGCTACAGGCACCAAATGGGAAGGAAAACCTGCTCCGTTTAAACTCGAAGCAAACTGTACATCAAAAACAACTTCACTATTGTTTTCATTGGTATAAGAAAATATTGATGCATAATTGGAGGCAAAACTGTAAGGACTCCCGGTAAGTACTGCATCGAACAAAGCAGCAGCCTTATTATATTCATTGCTATTAAGTCCAGGTCCGTTTATACCATAAGTAGGCCCCGATTTGGTAAGATAAACCAGTCCCAGCAGCCCTTTTGCTGCATAAGAAGTTGGTCTTCCAAGGTCAATTCCGGTAAAAGCTGTAGGCAGATTGGCCGCTGCATACTGCAGGTCAGATTCGATAAGTGCATAAACATCGGCTACCGGACTACGTGGAATGCTTGCTACTTCCACAGCGCTCTTTACCGTCGATATTAATGGCACCTGGCCAAAAGTCCGTACCAGGAAAAAATAATAAAATGCCCTTAAAAAACGGACTTCGGCGGCATACCTTGTTGCATTTGCGGCAGTAAGCACACTTCCTTTGGTTTCTAATGCTGCCAAAACCGTATTCGCGTTAAATATGCCATTGAAATTGGCTTTCCAGGCAGTAGTGATAAACCCAGTAGTGGTAATACTCGGGGTAAAATTATTGATCCCGTCCCAATCGCGGTTACCATCAGAAGTTGCATTTAAGTTGTCGCTGCGCATTTCACCAAGCCACAATGCCTGGCTGGGATAATTGCTCAACTGGGAATACACCCCATTTACAGCCTGAAGAAAGTCGTTATTATTGGTAAAAAAATTCTCTGTAGCCAAACTCGACTCTGGTGTTTGATTTAATTGTTTTTCGCAACTGCCCAACAGCAGTATCGCGGAGAACAGGGTTAAGTATATTTTCGTTTTCATCTTATTCTACTAAAAGCCAATGTTTATTCCAATTGAAGCTGTTTTACTTAATGGTGCCGAACCGTAATCGCCTGATATTGCATAGCTGGCATCGCCACTTACGTTCGTATTCTGCGCCTCTGGATTCGCTCCCCCCTTATATTTATCATGAGAGAAATAGTTTTCCAATGCTACAAATATCCTTGCCGAAGAAATGCCAGGAGTTTTAATCAATCCCTTCAGGTTATAGCCCAAAGTAATATTCTGCACGCGAAAGAAATCGCTGGAGTAAACCCAATCTGAGGTTACGTTTGGATAAGTATAATTTGCGCCCAGCCTGCCCCTTGGTGCATCCGGATTGGGATCTGCTGCCGTCCAGCGGTCTCTCCATACGCCAAGTACATTTGCGGTTGTACTTCCCGAAAAGTCGATTGCACGACCCAGATAAGAAAGTATCGAACCTCCATGCTGCCCATACAGCTGTATGCCAAGGTCGAAATTCCCATATTTAAAGTTGTTTGTCCACCCCCAGGTATATTTGGGAGAAGGCTGTCCACCAACAACCCTGTCGGCAGCACTGATTTTTCCATCGCCATTGGTATCAACGTATTTCGCATCGCCAACTTTCTGTCCGGATACTTTTGCCACAGCCGGATTGGCAATATCAGCGGCCGTTAAAATTCCATCGGTTTTTGTGATGTAATAGCTAAAAGCAGGGAGTCCTTCCCTCAGCAGATATGGCGCATTGCTTCCGCTATAGGCAGAAGCGATTTCGATATCGGCATGTGTAGGACCAAGATCGGTTATGGCATTTTTGTTAAAAGCAATGTTGGCATTCATCGTCCAGGTGAAATTGGCTGTTTTTACGTTTACCGTATTCAGTCCAAACTCCAATCCTTTGTTCACCACCGCACCTATATTTTGTAAACTTGTACTGAAACCACTTGCAGATAATACCGGCAGGTTCAACAACAGATCGGTATTCTTTTTATGATAGGCATCGAACGTGAAATTGATTCTGTTGGCCAAAAGGCTGAGGTCTAAACCAAGATCATAGGTGTTGGATGTTTCCCATTTCAGCGCTTTATTGGCAAGGCCCGAAACCACCTGCCCTGTAGCCGTTGTTGGTGTATTGCCACCAAATACGTAATTCGAATTTACCAGGGTGCTTATGGCATTATAGTCGCCAATGTTGTTATTGCCCGATTTACCCCAGCTTAATCTTAGTTTTAACTCACTGATGGCCTTAACATTCTTAAGAAAAGACTCTTCTGAAACTTTCCATCCGGCAGATACCGAAGGAAAGGTTCCCCAGCGGTTTTCGGATCCAAATTTAGAAGAGGCATCTCTTCTGATGGTACCAGATAAGAGGTATCTGTCTTTAAAAGCATATTGAAGCCTGCTATAGTACGAAAACAGGGTGTTATTAGCCGCAGTTGAAGTTCCTGTTGTGGTTACCCCTGCAGCGTTGGCAATGGCATTGCTTAAGGTTTTGATGATATCGTTCGCAAAACCTCCAGCCGTTGCAAGGCTTACCCCTTCGGTATGCACTATATTGTACGACACCCCCGCAATGGCAGAAATCTTATGGACACCGGCAATTGTTGTGGTATAGTTAAGGGTATTCTCGTTAAGAAAGTTTTGTTTCTTGGTTACCGCGTAAGAGCCGGTTGAATAAAGACCGGGATTAGTTAATAAGGCCGATGCTGCACCAACAGTAACCTGATCGGATGTATATTTTGACGTATTTCGATCAACATTATCATAATTTACACTTGATCTTACTGAAAGGCCTTTAATTATCTGATAATCTGCATATATCGAAGCTAATAATCTTGAGGTTTTTACCTTGTTCATTGCGGTTTCAAGATAGGCATACGGACTGATTAGCCTTGGGCTCGCCCAGGTGTAGGTACTGTTTCCGTAAGCTCCAGAATTTAAGCCTGCCGAACTTTCAACTACCGGTACCATCTGTAAAGCATTCATCAGCTGGTTATCCTTACCCTCGCCCGGAGGTGCATTATTAACAGAATAAGATGGTGCTAGGTTAATCCCGAATTTAAGTTTCTTACTCGCATTGGCCTCCACATTGGCCCTTAAACCATAGTTCTCAAAATTGGAATTAATCAACGTTCCGTTTTGGTTAAGAACGTTACCTGAAATAAAGTAAGTTACATTTTCTGCTCCTCCGCTTGCTGAAACCTCGTAATTTTGATAAGGTGCGTTGGTAAAGATAGCATCCTGCCAATCTACATAATCAAGGCCGGGGTGTCCGGGCTGTGCCCATCTCGGATCGGTCATAAAAGAGGTGTTAATGGTACCTGGAGCAAGGCCTAAAATAGCGGCTCTTTCAGCATTGGTTTGGGTAGCAGTTCTCCCAGTACCAGAAGCTACCCATGCAGCGTTGGCCAGTTCTGTTGCCTGGGCAACCCACTCATCAGCACTCAGCATATCGATCTTTCTGGCTACCGAACTAATACCTGCGTTGGCATTCACACTAATTCTTGGTTTGCCCGCAACACCTTTTTTGGTTGTGATAATCACTACTCCATTTGCGGCACGCGAACCATAAATGGCTCCTGCAGCTGCATCTTTTAATACCTGAACACTCTCAATATCGTTAGGGTTAAGATTGTCGAGCGGACTGTTCGAAATACCTCCGGAAGCATTCTGACTGGCTACATCCAACGGAAACCCATCCAATACGTAAAGAGGTTCATTACCTGCCGTGATTGAACCAGCCCCGCGTACCTGGATACTTAAACCAGCTCCTGGTGTGCCGCTTTGCTGTCTTACCTGAACGCCGGCCATCTGGCCGATAAGTGCCTGTTCAACTCTTGATATCGGCTTTTCTTCTACTGCTTTTGCATTAAAAGTGGCTACTGAGCCTAATACATCGCTTTTTCTTTGCGTACCGTATCCTACCACAAGTACTTCTTCAAGCTTACTTTGATCAGGATCAAGTTTTATAGAAAGTGGCTGGCCTTTGTAAACCACTTCCTGTGTTTTATAACCTACATAGGTAAAAACCAAAGTAGGCTGATTTACCTCGGTAACCAGTTGAAATTCGCCGTTGGGATTTGTTGATACCGCTTGGGCAGTTCCCTTGAGCCTAACACTTACCCCAGGCAGGGGAAGATTCTTTTCGTCTGTAACTTTTCCCTTAATTGTGACTGTTGCCCATCGTAGAACCGAGATATTTGAAACCTTTAAAGAAGCACCAGAAAAATTATATGCTGTCAAATTTGCCACAGTGGCTACCTTTGAATGAGAGAGGAGGTTAATATTTTGTCCTTCGCCGCTTCTTTTTGCCCTGGCCTGCAGAACTGAGGAAGACAGAAGAATTCCTGTTAGGCAGGGCAATAAAAGTATTTTTGACAAAGGTGTGTTATGCGAGTCCTTCCAGGACTTTCCGCTTATTTTCATAATTTATATTGTTTTATGCCAATCATGAAACTGCAACAAGCTTCAGCAATATGAAAAATTCCCGTACAGAATTCATAATTTTGACATGATCATTGAATGAACTGACCGGATGCAACGCCAATTGATCTCCGGTAATGGTCGAAATCTGGGGAGAATGCAGAAACGCATTTTCCCTTATTTATATTCAGTAACTATCTTATTTTTTGCAAGCTCCTTTCTATACCTTTGGGTATTGTGTTTTATCATTGATTTTAGATTATCCATTCTACATTTTCGCTTCCAGTTCTAGTCAGCAATTCCTTTATTTCGATTCAGATCATGTTAAGATTATACAGACATCGTGACTTTAGCGTATCTACTTACGTTCGATTATTGCCCTTACACATGGGGCATTAAAAAAATAAAACTAGAGAGACTAACACCAGAGGTTCAACAACAGCAACAAAAGTTATTACAGGATGTATTAGAGATCGGATTAAGGGGAGAAGTAATTGTTTCGGGCATCATAATATATTAAATCTATAGTATTAGTAGACAAAATTATATTATCTTAACATAGCCTACAAACATTTAACAAATTTTACGACTTTGATAATTTTTCAACTTCCGGCAACGATGGCATAACAATTTATGCGCTTAAAAATTATTCTATTCGTAAAACAGTCTGTGTTATTTTATATGAGCATTTGCTTTTTCAGCTAAATTGTTCAACGATCCAAATTAGCGTGCTGCAACTGAACAAAACATCAACGAAGCTTAAATGCTCCATCTGAATAACGGGAACAGTTGTATCACACTTCGCATCAGACCTTTCTTGTTTTTCTGAATTTCAAAGTATATATTTATCATCTGCTTTAATCTATATTAATGGAGATCACTGACCAAATATTATTGAATGACCTCAAGAATGGCAAGAAAACTGCCTACGAACAGGTATTTAAAAAATATTACAAACCACTCGCGCTAAAAGCATACATGATGCTGGAGGACGAAATGGAGGCGGAAGATCTGGTCCAAAACCTGTTTATTTCCATGTGGCAAAAATCACATTACCAGTCTGTAAACAGCTCCCTTAAAGCTTACCTTTTCAGGGCTGTACACAATCAATGCCTGATGGCCTTAAGGACAAGAAAAGTTACCCAGCAAAAAATGGATGAATATACCGAAAGGATAAACCTGGAGGAGGATATTGAACAATCAGAACAGACCGGTAGCGAAAACACCATTAACATTGCCCTCAACGAGCTTCCTGCCCAGCGCCAAAAAGCATTTAAGCTGGTTTACATGGAAAATAAAAAATATCAGGATGCAGCCAATGAAATGGGGCTTTCTGTTAATTCAATAAAGACGCATTTGAAGCTTGCGGTTAAAATGTTACAGGAAAAATTAATCACATTCAGATGAGCGTTCACCTAATGATACTATAACTGCATCTATAAATAAGAGATGGAATATAACGAGGATTTTATAAAAGGGCTTTTATTTGAAAAGATTGCAGGCACGATAAGTGAGGGCGATGACTTTATTGCTGAAAAAGCGATTCTGGCAGACCCCGATACCAGGAAATTCTGGGAAGAGCTGAAGTCAAAAATGAAAAGACCGGGTACAGCATCTTTCCTCTCCGATCTTGACGAAACAAAAGCATGGGAAAATGTTGAGCCTCATCTTCCGGAAACACCAGTTAGTTCTTTTTATGAGCGGAACCGGCGGTATATCAGTGCCGCTGCAATGCTACTTATCGGATTGCCTTTGGTATGGTATTTTTTTAATAAACAGCAGTTAACCCCTCAAGAAAAAAGTACTGTACAACAACAGGTATATCTCAAAACAGATAATGGCAAGATAATCGAACTCACAGCAGGTCGTACTATTAACATGGACGGTGCCACAGTACACACCAAACAAAAAGAATTAAGTTATGCCCCAGCAGGAGGCGGCAATAAGGACTGGGCAACCCTACACGTACCGCCCACTAAAGATTACAAGATTACCCTGCCCGATGGAACAGAAGTTTGGATGAACTCTGCTTCCAGCCTGCGATTTCCCTACAGCTTTGATAAAAAAACAAGGGAAGTCTATTTAACAGGGGAAGCTTATTTTGAAGTGTCCCACAATCCACAATCGGAATTTATCGTACATACCGGATTTGCAGACATCAAAGTTCATGGTACTTCTTTCAATGTAAACGCCTATAATGCGAAAAATTTTGCAACATCTCTTATAACCGGATCGGTTTCCGCCACTAAAGGAAATGAATCCATCATGTTAAAGCCAGAGCAACAGGTAAGCTATGGCAATGGTAAACTTGTTATCAAAACTTTTGATCCACAGGAGGTAATGTCCTGGCGAAACGGCACTTATTATTTCCATAACCAATCTCTGGCCGAAATTGCACAGGTACTGGCCCGTTGGTATGATGTAAAAATCAACTGGACATCACCTTCTATATCAGAACAGACCTTTACCGGTGAAATCGATAAAAAACTTCCCCTGGGTGTTGTGCTATCAAATTTAGAACTGTCATCAGGCATAAAGGCTAAACTGGAAAGCGGAATATTAACATTCAAATAATTTTTCCAGGTTCCGTTCACCCATTTTGGTTAAAGCTGCATCTTAAGGGAAACCAATATAAACTTTAACTGTTATGAACAAAAACCTTACCCGAACGGGCCGGATTTCATTTCCGGTTGCTTTCATGCTGCTGTTCATCCTCATTACCGGGGCAAGCCCCCAAACAATAGGCAGAATCAGTATTGAAGGCAAAAACATCACCATTGCTTCTGTATTCAGGACAATCAAAAAACAAACAGGCCTTACGGTTTTCTATAGCAACAAGCTCCTTGATGATTCTGAAAAAATTTCTGTCAGTTTCAAACAGGCTGAGCTTCCTGATGTGATGAACCAGACTTTAAAGGGGAAAAAGCTCGACTGGGTTTTAAAGGAGAATTACATTGTACTGCAAAAGGCTGCATCTGCCGAAAAGAGTGAAGAGCGCATCCAAAACAAACCCATCGGGGAACAAAAAAAAGAAGACCGGACGGGCGTTGTTACCGATGAGACCAATAAACCAGTCCCAGGGGTGAGTGTAAAGATAAAGGGAAGTAATGGCGGAACGGTAACCGATGAAAGCGGTCAGTATAAGATCAATGCCAATATAGGAGATGTTTTGGTATTTTCATACATAGGATTCGCAGTACAGGAAATACGCGTTGGAACGGAAGGCCGGATAAATATTAAACTCTTGCCCCTTGATGAGAACCTGAACGATGTTGTTATTGTGGGCTACGGTATCCAGAAAAAGGTAAACCTGACCGGAGCGGTTTCACAGGTTTCTGGCAAAGACCTTGCCGCCCGCCCCATGGGACAAACATCTGCTTCGTTGCAGGGAATGGCACCTGGCGTTACCGTGAGACAGAGCTCAGGAAGACCTGGAGGTGACGGCGGGACCATCAGGATCAGGGGTATCGGCACCTTTGTCGATCCCAATCCCCTGGTAATGATCGATGGGATCGAAGGTTCGATGAACAACATTGATCCTAACCTGATCGAGTCTGTATCTATTTTAAAAGATGCGGCCTCATCCTCTATTTATGGTTCGAGGGCCGCAAACGGTGTAATTCTGATCACCACAAAAAGAGCAGTTGCCGACCAGGTAAATGTATCTTACAACAATTATATCGGCTGGCAGGAAGCAACGAATATGCCCGACCTTGTTGATGCGCTGGACCATATGCTTTTGACCAATGAGGCCTATGTGAACACAGGACGTACTCCACTATATTCTGAAGCACTGATACAAAAATACCGCGAGCAAGGCGGAGTTAGTTCCGATCTGTATCCAAATACCGATTGGCAAAAAGAAACCTTAACTGGCTCAGGCTTACAGCAAAGCCATTTCCTCACCATCCAGGGTGGCACCCAAAAAGTAAGGCTCTTGGGTTCATTCGGTCTTTTTGACCAGAAAGGGATTATTGAAAATTCGAGCTTCAAACGCTATACCATCAGGAATAATGCTGATATAACATTCTCGGAAAAACTTAAGGCAAGAATAGACCTGCAGTTTGTCAATGCCATCACCACCGATCCCGCAGCATCATCGAGTGAAATTTTTCAATGGATGAACGGAATCCCTGCAAATCAGATCGGCATCAACCAAAACGGCCAGTGGGGCGTTGGATGGAATGGCTCCAATCCGATTTCGGCCAGTAAAGATGGCGGCACCAATCGTACCCGGGGGCCTTTTGGGAGCATTAATGCCACCCTAAACTACAAACCGGTAGAATGGCTCGAGGCCGAGGCCGCATATTCACCAAAATATGCGCTATCCTCGTCAAAAAATTTCAGAAAGGCAATCCAGTCCTATCTCCCAAATGGTGCCACAAGTTTCCTCACCCCTGCCCTAACTTCACTCTCACAAAATAAAAGCGAATCATTTTTTAACAATATACGCGCAACGCTTACTGCTTCAAAAACATTTGGGAACCACAGCTTAAAATTTTTGGCCGGGGCATCAAGGGAGAATTACTTCAATGAATGGACCAATGCTTTCCGTGATACATACATCTTGCCAGATTATCCGGTGTTGAACGCCGGTTCTGCCCTAAACCAACAGGCAACAGGCAGTGAAGAAGAATGGGCATTACAATCGCTGTTCAGCAGATTTAATTATGTATATAAAAACAAGTACCTGCTGGAAGTCAATGCCCGTTATGATGGCTCCTCGCGCTTTTCATCTGGAAATAAATATGGCTTTTTTCCATCTGCATCTGCAGGCTGGCGCATCTCGGAAGAAAACTTTATGGCCGGCTTAAAAAAAGTGGTCAACGAAGCTAAATTAAGGCTTTCATGGGGAAGACTGGGCAATCAGAACATCGGTACCTATCCTTCTATTACCACAATCCTGCTTGAATCCTATACGCTTGGAAAGCAAATTGTAAATACTGCTGCCTTAAACACACTGGCCAACAAGATGATTTCCTGGGAAACCACAGAAGAAAAAAATATTGGTATTGATCTTACCCTGTTCAACAACCTGAACATTACTGCAGATTATTACAGGCGGAGAACAAGCGATATATTGCTTCAGTTGGATATTCCATTGATAGTAGGCGTCGGCAAACCTTTTCAGAATGCGGGTATTGTAGATAATAACGGTTGGGAACTTGGTGTTGCCTACAAAGGAAAGGTAAAAGATTTTAACTATAACGTCAGCTTCAACATTTCAGACGTAAAAAACACCATTGTAGACACCAAAGGTGTCAATCAGACCGGATTGACCGTTAACCGCGAAGGTTATTCCATTGGTTCTCTTTTCGGTTACCAAGCGGAGGGGCTTTTTGCTTCTGATGCAGAGGTTGCCGCTCATGCCAAGCAGTTTGGTACTGTAAAGGCCGGAGATATCCGTTATAAGGATCAGAATGGAGATAACCTGATCAATGAGGCAGACAAAATCGTCATCGGCAGCACCTTGCCGAGACTCACTTATGCTTCAACCTTAAGCGGCTCTTATAAAGGTTTTGACTTTTCGGTACTGGTCCAAGGGGTTGGTAAAGCAAACGGTTATCTTGCAGGCCCTGGTATCTTACCATTTAATGTTGGCGGCGCAATTGGCGGAACCATCAGGGAAGACAATAAAGACCGATGGACACCGGATAATCCCAATGCAAAATATCCACGTCTTGCTTTCGGCGAAACCAATAACGAACAGGTTTCTACCTTCTTTTTAAAAGACGCATCATACCTGAGGATAAAAAACGTCCAGATCGGTTATACTTTGCCAGTTGGAATTGCCCAGAAAATTGCACTTAAAAGGCTCCGGATTTTTGCAAACGGATCCAATCTGTCATCATTAGACAGGTTCTGGGAAGGATATGATGTAGAAGCGCCGGTTGGCGGAGGCAACATATACCCTCAGGTTAAGGTTTATACTTTCGGTTTAGAAGCCACTTTTTAAAAACAGAACAGATGAAAACTAAAATATACCATTTAATGCTCGTGCTTTTATGCACAGCCCTAATATCCTGTCAAAAGGATTACTTGGATAAAAGCCCTCTGAGCGGTCCTTCAGATGAATCGTTTTTCAGCAACCAGGATGAACTGATATTGGCTGTAAACGGCCTTTACCGTTACGCAAGTTATGCCCCTTTGGATAACATGCCACTTAACCTGCTTACCGACAACAGTACCGATATCGGTTGGGACCGGAACAATAGCGCATTGCAGAGTCTGGGCAAGGGTAACCAGGATAGCAATAACGGCTTTTCCTTAAGCGTATGGACAGAGGGATACAAAGTAATTGCCAAGTGTAATTTCATTTTGGACAATATCGACAAAGTAAAAGATAAGGCCACCACTGCCATCTACAACAGGAGTAAAGCTGAAGCACGTTTCATGCGTGCCTACACTTACCAGTACCTCATTGATTATTTCGGGAGTGTACCCTTGGTTACCAAGGTGTTGACACTCGAAGATTCACAGCTGCCCAAAACCCCAAAAACTGAGGTACTAAGCTTTGTGCTCAAAGAATTGACTGAATCAGCCGCTGATCTCCCTGTTAGCTATGGCGCTGCAGATGTAGGAAGGGCAACCAGAGGTACCGCGCTGGCCATTAAGGCCAGAGCAGCGCTGAACAATGAGAGATGGGCAGATGCTGCAGAAGCTGCAAAAGCGGTTATGGACCTGAAAATTTATAGCCTGCACAATAATTTCGGCACGCTGTTTTCTTACGCCGGGCAAAACTCGCCTGAGATCATATGGGCTTTTCAATACCTGAAGGCCTCAAAAACAAAAATGCACTCCACCCCCAATAACCTGCTGTCGCGGAATGGATTGGGCTTCACCAATAAAGTTCCGTCCCAGTCGCTTGTTGACGCCTTTCCATGCACAGATGGGCTCAATATTGACAAGTCTCCCCTGTACGACCCTACATCTCCATATAAAAACAGAGATCCCCGACTTGGCTTTACCATAGCAGTTCCAGGCTCTATATTTTATAACTACCAGTTTGAAACACACCGGGACAGCGTAAAATGCTGGAACTACAATACCACTCCTGCTACACGGGTTGATAACCAGGATGCCCTAAATGCTTTCGCCACTTTTACCGGTTACTGCTGGAAAAAATATGTCGATCTGGAAGATAAGGCCGATCGAACAAATTCAGAGCTCAATGTGATTCAGATCAGATACGCAGAGATACTGTTGATTTATGCGGAAGCAAAAAATGAACTCGGACAGCTCGACCAGTCTGTATATGATGCCATAAACCTGGTAAGAACCCGGCCTAGCGTTAACATGCCGCCGATCACTACAGGAAAAACAATGGTAGAATTTAGGAGTCTGGTACGTAAAGAACGGATGTATGAACTTGCCATGGAAGGATTTAGGCTTTCTGATCTGCGCAGGTGGAAAATTGCTGATAAGGCGATGACCGGAAACTTTTATGGCCGGGTACAAAAAGGCTTACTGGTATCGGCACCACAGATTGATATAAATGGCCTGGCCGATTACAGTGCTGTACCAAACCGGGCAGAACTTAGGGTGATCGAAGTCCGTGTTTTCGATACCGGACGGGATTACCTTTGGCCGCTTCCGAATATAGAGATCGTTACCAATCCAAAACTCATTCAAAACCCCAAATACTGATGATGAAAAATATCCTTCTATACATTTTACTCGCAATCATATGTCCTGTAACAGGTATTAAAGCACAAAGCTCATTGTATAAAAACTATGACATCTGCATTTATGGTGGAACCTCTTCAGGAGTTATAGCGGCTTACACTGCCGCCAGATCGGGAAAATCGGTTCTTTTGATCGAGCCCGGAAAAAACCTGGGCGGAATGAGCACTGGGGGGCTGGGCCTGACGGATATCGGAAACAAATATGCCATCAGCGGCCTTGCCCTCGATTTTTACCGAAGGATAGGCAAACATTACGGCAAGTTTGAGCAATGGATCTTTGAACCTCACGTTGCTGAAAACCTCTTTAACGAATATATCAAAAAAGCGAAGGTGCCTGTTCTCTA
>Ga0182006_1000148_pt1 | contig 74813 bp, 79 predicted proteins | sample Sormic07211104_1_FD_123022 | JGI IMG/M metagenome (GOLD analysis project Ga0182006, IMG submission 123022) | Rhizosphere microbial communities from Sorghum bicolor, Mead, Nebraska, USA - 072115-104_1 MetaG | ecosystem: Host-associated > Plants > Roots > Rhizosphere | place: USA: Nebraska...
TTACCCGGGATGGCGTAGTCGACGAGGGCCGGGTCGTAGTTGGTATCGACGACGGCGACGACCGGGATGCCGAGCTTGCGGGCTTCCTGGACGGCGATGTCTTCGTGGCCGATGTCGACGATGAACAGGGCGTCCGGCAGGCGGTTCATGTCCTTGATGCCACCCAGCGAGTTCTGCAGCTTGTCGCGCTCACGACGACGGGCCAGCACTTCGTGCTTGACCAGCTTCTCGAACGAACCGTCGGTTTCGGCGGCTTCGAGTTCCTTCAGGCGGGCGACCGACTGCTTGACCGTGCGGAAGTTGGTCAGCATGCCGCCGAGCCAACGGGCGGTGACGAACGGCTGGCCGGCGCGCGCGGCTTCTTCGGCCAGCGACTCACGGGCGGAGCGCTTGGTGCCGACGAAGAGGACGGTGCCGCCCTTCTGGGCCAGACCCGAGAGGAAGTTCATCGCGTCGGTGAAGAGCGGGAGGGTCTTCTCGAGGTTGATGATGTGGATCTTGCCGCGGGCGCCGAAGATGTACGGAGCCATCTTGGGGTTCCAGTAACGGGTCTGGTGGCCGAAATGGACGCCGGCTTCCAGCATTTCGCGCATGGTGACTTGTGCCATGGAATTACTCCTGGGCGAACCGCATCGAGCGGTTCTATGGGGGTTGGGACCTCCACGCATCCCCGGCTTCGACCCGGCCCTGTCGGGCCAGGCACCCCGAAGGCGGTGCCGATGCGTGTGTGGCGTTAAAAGCGATGGATACGTGGGGCCAATGGTGGCGCCATACGGTTACAATCGCGCTTCGTATCGCCGCCGTGGCCACGTAAAAGTGGCTTCGCCGGACAGCAAAACTCGCTAATTGTAGCCTCCGGACCCGCCCGGCCGCAAGCCGAGGGTGGATTTCCGGCAGGGGCGCCGCCACCTCAGGTGGCAGGCCCAATCCCCTGAGGGCGAAAGGAAAAGAGAGAACCGTCATGGCCGTCGTACCGAAGACCCCCGAAGAGATCCAGCACATGCGCGAGGCCGGCCGCCTGGCCGCCGAGGTGCTCGCGATGCTCGTGCCCCACGTCAAGCCCGGTGTCACCACCGAGGAGCTGGACCGCCTGGCTCACGACCACATCGTGAATGTGCAGAAGGCGATCCCCGCCAACGTGGGCTACCGGGGTTTCCCCAAGACCGTCTGTACGTCGGTCAACCATGTGATTTGCCATGGTATTCCGACCGAGACCAAGGTCCTGAAGGACGGCGACATCGTCAATATCGACGTCACCGTGATCAAGGATGGGTGGCACGGCGACACCAGCCGCATGTATTTCGTCGGCACGCCGAGTGTGCTGGCCAAGCGCCTGGTCGACACCACGTTCGAGGCAATGATGCAGGGCATCCGCGCCGTGAAGCCGGGCGCCACGCTGGGCGACGTCGGTGCCGCCATCCAGAAGCACGCCGAGGCGGCGGGTTTCTCGGTGGTTCGCGAATACTGCGGTCACGGTATCGGCAAGGTCTATCACGATGAGCCCCAGGTGCTTCACTACGGCCGTAGCGGCACAGGTCTCGAGCTCAAGCCGGGCATGACCTTCACCATCGAGCCGATGATCAACGCCGGTAAGCCGCAGACCAAGTCGCTGCCCGATGGCTGGACGGTGGTCACCAAGGACCACTCCCTGTCGGCGCAGTGGGAGCACACCATCGCCGTGACCGACGATGGCTTCGAGATCCTGACCCCCTGGCCGGACGCCCACGCCGCCTGACGCGCCACCGACGGTGGCTCACGAGGCCACCGTCCGCTCCACGTGCCAATCACCGCAGAGGGCTCCGACGTGACGCTTCCGCCGCTTCCACGCCTGCCCGCCGTCGTACCGCGTTCGGGCGTATCGCCTGAAGCACGGCGCTCGCTCCGCCAGCTGCTGGGCGACGTCGACCGGTCGCTCACCGTTGCCTTCCGCGAAGGTGAAGACGCCTCGGCGCTCGCCCGCCGCCGGTCGGAGATCGTCGACCGTATCGTGGTCCACGCCTGGGGCGCCTGCCTGGGCGATATGGCCGCCGGCGCCCTGTTCGCCGTAGGCGGTTTCGGTCGGGGCATGCTGTTCCCCGCTTCCGACGTGGACCTGCTGGCCTTGGTGGCGGAGACCTCGCCGGCCCTGCATCGTGCGTTGGAGAGCTTCTTCGGATGTCTGTGGGATATCGGACTGAAGCCGGGCCATGCCGTACGTACCGTCGATCAATGTCGTGAACTGGCCGCCAGCGACGCGAGCGTGTTCACCAGCCTGCTCGACGCGCGACGCCTGGCCGGCTGGCCAATCCTCGCCGAAAGCCTTCGCGGCATCCTCGACGACCCGGCCCTGTGGCCCCCACGCCAGTACCTCGCCGCACGCCTCGCCGAGCGCGACAGCCGTCACGCGCGCTATGACGACACGGCGCAGAACCTGGAGCCCAACCTCAAGGATGGTCCCGGCGGGCTGCGCACGCTGGACGCGCTGCGCTGGCTGGGTCGGCGTCTGGCCGATGCGCCCGATTTCGACGACATGGTGGCCGAAGGTCTGCTCGAGCCTGTCGAAGCCGCCAAGCTGGTGCGGGCCGAGGAAACCCTTCGTCGCTACCGCTATGCACTGCACCTTGAAGCGGGGAGGGCGGAAGAACGTCTGCTGTTCGACTACCAGCGCGGCCTTGCCGCGCGGCTCGGCTTCGAGGACGAGCACGCCAAGAACCTCGGCGTCGAGCAGTTCATGCAGGGCTACTACCGCGCAGCGACTCAGATCGAGCGATCCGGCACGCAGTTGGTCGAGCGCTTCGAGGAAATGCTCGACCCCGCCACCGAGGCGTTGCCGGTAGGTACGGACTACATGCGGCATGGATCGCGTATCTCATTGCGCAATCCGCAGCTCTTCGTGCGCCGCCCGGCCTCGCTGGTGGAGATCTTCATCGCACGCCTCGACGAGCCCGGCATCACCGGGTTTACCGCCGAAACCATGCGGCGCATCCAGCACGCCGTTTCATTGCACGGCGAATCGCTGGCCGACGACCCGCAGGTGCTCAGCGCGTTCCTTGCGCTGCTACGGCGTGGCGCACCGGCCGTCGAAGCCTTGTGGCGGATGAACCGCCATGGCCTGCTCGCCGCGATCCTTCCGGCATTCGGCAAGGTGGTCGGTCGCATGCAGTACGACCTGTTCCACGTGTACACCGTTGACGAACACACGCTGCGCGTATTGCGCAATGTCGCCCGCTTCGCCGATCCCGCCGCGCGGCGGGATTTCCCCATCGCTTGTGAAATCTGGCCCCACGTCGAAAAGCCGGAACTGCTGCTGTTGGCTGCTTTGTTCCATGACATTGCGAAGGGGCGCGGCGGCGATCATTCAAAGCTGGGCGAAGAGGATGCGCGAGCGTTCTGCGCGCGGCTTGGCCTGCCCGACGAAGATATCGATCTCGTCGCCTGGCTGGTGCGCCATCATCTGCTCATGAGCACGACGGCCCAGCGACAGGACATCACCGATCCCGACGTGGTGCATCGTTTTGGCGCCACGGTCGGTGATTGGGAACACCTCGATAATCTTTATCTGCTGACGATCGCCGACATCATCGGCACCAGCCCCAAACTGTGGAACGCCTGGAAAGACCGGCTGCTCGCCGACCTTTACACCTCCACGCGATTCGCCTTGCGCAGCGACCTCACTCCGCCGGCCCATGCGGGCATACGCCTGCGGGAAACACGCGAGCGCGCACTGGCTATGCTGGTGGCCGAGCACGTGGCTGCCGATGACGTCGCAGGTGTCTGGGCGGAATTTCCGGACCTGAGCTTCCTTCGCCACCGGCCCGAGCAGATCGCCTGGCAGACCGCGGCCATCCTGCGCGCCCGCGGCGTCATGCCGCTGGTGGAGGTGCACCCGTTCTCCGTGCGCGGCAGCACTGAACTGTTCATCTACACGCCCGATCGCGACGGCCTTTTCGCCACGGTAACGGCGATGCTCGACCGCTTGCGGTTTTCGGTGGTCGAGGCTCGCATCCTCGTGTCCAGCACGGGCAAGGCACTGGATACCTTTCTATTGCTGGAGTCCGACTCGCAGGCACCCGCCTCGCTTCAACGTGCCGAAGAACTGCGCTCGCGCATGCTGCGGGCGCTCGATCAGCCGGCGGGCCAGGCCCCGCCCAAACGCAGTCTTTCGCGGCACCTGCGGCACTTCCAGGTGATTCCGCGCATCGAGTTCGTCGATGCCGGTGAACGCACGCAACTTGCCCTGGTGTGTACCGACCGGCCCGGCCTTCTCGCCGCGGTCGCCCAGGCTCTGGCCGAAGCCGAGGTGCGCGTGCATGATGCGCGTATTGCGACGTTCGGTGAGCGTGTCGAAGATTTCTTCCAACTTACCGATCGCAGCAACGCGCCGCTTTCTCCGCAACGCCGTGAGATCCTGCGCGACTGCCTGCTTCGTCACATCGGTTTCGAAAACCCCAGGAATAGCTTGAATGCAGATGCAAACGCTTGAGTCCCTCATCGACGACGCCTTCGAACGTCGCGCCGACCTCAACCAGAACGAAATCGAAGGCAGCCTTCGCGAGGCGGTCGACCAGGTGCTCAACCTGCTCGAGTCCGGCGAGCGCCGTGTCGCCGAGCCGGACGGCAAGGGCGGCTGGACGGTCAACGCCTGGCTGAAGAAAGCGGTGCTGCTGTACTTCCGCATGAACGGCAATCGCGTGATGGATGGTGGGCCCTCGAGCGCCTTCGACAAGGTACCGCTGCGCTTCGCCGATGGTGATGCCACCGAGTACGCCAGCCTCGGCGCGCGCATCGTGCCGGGTGCGTTAGTGCGCCGTGGTGCGCATATCGCGAAAGACGCGGTGCTGATGCCCAGCTACACCAACATCGGTGCCTATGTCGGTGCCGGCAGCATGGTCGACACCTGGGCAACGGTAGGCTCCTGCGCGCAGATCGGCGCAGGCGTTCACCTTAGCGGCGGCGTCGGTATCGGCGGCGTGCTTGAACCGCTGCAGGCCAACCCGACCATCATCGAAGACAACTGTTTCATCGGCGCGCGGTCCGAAGTGGTCGAAGGCGTGGTGGTGGAGAAGGGTTCGGTGATCGGCATGGGCGTGTTCCTCGGCCAGTCAACGCGCATCTACAACCGCGCCACGGGCGAAGTCAGTTACGGCCGCGTTCCCGCGGGCAGCGTCGTTGTCGCCGGCAACTTGCCGGCAAAAGACGGAAGCCACAGTCTCTACGCAGCGATCATCGTCAAGCAGGTCGACGAGAAGACGCGCTCGAAGACCGGCATCAACGAACTCCTGCGCAGCGGCGAGTGAGCATGACTGTCACCCTCTATGGCCTGACCACGTGCGACACCTGCAAGAAAGCGCGCAACTGGCTTACCCGTTTCGAAGTCCCCCACGAGTTCGTGGATTACCGCGCCAATCCGGTGCCTGCGACGACGCTCAAGGCCTGGGCGGAGAAGGTGGGTGGTTGGGAGAAGCTGGTGAACAAGGCATCCACCACCTGGCGCACGCTGCTGCCGCAGCGTAAGGACCCGCGAACGGATCCCGAGTGGACGCTGCTTCTGAAGGAATACCCGGCGCTGATCAAGCGGCCGGTGGTGGTCGACGGTGACGATGTCGCCGTTGGCTTCTCGGACAATGCGTTCAAGAAGCGTTTCGGCAAATAATCCATGTCTCCCGTTCTCGAACTCACCCGTGACCTCATCAGCCGTCGCTCGGTCACACCGGAGGACGCAGGCTGCCTCACGCTGATTGCCGAACGCCTCGCCGCGGTCGGTTTCCGCATCGAGCGCCTGCGTTTCGCCGACGTCGACAACCTGTGGGCGACTCACGGCAGTGAGAGCCCCGTGCTGGCCTTCCTGGGGCATACGGATGTCGTGCCCTCGGGTCCGGAGGACGCGTGGCGCTCGCCGCCGTTCGTACCCACGGAAAGCGACGGCATGCTCTTCGGTCGCGGTGCGGCGGACATGAAGGGTTCCGTCGCGGCGATGGTCGTCGCCCTCGAACGTTTCGTGCAGGCTTATCCGGCGCACCCGGGAACGGTCGGCTTGCTGCTTACCAGTGACGAGGAAGGCGTGGCGCTGCACGGTGTGCGCGAGGTCGTCGAACACTTCGCGGCGACGGGCCAGCGAATCGACGCGTGCGTCGTCGGCGAGCCGTCCGCCAAAGCCAAACTGGGCGATCTCATCCGTGTGGGTCGTCGTGGCTCCCTCTCGGGCACGTTGACCGTGCACGGTGTCCAGGGCCATGTGGCGTATCCGGAGAAGGCGAAAAATCCGATCCACAGTTTTGCTCCCGCTCTCGCCGCGTTGGCCGCGGAATGCTGGGATCAGGGCAATGCCGACTTTCCGCCCACATCGTTCCAGGTCTCGAACATCAACTCGGGGACGGGCGCGAACAATGTCATTCCCGGCGAGTTGGTGGCGTTGATCAACTTTCGTTTTTCCACCGCCAGCACGGCCGATGGTCTGCGCGAGCGTGCCGAATCGATCCTTCGCGCGCACGGTGTGGAATTCTCGATCGACTGGCATCTGTCGGGCCATCCGTTTCTGGCGACACCGGGCGGGCATCTGCGTGAGGTTGTCGTCGGTGTATGTCGCGACCTGTGTGGCATCGACCCGGAGCAGAGCACTGGCGGCGGCACATCGGACGGTCGCTTCATCGCTCCCATGGGCGCTGAGGTGATCGAACTGGGGCCGGTCAACGCAACGATTCACAAAGTGGACGAATGTGTTTCGATCGCTGACCTGCAACGCCTGCCGGACCTCTACCAGGCGATTTGCGAGCGCATGCTGGGCTAATCCCCGACAGCTGTCGAGGCGATTGCCCGATAGGTAATTGCGTGCGCAACCGTGAAGCTCTCCCGGCTCGCTATCGGGCTGACGTAGGGATACGACGATGAGAGTTTATGCGCGCACCGCCCTGGCGGTGCTGGCGGCTGCCGGAGTGTGCCCGTCGGCGGGGGCAATGACCCTCGACGACACCACGATCGCCGGCCTGACCATCCTGACGGTGGATGACCAGGACAACCGAGTCGAAGTCGAGTCGAAGATCGGGGCATGGCTCGACGAGGGGAAACGTGTCGCTGTGACGGGCTCCGCGTCACTCCTGGGGATCCTCAGGCCGGCGGGCGTCTACGCATGGCCGACAAGCAACACCATCGTGCTGGACCCTGGTTCGGGACTGGGCATCTTCGGCTTCGATGCCACCGATGCCGCCCATCGACTGGCAGTACTCCGTGGTTGGGCGTGGGCTGAGGGCGGAGCAGTCGACGCGTCCGCGAGTCGCAGTATCCGCTCGGTGGATGGTTCGAGGCGCTCATTCGATGTGTCATTCGCCCTTTCGGCGGCATCGCCATCGTCGGTCTGCCGTGCCTTCCGCGGAAAACTGACGAACGCCGTATATGGCCAGAGGCTTCCGAATCGCGACGAGCTCAGGGCCTTTGGCAACGAACTACGGCGGTGGTGCCAGTACGGCAACCTGTCGGTGCACGCAGCGGCGTTGCCTCAGTTCACTATCGCCCCCTTTCGAAGGTCCGACGAGCCGCGGCTGAGCCTGACGGCTGAATGGGCACTGCTGCGCAATGACGACCCGATTGATCCGGCCGGCACGACATTCGTGTTCTGGGCCAAGACCGTAGGCGAGGGCGCTGGCACCGGCTTCGGGCGGCGTCAGGGCACCGAAGGCTATATCGACGCGGAACACGGCGGATTGCGCCGGATGCTGGATGCCTCCATTCATAGCGGGTGGGGCCCGGTCGAGTACGACGGTGTGGCGTCGGCATGGCCCGTGAACTCGTCCTTCCCTGCCACGGGCAAGACGCAACTGTTTCTCTGCGATGCGCCGGATTCACATGAGCTCTTCGGCTGTCCGCGGCAGCCCAGGCTCCGGACCCTGTACCCGGCCGACTCCATCGACGGCGTCGTCACTGTGGCCCGGGCCGAGCGGTTCATTGTCGGCGGCAACGCGCAGGCCGGTGTGTCCATCGACACGGCCGGGAAGATCACGCCAAGCATGAGTTTCAGCCTGAACCTGGTCCAGGCGAGGACGGCTACCGCGCAATCGGACATGCACTTGCTGCAGGTGCGCAGCAATGCCGACACCGTGTTTCACCGGATCACCCGATGGACTCCGGACGTACCCGCCCTCTATCAGTGGATCAATGCACGCGCTCACAAGGGAAGTCTCGCCCAGGCGACGCCGCTTGCCGCGACCCTCAATCCGGACTACGAAATCGTCTGGGAGTTTCCGCTGCGCGGAAACGAAGGGCGCAAGCTTTCATACAACATGATTTACGAAGCAGGATGGAACACGTGCTTCAACGGTCCCAACTGCGCGACGCATGTGCAGCCTCCCGACACGACGCTGCAGGCAAAGGCCAGGGTCGGTTGGAAGGATCGCCTCAGGATGGTGCTTCCCTACGATTGACGTCGGTTTAGCGTCGCTTCGGAAATACCGCGATCATGCCCGCGTAAGGCTTGGTCATGAAGGCCGGCGCGCCCGCGTAACCATCGTCGGGCGTGAAGGCCTGCGAGATCGTCCCGTCGAGGAAGAGGGCATCCCGGCAGCCGATCTCGTCGCGGAACAGCCGCGCGAAGCTGTGGAAGTTGACCGGCGCACGGCTGACGACGAAGACCACCTCATGCGGGGTCTTTGCGCAGACGCCGCTGCGCCATTTCATGCTGTCCGAGCCGTTGTCGAACTGTGGGTTGATTTCGCCGTCGATGACCAGCATCGGGCCGGACTGCGTCGCCCAGCGTGGCTTGCGGCCGGCATCGCGAAAGCCTTCACTCGTATGGACGTCGGCGCTGCCATCAGCGTAGACGGCGAAAACGCCGTTGGGCAGCAGGGAGAAATTGCCCGAGCGCGGGTTGCCGTGAATCAGGTTGAGTGGAACCAGCGCCTTGCCGTTCTCGACATACAGGCCAAGCGGTTTGAACTCGCGATCGTAGATGCCCGCATTAGTGGCGAACGACAGCGGTCGTCCCTTGCCCGAGGTCCAGGTCCGCAGTGCATCGATCGTGCTGAACGGTTGGTCCGTCTCCGGGTTGCGCCAGTACAGCTCGATGTCTTCGCGGCGGGTGTCGACGGTAACGGCGAAATAGGACTGGCTGTCGAATACCAGGTCGCGGCTGTCGACGGCATCTGCCGGTGCGACACAGCCCATGGCACTAGCCGCCAGGGCCGCCGCGATGGCGATGCGAACGAGGAGGGGACGGGGCATGCGGGAAAGCGGAGGGTGGGGCATCCGTCGATGTTCGCCGGGTCGCCCCGGCCACGCAAGGGGCGAAACGCCGCCTTCGCACTGCGAGGGGGTAAACTCCGGGTTTTTTCCCCCTTGTTGCCACCGCCATGCCTTATACGCCCATCGTTGCCACGCTCGGCTATGTGATCTCGCCGGACGGTCAAAGCGTCCTCATGATCCACCGCAATGCCCGTCAGGACGATCAGCACCTGGGTAAGTACAACGGTCTCGGTGGAAAGATGGAGCCTGGCGAAGACATTGCCGCGTGCATGCGGCGCGAGATCATGGAGGAGGCCGGAATCGAATGTCTCGAGATGCGCCTGCGTGGCACGCTGAACTGGCCTGGCTTCGGCAAGAACGGTGAGGACTGGCTGGGCTTCATCTTCATCATCGACCGCTACGCGGGGACGCCGCTGGAGTCGAACCCCGAGGGTGCGCTGGAGTGGGTACCGGTGAGCGGGCTGGACGCCTTGCCCATGTGGGAAGGCGACCGTCACTTTTTGCCGCTGGTGTTCGACACCGATCCCCGGCCCTTCCACGGCGTCATGCCGTACAAGGACGGGCGGATGGTTTCATGGAGTGTGACGCGGCTTTAGAAGCATCGCCGATGAATCGGCTCCTACATGGGGGCTGCGTAGGTCTTGTGTGGGAGCCGCTCCAGCGGCGATGGCCCCGGCAGGGGCCACCGGTCTGGCCTCACCCCGTCGTTTCGATCCGCTCCACGCGACGCAATCCACGCGGCAACACGCCACCACGCGTGGCACGGCTACCGCCGTACTCCACGAGGTCGGCCCACTTCAGCGTGAGCTTGCGCTGGCCGGCGTAAAGGGTGACTTCACCCTTGCCCTCGGTGACCACGGCGACGCCGACGACGCGCTCTTCTCCCGATGCCAGCTTGGCCTTGGGAATCTCGATGAGTTTGTTGCCTTTACCCTTTTCAAGTTCGGGCAGCTCTGCCACCGAGAACATGAGCAGGTGGCCCTCGCCGGTCACCACGACGATGCGGTCACGTGACGGATCGGCGGCGATTGCAGGCGCCAGGACACGGGCGCCGTCGCTGAGCGAAATGATCTGCTTACCGGCCTTCTGTCGGCCCGTCAGCGCTTCGAAGCGAGTGACGAAGCCGTAGCCGAAGTCGGTCGCCAGCACGATGCGGGTGTCGTTATCGGCCGTGACGACGGCATCGAAACGCGCGCCGGCTGGCGGGCTGAAGCGGCCGGTGAGCGGTTCGCCGTTGCCGCGCGCGGAAGGCAGCGTGTGTGCCGGCGTTGCATAAGCGCGACCGGTGGAATCGATGAAGGCGACCTGTTGCGTCGTGCGCGCGCGGGAGATTGCCAGCAGGCTGTCGCCATCGCGATAGGAAAGGGCTTCGCCGTCGATGTCGTGGCCCTTGCCGGCGCGTACCCAGCCCTTGTGCGACAGCACCACGGTCACCGGTTCGGAGGCGACAAGCGCGCTCTCGTCCAGTGCCTGCGCGACGCTACGCTCGATCAGCGGAGAGCGGCGCTCGTCGCCGTACTTCTCGGCATCGCTGCGCAGTTCTTCCTTGATCAGGCTCTTCAGCTTCGCGGGCGACTTCAGCAGCACGCTGATGCGTGCGCGCTCTTCCTCGAGCTTGCTGGATTCCTCATTGATCTTCATTTCCTCGAGGCGGGCCAGTTGGCGCAGCTTGGTCTCGAGGATGTAGTCGGCCTGTTCCTCATCGAGGCGGAAGCGGGAGATGAGTACCGGCTTCGGCTCTTCCTCGGTACGGACGATGCGGATCACTTCGTCCAGGTTGAGATAAGCGATACGCAACGCGTCGAGCAGGTGGAGGCGGCGCTCGACCCGACCCAGACGGTGGTTCAGTCGGCGGGTGACGGTGTCGGTCCGGAAGCGCAGCCACTCGCTCAGGACCATCTTGAGGTCCTTCACCTGCGGCCGGCCATCGAGGCCGATCATGTTCATGTTGACGCGGAAGCTCTTTTCCAGATCCGTCGTGGCGAAGAGGTGCTGCATCATCTCGTCCGCATCGACGCGGTTGGAGCGTGGCACGAGCACGAGGCGGATCGGGTTTTCATGGTCCGATTCGTCGCGCAGGTCTTCGATCATCGGCAGCTTCTTCGCGCGCATCTGCGCGGCGATCTGCTCGAGAATCTTAGACGGCGAAACCTGGTGAGGCAGCGCGGTAATGATGATGTTGCCGTCATCGCGCTCGTACACGGCGCGCGCGCGGATGGAGCCGCCACCGTTCTGGTACATCGCCATGATCTCGCGACGCGGCGTGATGATCTCGGCGAGTGTCGGGTAGTCCGGTCCGTGCACATGCTCGCAGAGGTCGGCGATGGTCGCGTCCGGGTCGTCCAGCAGGCGGATGCAGGCGCTGGCTACCTCGCGCAGGTTGTGCGGCGGGATGTCGGTGGCCATGCCCACGGCAATGCCCATCGAGCCATTGAGCAATACGTGGGGCACACGAGCCGGCAGCCATGACGGCTCGTCCATGGTGCCGTCGAAATTCGGAACCCAGTCGACCGTACCGTTTCCGAGCTCGGAGAGAAGCACCTCGGCGATCGGCGTCAGGCGCGACTCCGTATAGCGCATGGCGGCGAAGCTCTTCGGGTCATCCGGCGAGCCGAAGTTGCCGTGGCCGTCGACCAGCGGGTACCGGTACGAGAAGGGCTGTGCCATCAGCACCATGGCCTCGTAGCAGGCCGAGTCGCCGTGCGGATGGAACTTACCGATCACGTCACCGATGGTGCGCGCCGACTTCTTCGGCTTGGCGGTGGCCGACAGGGCCAGCTCGCTCATGGCGTAGATGATGCGGCGCTGGACCGGCTTGAGCCCGTCACCCACGAAGGGCAGGGCGCGATCCAGCACGACGTACATGGAATAATCGAGGTATGCCCGCTCGGCGTAGTCCTTGAGCGGGATCTGTTCGTAATTGGCTTGCAGATTCATGGGCTTGGCTGTCCGGCTGGCGCGCTAAGGCGCGTCGTTAACCGGGTGATGTTGCCAGAAAGCCGTCTCACAGGTGTAGACCCATAGACAAATGCAGGTGATGCGGGGGACCCCTGTCCCTCAGCGCAAGGGCTTTCCCGCATCCACATCCTTCAGAAACCCGATCAGCCCCGTGAAATACGTCTGCTGATCGTCGTACATGGCCAGATGCGCACCCTTCGGGCAAAGCAGGAATCGGGCATCAGGCATCTTCTTGGCCATGGCCTCCATGTATTTCGGGTCCATGGTGTCGTACTGCGCGCCGATCAACAGCGTGGGCACCTTGATCGTCTTGAGGTCCTTGCTGCGGTCCCAGTGCAGCAGCTTTCCGCTGGCGCCGAGTTCGCTGGGGCCCTGCATGGACACGTAGATCTGCTCGTTGATGTGCCCGAACGCCCGCAGCACCGGTTCCGGCCACTGGTCGGCCGGCATACGTAGCACATGCTGTTCGTAGTGCATCGGCATGAGGATCGCCATGTATGCCGGGTCGGCGGTCTTCTTCTCCGCCTCCATGCGCTTGACCTCGGCCAGCTTCTTCGGGTCCATGGCCGGCATCAGCACCTTGTTCGCGTACTGGTTGTACGCAGGAATGCTGTCGACCATGTTGGAGATGATCAGGCCCTTCAGGTGCTGCGGGTACTTCAGGGCGTATTCGATCGCGAGTACGCCGCCCCACGAGTGGCCCAGGAGGTAGAAATTGTCCTTATCCAGGTGGAGGGCCTGGCGGACCTGTTCCACTTCTTCCACGAAGCGTGGAATTTCCCACAGGGATTCGTGGGTGGGCTTGTCGCTGAAGGCCGAGCCCAACTGGTCGTAGTAGTAGTACTCGATGCCGGCGCCGGGGAAGTAACTGTCGAAGGCTTCGAAATACTCGTGCGTCGCGCCGGGGCCGCCGTGCAGGAGCAGCACCTTGATGGTCGGATTGTTGCCCACCCGCTTGGTCCAGACCCGGAATTTTCCCTTGGGTGTGTCGATCGTGATCATCTTGACGCCACCCGAAAGGATGTCGTCATGGCCGGCGTGATCGAAATACGAGGCCGGAGCGGCAGGGGCGGTCTCGGCGGGCGCGGTGAACGCGCAGGCGATGAGCAGCAGTGTGACGGCGGCAAGAAAGCGGCGCATATCGTTATTCCCCGGGTGATGGCGCTGACTATCGCCGGCCGCCGTCGCGCTGGCAAGTCGCCCCGCGCGCGGCATCGAGGTCGTGCAGGGCAAATTCAAAGCGTGAAGTTCGCCTCGACGGGGAAATGGTCGGACGGGTAGTGGCCGTCTTTCGAGGTAGTCACGGTCTGTACCGACGTGGCTTTCACGCCGCGATAGAGAATCCAGTCGATCCGCTTCGTGGGTTTGCCGGTGAAGGCGTGGAAGGTTTCTTCCGGGCCCCTCCGTTTCGGTGCAGTCGACCACGCGTCCTTCAGCGTGGCGGTGAGAGCGGCATGCGCTTCGCTCTCCGGGCCAGTGTTGAAGTCGCCGGTGATGATGACGGGCACCCCGGCAGGCAACTTGCCGATCCACGCAGCCATTTGGCGGGCACTACGCGAACGTGCGTCCTCGTCCTGATCGCGGTAGGGGTAGTGCGTGTCGAGAAGATAGAAGCGCTTATGGTCGGAGAGCCGTTCGAACAGCGCCCAGTTCACCATGCGCGGAAAGATGTTGCCCCACGTGATGCTGGCGACCTTGTCCGGTGTGTCAGAAAGCCAATAGTCGCCACTGTCGATGAGCTTGAGGCGGTCCTTTCGGTAGAAGATGCCCATGTGCTCGTCAGCGTGGCCACCGAAGCGATCGCGGCCGAACCAGGCATATTCCGGAAGGCGCGCGATAGTGTCGTCGCCTTGCTCCTTCGCCAATTCCTGCGTGCCGATCACATCCGGATGCAGTTGGCGGATGGTATCGGCGAACAGATCTCGCCGGGCCTCCCAGCGGTCCGGGCCATCCTTTCCGGTGATGGTACGGACATTGAAGGACATCACCCTGAGTTCTTCGGCGATGACGGGCTGGGCAATGGCCGCAGCGAGCGCGGCAAAGAGGGCGAGTCGGGACATCCGGATCATGCGGAGAGGGTTCCTGCTGACGGGCGAGTCTGCTGAATATATCGACGTAACGAGTTCATTTCCGTTACCGGGTTCCCGCTCGCGAGCGACACCATGCCGCGCCTCACATTGCCTGTGACGGCATCCACTGGCGCCGGCAATCGGTCAGAATGGGCTGATCTTTCGTAACACGGGAGCCGACATGAACCATTCTGAGCCAGTTGCGCCACGGTCTGGCGCCAACGGCCGTCGCGTCGCGCTCGTGGTGATCCTCGTTGCGTTCGTGGCCTCGGCGACGACCGCCATGCTGGCATTCACGGCCTCCCATCGGGCGCGAACCGCGGACGCCACCGCACAGGCCGCGGATATCACGGACCTGCGTGCGGCGCTTGCCGAATGGCAGGCACAGGTGACCGAAGCACAGCGCGCGGGACATGACAAAGCACCAGAGCGCCTGGACGTGCTTGCGTCACGGGCAGCTGCTCTATCTGCGTGGAAGCCGCGTACACCCTGCGGCCAGCAGGCCCGGGAACAACTCCGTGTGGCAATGGACGCGCGGATTCGACGCATCGACGGGACGCTTTCTGGAAAGCCTGCCGGCCTGGATAGGATCGACGAGCAGGCAAGTCTCGATGGTGCGCTTCACCAGTGCGAAGTCGTGCCAGGTCGTGACGTGAACATCTGACTTGGCATTCACCGGGACCCGTTACTCAAAGAATCGAGCAAGGGTTTTTGCACCGCCCTCGGCGAGCCAGCTGACGATGCCACAGCAGCCGACTGTCATGGCGGCGCTTGTCGCGCCCACGCTTCTCCAGGTGGGAAGGTGTGCAACATTCGTCTCGATGCGAATGAGCTGGGCGTTCATGTCGGTCTGGCGGTCTTCCATCCGAGCGAAGCGATCATCAGTCCGATTGAACCGAATATCCATGTGGTCGAATCTTAGTTCGACGCCGTTGAGCCGTACTCCGATAGCTGTCGTCTGTATCTTGAGTTCGACGATTTCATCGCTCACCTTTTGAAGGCGGACGTCCATGCCGTTGAGCCTTTCGTCGATGTTGTCCAGGCGGGTGTCCATGTTGCCCAGACGGGTGTCCATGCTGCCCAGACGGATGTCCATGTTCTCCAGGCGTTTGTCCATCGTCTGGAGTCTTCCGTCAATGCTTTTGAGCAAGGTCTCGATCGTCACCGCGTCACCCTCTGTCAATCCTGGCTTGGGATCACCAGCGTAGTGAACCAGGTACTCTCCTGAATTGAGAATCCCGACCGGTTTTGCCGCGTCAGTCATTAGTGTGAGGTTTGTCATGAGGGTCTCCGGGGCATGGGTAGAGACTCGCCGCAGAGAAGGGTGTTCGTCTGTAGCCGCCGCCCGCACGATGTCGTCGGACGTTTCGTCGATCACCAGGACGCAAATAGGCCCGCATGCCTGCGGGCCTCGATGAATGGTTACCTGGGACGCCTTGAAACCGCGCTACATCAATAGGACGACGACTCAGCTACGGCACTGAACCATGATGTCCCGCCTCGCCATCGCGCCGCCCGCAGCCGTGTATGGATTGACGCTGTAGTTGACTTGAGATCCCTCGGTGCGGTCGACCACTTCGTAGGGACCGTGGCACAGGCCCGTGGCCTTGTTGTAGCAGTCGCCGATGTCTTGGGAGCCGGTATTGCAGGTGACCAGAAAGTTCTGGTCACCCTCGGGAAGGGTTGCCTGTCGGGATCCACTGCACCCGGCCGAAAGGCCAACGATAAAAACCAACAGTGCGATTCGCATATATCCCCTTGTCGTACTCAATCGACCATCCGGCGAGCCATTCGACCCTGCCTCGAATCGCGAGATCTTGTCGTCACTATCGATGGATGTCATGGGTACTACGAACCGCCAGGAGATGGCAAGTCCTGCTCTGCGGCGCAAAGTGGCGCAACCCAGAAACGACAAAGGCGCCCATCGCTGGACGCCTTGCGAGATGGTGGCTCGGGACGGAATCGAACCGCCGACACGGGGATTTTCAATCCCCTGCTCTACCAACTGAGCTACCGAGCCACAGATGCCTGCAACGAGTGTTGCGGCGAGTGGAGCCGCGTATTAAATCCGTTGCGGGCGCCGACGTCAAGCCTCTCGTTCGGGCGGAACGTAGCCGGCGGGCTGCACGACGTCGCCGCCAAAGAAGTACTTCTCCATTTCGCCGCTGAGGAATCCACGGGTCTTGGGGTCGAGCGGGGAAAGGCGCATTTCGTTGATGAGCATGGTCTGGTGGCTGAGCCACTGCGCCCATGCCTCCTTGGACACGCCCTCGTAGATGCGTTTACCGAGGTCGCCGGGCCAGGGAGCGAAATCGAGGCCTTCGGCCTCGCGGCCGAGTTTCACGCAGTGAACCATGCGCGTCATGGGGATATCTCCGGAAGGTTGTCCAGCAGCGTGCGCACCGGGGCGGGCAGGCCGAGCGAGGCTATTTCGTCCCGGTCGCACCAGCGGCGGTCGGGGCGGTCGGCCACGGCGGCAAGCGGGGCCGCATGGTCGAACAGGATGGGGGAAACGTCCAGCCGGTAGTGGCTGAAGACGTGGGTGAAGGCGGGCAGGGGATCGGCCTCGCGGACACGGGCGATACGGGCGGCAACAGCGTTGGCCACCGTCGGATCGTCCGCTTCCGGCAGGCTCCACAGGCCCGACCAGACGCCCTGCGCGCCGCGTTTTTCGAGAAGGATGCGGCCGCGAGTGTCGCGTAGCAGCAACATCGACAGCGCGCGCGTCGGGATCTTCTTGCCCGGCTTGGCGGTGGGAAGGGTTGCGGTCAGGCCATCGCGCAGGGCGACGCAACGTGTCGCCTGCGGGCAGAGCGGACACAGGGGCTTGCTGCGTACGCAGACCGTGGCGCCCAGATCCATGATCGCCTGCGTGAAGTCGGCCGTGCGCCTGGCTGGTGTGTGCTCGTCCGCAAACAGCCACAACTGTTTTTCCACGGCGCTTTCGCCTGGGTGGCCGGCTACCCCGTGGTAGCGGGTCAGCACGCGTTTGACATTGCCATCGAGAATCGGAAAGCGCAGGCCATAAGCCTGCGCGAGGATGGCGCCGGCCGTGGAGCGGCCGATACCCGGCAGCGCCAGCAAGGCATCGAGGTCGCGCGGCAACTCACCGCCATGACGTTCGACGCACAACTGCGCGGCACGATGCAGGAAGCGCGCCCGGCGGTAGTAACCGAGACCCGACCACAACGCCAGCACGGTATCTTCGTCGGCTTCGGCCAATGCGATGAGCGTCGGCAGGCGTTCGACGAAGCGCTGGAAGTAGCCGATGACGGTAACGACCTGGGTCTGCTGCAGCATGATTTCGGACAACCACACGCGATATGCGTCGCGCGGGTGCTGCCACGGCAGGTCCTTACGGCCGTGATGGTCGTACCAGCGAAGAAGTTCGGTAGCGAAAATATTCATGGCAGTTGCGCTGGTGCGACGGCGGTCGATCCCGGAGCCGGAGCCGATGATACGGATGCCGCCGTCGCCGGCGAGCCGGGCGTCGCGCGGACGCGCAAACCCTTTATGTGCACGCTGCCGAAGTCCACCTGCGTGGCGTCGATGCTGCCCTGTACGGGCGGGAGCGTGGGTGAGCGCCCGGCCTGCACGCCCGTCCACCAGTCGGCCAGGGCAAGCGGTGGCAGGTGGACGTCCGCGTGGTCCTGCGCGCCGTCGATTTTCAGCGCAATCGACAGCGGGTCCTGCTGGTTGGCCGGCGTGACGCCAAGAACCAGGTCGTACGGCGCGGCAGCAGGTCGCGTCACCTTCCCAGCCATCGACGCGCCGACATCCGCTCCGCCTCGCCATGTGGCATTGCCATGCAGCTTTGCGATGAAGTGGTCCTTGCTGGCGACGTCAAGATCGACGTCACCGAGCGTAAGCACGCCGCGGGTGAGCGAGGGTGTGGTCGCGAGATCGAGCGCGTAGGGCGTCTCATCCGCCGTGCTGGCGTCGATCGACAGGGTGAAACGATGATTGCTGGCCAGGCGGCCGGCGTCGATATCTACATTGGACAGCAGCAGCCGGTTGCCACGCAGCAGGGTGCTGCGCGACACGCGGAATCCGGCATCGATCTCGGGCAGGATGGCGCCTGCGGTCGAGGGACGCGGCGGCAACGTATCGAGATAGGCGGCGACGGCGTCCAGGTCGATTCGCGCGCTTTCTATTTCCAGCCGCGAGATGGTTGCCTCGCCTCCCATGAGAGTGCGCCATGGAAGCACCAACTTGCCGCGCGAGGCGACAATCAACGGCGCGCCACCGCCATTGCCGCGCAGCGTGATGCCGTCCAGTTCAAGCGACGGTTTGGGCCACAGGGTGGGGCTGGCCGGATTCGCCAGCGTGAGTTCCAGCCCGGCGCCGCGCGCGCTCGACTGCAACAGCGCAGTGAAGCGCTCCGGCTGGAGCACGACGTACATGGCGAGCAGGGCCGCGAGGATGATGGCGGCGAAGATGCCAACCACGGAGACCAGGCCGATGCGCAGTCGACGGTTCATGGCCGCGACGCTTGCGAGTCGACGCTCACTCAGCCGCCGAGGCTCGCCGGCAACAGGCCGTCGACAAAGGCTTCGGCATCGAACACCCGCAGGTCGGTGGCGGTCTCGCCGAGTCCCACGTAGCGGATCGGCAGGTTGAACTCGCGGGCCAGCGCGAACATCACGCCGCCCTTCGCGGTGCCGTCGAGCTTGGTCACGACCAAGCCGGTGACGCCCGCGGTATCGCGGAACTGGCGAAGCTGGCTGATCGCGTTCTGTCCCGTCGTGCCGTCGATCACCATGAGCACTTCGTGCGGCGCCGCGGCATCGAGCTTTTTCATCACCCGGCCGATCTTGCCCAGTTCATCCATGAGGCCGCCCTGGGTATGAAGACGCCCCGCCGTATCGGCGATCAGCACCTGGGTGCCGCGTGAGCGAGCGGCCTGGAGCGCATCGAAGATAACGCTGGCGGAGTCCGCGTCCTGGCCCTGGGAAACCACGGGCACTTTGTTGCGCTCGCCCCAGGTTTTCAGCTGCTCGACGGCGGCGGCACGGAAGGTGTCGCCCGCGGCAAGCATGACGCTGCGGCCCTCGTCCGAATAGCGACGCGCCAGCTTGCCGATCGTGGTGGTCTTGCCCACGCCGTTGATGCCCACAGTGAGGATCACGAAGGGCGTGGAAGTGGAGACGTCCAGCGGCTTTTCCACCGGTTTTAGCAGGGAAACGAGTTCGCGGCGCAGCGCTTTGAGCAGATCCCCCGCGTCGGCGAACTCGCGCTTGTGCATGCGCTTGCGCAGGTCTTCGACCAGGACGCTGCTGGCCTCCACGCCTACGTCGGCGGTGATCAGGGTCGTTTCGAGCTCGTCGAGCAGGTCGTCGTCGAGCTTGGGATGACGGACGAAGAGCGTGGTGAGGCTCTTGGCGAAGCCACTGCCGGAAAGGCGCTCGCGCCAGCTCCGTTTCGAGGGCTGCGCCGCCTCGACGATCGAGGCTTCTTCCACATCGGGCTCGACCTCGGGAGCTTCGGGCTCAGGCAGCATGGTTTCGGCAAGGGCCTCGGAGACGGCCGGGCCGGCATCGATCGAGGCGGCGTCGGCGGCCTTCTCCACGCGCTCTTCGGGCGTCGCGACGTCGGGGGTCGCGGTGGGTTCGACGGGCTTCTTCTTCCAGAACTTGAGCATTGCGCCAGCGATTCAAAGACAATAGGCGAATGCTAGCACTCCCGCCCTCACTGGCCGCTGAGCGATGAGCGCGTCAGGCCGCGTCCGCGTCATCGGCGGAACCCTGCGCAACTCCCGCCTGGACGTCCCCGACCTGCCCGGCCTCCGGCCCACGGCCGATCGCGTCCGCGAAACCCTGTTCAACTGGCTGCAACCTGTGGTGGGTGGGGCGCGCTGCCTCGATCTCTATGCGGGAACAGGGGCGCTCGGGATCGAGGCACTGTCGCGCGGTGCCGCGGCGGTGACCTTTGTCGAGCGAGAGCCGCGACTGGCAGCCGCTCTCAAGGCGAACCTGGCCAGGCTCAAGGTAGACGGGGAGGTGATGGGCGATGACGCTTCGCGGTGGCTCCGCGGCTCCGCTCGTCCCTTCGACGTCGTTCTCCTCGATCCGCCATTCTCACTGGATGCCTGGGCGGAAACGGCGCGGCAACTGGAAGCGGGAGGCTGGATCGCCGCCCACGGCTGGATTTACGTCGAGGCCCCGCGCGGTGCGACTTTCGACCTGCCCGCCAACTGGCTGCCGCACCGTCAGGGTCACGCCGGGGAGGTCGCCTACGCCCTCTATCGCCGCACCCCGGCCGATCCGTTAAGCTAGCCCGCGCTTTCATTCGACCCGCCTTCATGACTTCTCTGCCGGCCAATCCGCGACTTGCCGTTTATCCCGGCACGTTCGATCCGATCACCAACGGTCACGCCGATCTGGTGTCCCGTGCCGCGCCCCTGTTCGACCGCATCGTGGTCGCCGTGGCAGAGAGTCGGAACAAGGGCCCCGGTTTCAGCCTCGGCGAGCGCATCGCGCTCGCCCGCCTGGCGCTGGCCGATCTGCCCAACGTGGAAGTTCGCGGTTTCGACTGCCTGCTCGCCCACTTCGTCGCCGAGATCGGTGCGGGGGTGATTCTTCGCGGGTTGCGGGCTGTGTCGGACTTCGAATACGAGTTCCAGCTGGCGAGCATGAACCGCCATCTGATTCCCCAGGCCGAGACGCTGTTCCTGACCCCGGCCGAGCAGTACAGCTTCATTTCCTCCTCGCTAGTGCGTGAAATCGGTCGCCTGGGTGGCGATATTTCCGGCTTCGTGCATCCGGCGGTGCAGCAGGCCATGCGCCAGCGCTGGCGCAACTCTTGAAAACAAAGGTGATCATCATGCGTAAGTTTGTCCTCGCCGCGTCCGTGGCCCTGACCGCCGCCCTGGCTCTCTCGGCCTGCAACAAGTCGGAAGATGCCGATCAGGCTGCCACCACGCAGGAAGCTGCCGTCGCGAAGCCGACCAACCCGACCGATACCAAGGCCTGGAGCCAGTACTTCGGCCAGATCGTGCGGAAGAACATGCAGGGCATGACGGCGGATCGTCCGTTCCCGTACTTCGTCCCGGCCGGTGACGACCAGGCCGGTCAGGACGGCCGCGCCCGCCAGCTCGAGAATGTCCAGGGCACCGTCGCTCGCGGCGTCACGCCGGGCAACATGCTTGTGTTCGGTGGCCCGGAGTCGGCCAAGACGGCCGACCTCATGATCGCCGCCTTCAAGGGCGCGAACGCCGGTTCGTTCAAGAACGTCATCGTGCTGTTCATCGGCGACCAGGCCGACCAGCAGCGTGTCGCCGATGCCGTGGCTCCCAGCGGCGCGACGTTCCGCTTCGTCGCGTACTGATCGACCTTCATTGTGTCGTAGGGAGGGCGCCGCACCAGCGGCGCCCTTTTTCTTGTGTGGGAGCAGGCTGCGCCGGCGATCGGCGGCGAGGCAGGCTGGCTGTCGCCGCTGAAGCGGCTCCCGCACGAGAAACCCGCGGCTCCCCCGACTTCGGGGTAAAATGCCGCCTATGTCCCTGATCATCCTCGACACCTGCGTCAACTGCGACGTCTGCGAACCTGTGTGCCCGAACAAGGCCATCTCGCTCGGCGAGGTCTATTACGAGATCAATCCGGACCTGTGCACCGAGTGCGTGGGCCATTTCGACGTGCCCCAATGCGTCGAGGTGTGTCCCGTCGAGTGCATTCCGAACGATCCGGACCATGTCGAGTCGCGCGAGCAACTGATGCTCAAGTACGAGCACCTGATGGCAAAAGCCGCGCCGTAAGACCTTGCTCCGGCGTCATCGGTTAATCTCACCGATAGCGATATCTCTTTCGGAGCGAAACCCATGGTCCATGCCCCGTCGTGGCGCGTACTCGCCGCGAGTCTCTTTCTTGTCGTCGGCGCAGGCAGCGTCTCCGCGCAGACTTCACCTCCCTCGACCAAGGGGCCCGGCCACGCCGCCATCGCCAGTGCCAGCTACCTGGCCACCAACGCAGGCTTCGAAGTGCTGGGCAAGGGCGGTAATGCCTTCGATGCCGCTGTCGCGGTGTCCTCCACGTTGGCCGTCGTCGAACAGCAGAGTTCGGGTATCGGCGGTGGCTTCATGGCCCTGCTGCATCGTGCTTCCGACAACCGCGATGTTTTCATCGACGCGCGCGAAACCGCACCGAAAGCCGTCGACATGAAGGTCTACGTCGGCAAGGACGGTCAGCCCAACCGCGATGTATCGACCAACGGCCCACTATCCGCAGGCATCCCGGGCGAACCGGCAGGCCTGGTCTGGATGGCGGCCCACTACGGCAAGCTGCCGCTGTCGGTCTCGCTCGCTCCGGCGATCCGCATCGCCACGGAGGGCTTCCAGCCGGACGCACGCTTCCTCGGCACCATCGAAGACCGCAAGGACGTGCTTGCCCGCTATCCGGCGTCGGCGGCCGTGTACCTTCCGGGTGGCAAGGTTCCCGCTGCTGGCTGGACGCTCAGGCAGCCCGACCTGGCGAAGACCCTGCAGCGGCTTGCGGCGAAGGGGCATGATGGTTTCTACAAGGGCGAGACCGCGAAGCTGCTCGTCGACGCATCGCGTAGCGCCGGCGGCAACTGGACGCCCGCCGATCTCGAGGCTTACCAGGCGAAGGAGCGCGAACCCCTCAGCGTCAACTACAAGGGCTATCGCATCGTAACCGCACCGCCGCCGTCGTCGGGTGGCGTGGCGATTGCCGAGGTGCTCAACATCATGTCGGGCTTCGATCTGGCCAAGCTCGACCTTGCCCATTCAACGCATCTCACGATCGAGGCGATGCGTCGCGCATTCCGTGACCACAACGAATACCTGGGCGATCCGGACTTCGTGAAGATGCCGCTCGATATGCTGCTGTCGAAGTTCTACGCGGATGGTCTTCGTGCAACGATTTCGCCTGATAAGGCGACCCCATCGGACCTGCTGCCGACCTCCATGGCGCCCGAGCCGGGCATGCACACGACGCACTTCTCGGTGATCGATGCCGACGGCAACATGGTCGCCTCGACGCTCACGGTGAACCTGGAGTTCGGCTCCGGCTTCATCGCCAAGGGTACCGGCGTGGTGCTCAACGACGAGATGGATGACTTCGCGCTGGTCCCCGGCCAACCGAATGCCTTTGGGCTGCGCGGTGCCCTGGCCAATGCGCCGGAACCCGGCAAGCGCATGCTGTCGTCCATGTCACCGAGCTTCGTCTTCGGCACCGACCGTACGGCCGTGATCGGCTCGCCTGGTGGCTCGACCATCATCACGCAGGTGCTCGAAGGAATCCTCGCCTTCATCGACGGCAAGAGCGCCTCGGAGATCACCGCGCAGAAGCGCTACCACCACCAGTACCTGCCCGACCGGGTGGATGTCGAAGCCGGTGTATTCGACGACGCGACGGCCAAGGCGCTGACGGACATGGGCCACGTACTGAGGAACCGTTCGCCCTGGGGCTTCATGAACGTCGTGACCTGGGACCACCGTACGAACAAGCTCGACGCTGCCAGTGATCCTCGCCGTCCGTCGGGGCTAGGCAAGGTGCAGTAAGGTTATCGCCATGAAACTCTGGTCACTCATCGGCAATTCCCAACGGCTCGACGGCGGCGCGATGTTCGGCAACGCGCCGCGCGCGATGTGGTCGCGCTGGGTGGCGCCAGATGCGGAGAACCGCATCCCGCTCGCCTGCCGCTGTCTTCTCGTCACCGGCCTCGATGGCCGGAACGTGTTGTTCGAGACGGGGATTGGCGCCTTCTTCGATCCGGCCATGCGTGAGCGCTTCGGCGTGGTCGAGGATCGTCACGTGTTGCTGGACTCGCTCGCCGAAGCCGGTCTCCGCCACGAGGACATCGACGCCGTGGTGCTGTCGCACCTGCACTTCGACCACGCGGGCGGTTTGCTTGCGCCATGGTCCGAAGGGCAGCCGCCCACGCTGCTGTTCCCGAACGCGCGGTTCCTGGTCGGTGCCGAGCACTGGGCGCGTGCACGCGAGCCGCACCCGCGCGACCGCGCGTCGTTCATCCCCGAGCTGGTTGGCTTGCTCGAAGCGAGCGGCCGGCTCGAACTGGTCGACACCGGGCGCCCGTCGTCGTTGGGCGACGCCGTGCGCTTCGAGTTTTCCGAAGGTCATACGCCGGGCCTCATGCTTGCCGAGGTGGGCGGTGTGGTGTTCTGTGCCGACCTCATTCCGGGACGCCCCTGGGTGCACCTGCCGGTGACGATGGGCTACGACCGCTGGCCGGAAAAACTGATCGACGAGAAGCGGGTCTTTCTCGATGACAAGATCGCACGTGGTGTAAAGCTGTTCTTTACCCACGACCACGGTTGCGCCATGGCGTCCGTGGAAAAGGACGGTAAAGGCCGTTACACGGCTGCCGATATGCATGAACGACTAAGCGGCATCGAAGCGTAAGGACGCCGGTGACGGGCACGGGGGCAGGATGAGGTCCAAACACACGATGAAAGACAGCGGCATGGCTTGGGGCGCGCGCATCGCAGGCGCGGTGTTGCTGCTCGGGGGGCTGGGTCTGATCGCCTGGAATGAGCACCGCGTCATGGGCTATGGCGCGGCGATGGCGCGTCATGGCTCGCCGGTGCTGGACCTGGGGGCCGAAGGCCGGCCCACGGCCGGCCAGTACGGATCGATGACGCGGGTCAGCGGCGTACCGCAGATTATCGATGCCCCGCGCGATCCGGAATTCAACATCCGCGCGGACTCGCCGATCCTCATCCGCCACGTTGAAATGTTCCAGTGGCGCGAAATCACCGTCGGTGGCAGCACGCATTACGAACTGGACTGGGTCGATCGTCCCATCGATGCCACCAACTTTGCCAAGCCGGCGGGACACGTGAATCCCGGGGCGTTTCCCATCCAGGGGCGTCAGTTCGAAGCAGGCGAGGTGAAGCTCGGCAACTTCAAGCTGTCCACGCCGATCATCCGCGCGTTTCCTGGTCGGATCGACATCGCCCCCGACGAACACAACCTGCCGCCGAACCTGGCCGCCACCTTCCAGCGCGTGGACGACAAGCTCGTGACGAGCAGCAAGCCAGCGAATCCGCGCCTGGGCGATCTTCGGATCAGCTGGGAAGCGGTACCGGTGCAGTCGATGACGGTGCTGGCGCGAATCGACGGCGATACGCTGGCGCCACGCGAGGCGAATGACGGCGACCAGGGCTTCGAGGTGCAGGTAGGGGATCGAAGCCTGCTTGACGTGTTGCCCGCGATGCCCGAGGCGCCGCAGGCGGTGCTGCTGGTTCGCCTCGCCGCGTTCGTGCTGGCTGCCCTTGGTGCGTTCCTGCTCGCCTGCACGAGTCGCCTGCGCAGCGACATACTGTTCGCCGTAGGCATCGGTGCGGTGGTGGTGCCTGCCGTGGCGGGGGCGATGTGGCTCGCTGGCGACGCGATGACGGCCAGCGTATGGTTGCTCGTTGCAGTGCTCGGTGCGGGCCTTGCGATCTGGCGCGTCCAGCAGCGTTCGGCATCGCAGTCGGACTAACCCTTCAAGGAACCAGACCATGCGCATCACCGGACTCTATGCGGCCCTGCTGACCCTGCTCATCCTCGGCCTGGCGGTGCGGGTCATGCTCATTCGTCGACGTACTAGCATCGGGCTGGGCGATGGCGGCGACCGTAGCGTCGCCTGCGCCATCCGCGCGCACGGCAACGCCACGGAGTACGTGCCGCTCGCCTTGATCCTGTTGCTGGTTCTCGAGCTAGACCAGACCATCCCGCTACTGCTTCACGTGTTCGGCATAGCACTGGTGGTGGCGCGCACTATCCATGCCGTGGGTCTGTCCCGAACCGCGGGTAATTCGCCCGGGCGTGCCGTCGGTGCGGGCCTTACCCTTGTCGTCATCGGGCTGATGGCGCTGATGCTGATCTGGCAGTACGTGGTGATCCACGTCATTGCCGCGAGCCTGACCTGAGGTCAGGCTTCGGCTTCGATCACGGCGGTGCCGTCGGCGAACGCGTAGACGTGGTCGGCCCAACTGGCCGCCTCGACGTACATCGCGGCCATCGTCTGCAGGTGCTGCGTGCGCAGTGCTGAATCGGTTTCCAGCTCGCCCTGCTCCCAGTGACGGATCTGGTCGAGCAGCGGCGCGAACGGGCCGGCGCCTTCGAGTAGCGCCTCGCGAATTTCGATCGCCAGCGGAAGGTGTTCGAGCACGTAGGCCATCGATACATTCATCAGCGTATCGAGCAACGAGAACAGGCCGGCCGTGAAGGCCATTTCCTGCAGCTCGGGCTTGATGGTGCGGGCGAGCTTCTCGCACATGTGCGCGCGAATCAGGGCCAGGCGAAGCAGCTCCGGCGGTCGCTCATCCATGCCGGAGACGGCCATGGTGAAGATCCAGTTGCGCATGCGGTTCACGCCGAAGAACACCGCGGCCTGCTCCACCGATTTCAGCTGGCGCGGCAGGGCGAAATAGGCGGAGTTCACGCAGCCCAGCAGTTTGTAGCTGAGCACGGCGTCGTCGCGGATGATCTTGCCCAGTTCGACGGGGCCGTTTTCCGGATCCTGCAGGGCGCCCATGAGACGCAGCACGCCAAGCTTGCTCGGGGCGAGGCGTGGCATGTCCACGCGCTCGGGGCGGAGCAGGTACTTGCCCTGGAAGCCGTCCACGTCCTGGTCGGCGTAGTCGACGAAGGTCTCGTGCGTGTCGATACCGGTGACGATCACCTTGACGCCGAACGCGTGGACATAGTCCATATGTGCGCGCGCCGCGACCGGGTGCCGATGATCCACCGCCACCTTGGCGAACTGCACGATGCGCAGCAAGGCGTCCACACCGGCCCGGTGTTCGGGATCGGCGGGCAGGTTGAAGTCTTCGAGCATGAACAGGCAGCCATGACCTTTCAGCTCGCGAAGCTTCTCCAGCAACTGGTCGTCGGTGCCGACATCCGCACTGATGCTTGCGCCCAGGCGTGCGTTATGACGAAGAATGTCCGCGTGCTCGAGGAGCAACTGGGGCGACATGTGCAGGAAGGCGCGATTGTCGCGAACGAGGCGCTTGAGGCTGCCGTCGGCAATCGCGCTCAGTGTCGCCTGCGTGTGGGCAAGCGCCGCGGTATCGATGTCGCTTCCGATCGGGCGGGGGAAAAGAAGCTCATAGGCGAACAGCGCCTGCTTCTTGTCCAGAATAGGTACGCGGACGATCGGGAGGATGCCGTCGTCATTCACCGCTGTCGGCTGGGGGGTCACTGCCATTGCTTTGTTCGTGCGCCGTCTGGGTGAGCGTGGGGAATGTTCTTGGGTGGGGTCAAACCTGCGCAATAGTGGCGGAGCGCAGTTTCACCCGTGTCGTGCCGCCATTCGGCCCGTAGGTGGATCCACCCGGCGAATCGCCCGCGAGCAGCGCAAGCGCCTGGCGAACGTGGCCGATCCGCTGGCCGACGATGCGGCCGTTCACTTCATTGAGCTTGCGGCACTCGACCAGTCGTTCGATCGTGTGCGTCCAGCGTGCATCGTTCAGCGTATCGATGCCGGCGGCATCGCCCAGGTGGCGACGCTCCGCGTCCAGCTTCTCGATGCGGTCGAGCTGTTTACCCTTCACCCGGCTGACCGTGTCCAGCGCGTGCGTGTCAGCCTGGTCGAGCGCCATGCGCTCGTCGATCAGGGTGGCGTGCAGCGCGTCGACCTCATGGGCGAGTTCGCCCATGACGGCGCGGACGGCCGCGTCGAAGTCGGAGCCGAGCGAATCGGTCATGCCTTGCCGCCGATCTGGCCTTCCATCGCAAGAAACTTGCTCGCGATGGCCTGTGAGTCAGGCTTGTAGGTGCCATCGGCCAGCTTGCTGCGGATCTCGTCCACGCGCTTGCTGTCGATGCCATCGCCGCGGCTGGCGGCATCGAGCGCCTTGGCCGAGTCGGTGATTTTTACGCTGTCGTCGCTCGGACGCACGGAGCTGGCGCTCTGCGTCGAGGCGGCGGAGCCTGCAGCCTGGTTCTGGGTGCGAACTTGCACCTGGGGCTGCGGGGCCTGGATACCGGGTTTGATCGTCGTTGTCATGATGTTTCCTCGGAGCTGGTGTCCTTCAAACCCTTTATCGGCGGTCTGTCGGCGAACTTTAACTGGCCCAGGGCCGTGAATTGTGACCGGGTTTGGATTTCGTTCATGGCAGCACGGCAACGGTGCCCGGGCCGGTGACCACGGCATCGAGCACTTTTCCGGAAGACGCATTGCGAACCTTCAGGCGGGTGCCGGTGTCGCCGGCGCCCATCGCCACGCCGCTGGCATGGATGACCACGCCTTCGACGCCGGCCTCCATGCTGACCGAATCGCCGATGCGGACGGCCTGGCGACCGGCGAGCATGCCGGGCGTCAGCACCGTGCCGGCGCTTAGCGGCCGGGCCAGCGAGCGGCCGTCGATCTGGCCAAGCTCGGCGACATAGCCGTAGGCGAGGCTGGTTACGTCGCGCTCTTCGGCACGGACGTCCCCGACACCGATGCCATCGCCGCGGGCCAGGGGACGGGTGGTGACGAGCACATTAGTGAACATCTTGACCCGTACCGGCACGCGCACGGTCCAGCCACCCGGCACCGGGCAGTGCACCGCAACGCTTACCCGTGCGCCGAGCGGCCGGTTGCCCGGGAGTGACGATTCGAGCGGCCTGGGGCAGTCGGCCAGGCGCAGTCGGCTGTCGAGCCGATCGGCTTCGGCGGTCATGCGCGCGCCGGGGAGCGCGCGGCTCTGCTGCAGCCAGGTCACCGCCGCCGTGCGCACCGAGTCCACCGTCTGCTCGGCAGCCGCGCAGAGCGGCAGGGCGAGCAGGGCGGTGACGGCGACGCCACGGGCGAGGGTGGAAGACTTCACGCGGCGCGTTCCGCCAGCGATGCGGACAAGCCCTGGGTGATCGCGTCCAGTTCCCGGTTGAGGTCGGCCACCATGTGGCTGGCGTCGGCGTGGCGGCCTTCGCCCAGCGTGATCGCGTATTGCGAGGCAAGCGCCGTGAAGCGTTCTCCGGCCGCGCGGATGCTGTCGGCCGAGCTATCCGGGCGACGCGTGCGGAACTGGTCGATACAGCGCATCAGCGGGGTGGTGTCGAGCCAACGACGGTCGAGGCCAGCCGGATCGCGCGAGGCGAGTTCCACGGCATAGCGAAGGCCCTGGCTGGCTTCACGGATCATCTGGCTGAGGCTGGCGGCGTCGAGGTCGCCCTCGGTTTCGAGTCGGCTCAGGCCGAGGCGATGAGCAAGCACGGCGGCTCGCGCAGCGGCGTCGGCCTGGCGGCGGGCCTCGTTGGCCACGCGGCCGAGCGTGGCCTGGGTGGCCTGGATCGCGGCGATCCGACCCTGCAGGGCGCCCATCCCTTCACGCGCGGCGTCGATGTTGCCGCGCGCGCCGCGGGCGGCTTCGTCGACGCGCCCCATCGAGGCCTGTATGCCGGCGATACCCGACTGGGTCTGATCCAGTCGGCGCAGGCTGTTCTGCACGGCGTCGTCGAGCTGACCGGCGAACTGGCCGACGGCCTCGGTCGTCTGGTCGATCTCGGCGGTGGCCTGGGTGGTCTTTTCCGCGAGCTGTTTCACCTCGTCGGCGACGACGGCGAAGCCGCGGCCTGCCTCACCGGCGCGCGCCGCTTCGATCGCGGCGTTCAGTGCGACGAGGTTTGTCTGGTGAGCGATGTCCTGCACCGTCGCCGTCAGCTTGCGGATCGCAGTGAAGTACTCGGAGAACTGAGCGTGGTTGCGGCTCATGCCTGACAGGGCGCTTCGCAGCAAACGCAGCTGGCCGTCGAGATCGCCTGCCGTGGCCTGGCCCTGGCTGCCCGAGTTGCCCATGCCGGTGGCGCCGGCGTGAGCCTGGTCGAGTGCCGTCGAGATCCTGGCACTGGCTTCCGTCAAACGGCCGGCGGTATCGCGGGCGCCTTCGACGACCTTGCCCAGTTCCAGCAAGGTGCCGCCGAGCGCCTGGGCGTTCGTCAACACCATGCCCTGCTGCTCGATCGCCTGGATGGTCGTCGCCGGTGCGGTGCGCGGTTCGCTGGGCGTGAGCAGCACCCCGAGGGCGCTGGCTGCTGCCGGGTACTGCGCGGAGAGGGCGCGAACGCGCGCCGCATCGCCCTGGGCGGCGGCGTGGGCGAGGAGGCGGACGTGCTGGCTCCAGAGGAGGGTCATGATTTCGCTTTCATCGGATGGTCGCCCCACTTAATCGGTCGGGAGCTTCAGGACTTGAGTCATGCAATCGGCGTGCCATCGTCTTGCCTACAGAAACGACCGGGCCCGCCGATACCGTTCGCGACACCTTCTGTAGATGCCTCGCACGTCATGGCCCGACCGCTGCTCGACACCGTGGAAACCTTTACCCGCCTGGCGGGCCACAATCGCGTGGCCATGCTGTTGTTCCGTCTGGGTGACCGGCAGGCATTCGGCATCAACGTGTTCAAGGTGCGCGAGGTGCTTCGCCGGCCGCGCCTGGAGCGCATGCCGAGCATGCATGCCCTGGTCTCGGGCAGCTTCGACTACCGCGGCAGCACCATCCCGGTGATCGATCTCGCCGCCGCGATGGGCTATCCGCCGCTGGCCAGCGTCGACAGCGCGCACCTGATCGTTACCGAGTTCAATCTGTCGGTGCAGGGTTTCCTGGTCTCCGATGTCGATCGCATCGTCCATGTGGATGGGGCCAACCTGACTTCTCCTCCGGCGGCGCTCGGCTATGGCGCGCGGGTCAACGCCGTTACCCGACTGGATGGCGACCTGCTCGCTGTCGTGGACGTCGAGCAGGTCCTGGCTTCGGTCTCACCCGCCGTAGTGCAGCTTTCGGACCGGGTGCAGCAGGCGGCGCACGTGCAGCAGGGCGGCAATCGCCGCGTGCTGGTCGTCGACGATTCGGCCGTTGCCCGCACCCAGCTGGTGGATCTGTTCCGCAAGATGGACCTCGAATGCGTGATCGCCAAGGATGGGCGCGAGGGCCTCGAAAAGCTGCGCACGATGGCCATGGGCCCGGTTGGCGACCGCGTGGATCTGGTCGTCTCCGATATCGAGATGCCGCTGATGGACGGTTACGCGCTGACCACCGCGATCCGCGAAGACGCCCAACTGCGTCATATGAAGGTGCTTCTGCACAGCTCCCTCAGTGGTGTCTTCAACGAGGCGATGGTCGCCCGTGTCGGCGCGGACAAGTTCATCGCAAAGTTCCAGCCGGACATCCTCGCGACGGCCGTACTGGACCTCCTGCCGACCTGATTGCCGGTAAAAGCGTAGGGGCTGAGGCGCAGAGCCTTAGGTGTCCACCCTCTTGGGCACCAAGGTCTCCCCGCGAGACGCCCAAGTGTACGTACGTAGCGACGGCGAAGCCGAGCCGCGGCCCACCCCCAGCGTGAGCGACGGCCAGCCGTCGCCGAAGTCGCGGGCGGCGGCGCCAGAATTCCGGCGCTTCGGCTGAAAACCTTCGCCCGACTCGCCCCGAACGGCGCCAGAACGGCCTTCCGTATGCCCTGATCAAGCGTGGCACGGCTCTTGCTCAACCCCTCGGGCCAAGCTAACGAGGGGGCCAAGCCCATGATCGACAAACCGGATCCGCTATTAGGCGTACACGCGCAGGCCCTTGGCTTGTGGCAGCGCCGTGCGGAGGTCATTTCGTCGAACCTGGCCAATGCCGACACGCCGGGATTCCTCGCGCGCGACCTCGACTTTCGCAAGGCGATGACCGCCGCCAGCGGCACTGGCGATGGCCCGGGACTGCAGATGGCGGCGACCGAGGCGGGCCACATCGGCGGCAACCCGGCGTTCGCCGCCGCGGACGCCGACAAGCTCGCCTACCGCACGCAGACCCAGCCCACGATGGACGGCAATACGGTTGATACCCAGGTCGAACAGGCCCAGTTCGCCGCCAACGCCATCCACTACCAGGCCTCGCTCAGCTTCATCACCTCGTCGATCCATGCCATGCGCATGGCCATTACAGGATCCAGCTCATGAGCCTGCTCAAGATCTTCGACGTCGCCGGCTCCGGCATGGCGGCACAGTCGGCCCGACTCAACACCACGGCCAGCAACATGGCCAATGCCGACAGCATCGCCAGCAGCGAGGCCGGCGCGTACCACGCGAAGCAGCCGTTGTTCTCGGCGGTGCAGCAGCAGATCAATGGGCAGATGGAAACAGGTGGCGTGCGCACGCTCGGCATTACCGAGAGCCAGGCCCCGATCCAGGCGCGCTACGAGCCCTCCAATCCGCTCGCCGACGCGAACGGCAACGTCTATTCAAGCAACGTCAACACGGTCGACGAGCTGGTCAACATGATCTCCGCGTCGCGCTCCTATCAGAACAACGTCGAAGTCATGAACAGCGCCAAGCAGCTCATGCAGAAGACGCTCGACCTCGGCAAGTAAGGAATTCCCATGGTAGACGCCGTCAGCGGTAACAGTTCTTCCTCTTCGTCTTCATCGACCGGCCAGCTGCAGCAGCAGACGTTGAACCAGTCGGATTTCCTCAAGCTCATGGTCACCCAGATGACCAACCAGGATCCGACCAAGCCGATGGACTCCACCCAGATGGTGGCCCAGATGGCGCAGTTCTCGCAGGTGGCGGCCACGCAGGAGCTGCAGAGCTCCTTCGATACGCTGGCCTCCAACCTCACCGGCGACCAGTTCGTGCGCGCCGCCGCGCTCGTGGGCCAGGAAGTGCTCGTGCCTTCGACCGCCGGCAAGCTCGAGGATTCCGCGCTCAGCGGTGCGGTGAACGTGGGCAGCTCCGGCACTTACGTCAACGTGCAGATCAAGGACACCGCGGGCAACGTCGTCCGCACGATCGACCTCGGCCAGCCGGACGCCGGCCTCGCCAAGTTCGACTGGGACGGCAAGTCCGACGACGGCACGCAGCTGCCCGACGGCGTTTACCAGATGTCCGCAACTTCCGGCGGCACGGCGATCGATACCTTCGTTCGCGGAAAGGTGGAAGGCGTCGGTGCCTCGGGCACCGATGGAACCTACGTGCAGGTGGCCGGCTTCGGCGGCGCCCTGCTCAGCCAGATCGCGCAAATCCTGTAACTCCAGCGAGGAACCTCCACCATGCCTTTCGACATCGCCCTAAGCGGCATCAATGCGGCGTCTTCCGACCTGGAAGTCACCGCGAACAACATCGCCAACGTCAATACCGTGGGCTTCAAGGGCTCGCGTGCCGAGTTCTCGCAGGTCTACTCGGCGGCCGGCAACAATCTCTCCGCCCAGGTCGCCGGCAGCGGCGTGCGCCTGACCAATATCGCCCAGCAGTTCGGCGATGGCGACATGACGCAGACCGGCAACTCCTACGACTTCGCCATCAGCGGCTCGGGTTTCTTCACCGTGCGCGACGGCTCCGGTTACTCCTACACGCGCGCCGGTAACTTTCATCCGGACGACAACGGCTTCGTCGTCAATGCGACCGGCCAGAACGTCCAGGTGTACCCGCCGACCGCGAACGGCGGCTTCGACATCAGCAGCCTGGCCGACCTGAAGCTGACCAACGGTTCCAGTCCTGCCAAGGCCTCGGCCAACATCGGCCTTACCGCCAACCTGGCCGCGAGCGCCACGGCGCCGACCGGTGGTGCGTTCGACCCGACCAACGACAAGACCTACAACACGCTCTCGACCTTCCAGGCCTACGACTCGCTCGGTGCCTCGCATACCGTCAACGTGTATTACACGAAGGATGCGACCAACCCGAACACGTGGAGCGCCAACATGACGGTCGACGGTACCCAGGTAGGTACCGCGCAGGCGATGACGTTCAGTGCGGGTGGCGCGATCCTCACCCCGGCCAACGGCAAGCTGAACTTCGGCGCGGTTTCGCCTAACCCGGGCGCCACGCCGCTGAACCTCAGCATCGACATGACCAAGGTCACCCAGTTTGGTGACAGCTCGTCCACGACGGCGGTTTCGAACGACGGCTACGCCGCCGGCACGTTCTCCAATATCGACGTGGCCAAGGACGGTACGGTCTCGGCGAAGTATTCCAACGGCGTGAGCACGCCGCTCGGCCAGCTCGCCATCGCGACATTCGCCAACGACCAGGGTTTGCGCCAGCTCAACGACACGAACTGGGCGCCGTCGTCGGAATCGGGCCAGCCGATCCAGGGCACGGCCAACTCCGGCGGCCTTGGCCAGGTGCAGTCGGGCTCGCTCGAGGCGTCGAACACGGCCGATCTGACCGCGCAGCTGGTCAACATGATCAAGGCGCAGCGCAACTACCAGGCGAACGCCCAGGTCATCTCGACCGACAACACGCTCACCCAGACCATCATCAACATCCGCAACTAAGCATGACCGCCGGCGCAGCCTCCGGGCCGCGCCGGCACGTTTCCGCCGTCGAACAGGGACTCCGCCATGGACCGCTCCGTATATGTCGCGATGACCGGCGCCACGCAGATCATGCGCGCGCAGGACGAAGTGGCACACAACCTGGCCAACGCCAACACCACCGGATTCAAGGCGGAGTTGTCGGCGTTCCAGAGCCTGCCCGTGCAGGGCGACGGCATGCAGACGCGCATCAACGGCGTGGCCCAGGGCACCGGTTGGGATACGACGGCAGGTGCGCAGATGCAGACCGGCAACGACCTCGATATCTCGGTGCAGGGCGACGGCTGGATCGCGGTGCAGGGTGCCGACGGTAACGAGGGTTACACCCGTGCGGGCAACCTGCGCATCGACGCCGACGGTTTGTTGACGGACGCGCGAGGCAATGCCGTCGTGGGTGGCGGTGGCCCGATCACGATTCCCCAGGCATCCAGCGTGAAGATCGGTTCCGACGGCACGATTTCCGTCGTTCCGCTCGGCGAGTCCCCGTCCACGATCGCCACCACCGACCGAATCAAGCTAGTGAACCCGGGCAATGACCAGCTGACCTACGGCAGCGACAGCCTCATGCACATGAAAGACGGCAGCACGCCCCAGGCGGACGCCAATGTGCGGGTGGCCTCCGGCACGATCGAATCGAGCAACGTCAACCCTTCCGACGTGTTGGTAAAGATGATTTCGCTGTCCCGCGAATTCGAAATGCAGGTGCGTTCCATCAAGACCGCCGACGATAACGCCCAGTCGGCATCGAAATTGCTACAGGTGGGTTAACCACCGCCACGCGACGCATTTCCGTCGCCGGCATGTAAAGCGCTCAAGCGCAGGAGTCAACGATGTTCTCGTCCCTCTGGATCGCCAAGACCGGCCTCGATGCGCAGCAGACGCGCATGGACGTCGTCTCGAACAACCTGGCCAATACGAACACCACGGGATTCAAGCGCGCCCGCGCCGAGTTCGAGGATCTGACTTACCAGAACCGCGGCCAGGCCGGTGCACAGACGACGGAGCAGACCCAGTCGCCCACCGGCTTCATGATGGGCACCGGTGTCCGCGTGGTCGGCACGCAGAAGATGTTCGACCAGGGCGGTTCGCAGCAGACGGATAACCCGCTCGACGTGCGCATCGACGGCCGCGGCTTCCTGCAGGTCACCCTGCCGGACGGCACTGTCGGCTATACGCGCGATGGTTCGCTCAAGCGTGACCAGGACGGCCAGATCACCACCAACGATGGCTATCCGCTCGAGCCTTCGATCACCATCCCGGCCAATGCCAGCACGGTCACCATCGGGAAGGACGGTACGGTGAGCGTAACCACCGCCGCCAACGCTGCCTCCCAACAGGTCGGCACGATCCAGCTCGCCGACTTCGTCAATCCCGCCGGCCTGCAGCCGCGCGGCGACAACCTTTACCTGGAGACCGCATCCAGCGGCGCTCCGCAAACCGGTACTGCCGGCCTCAATGGCCTCGGCACCCTCGACCAGAATGCCCTCGAAGCGTCGAACGTGAACGTCGTCGAGGAAATGGTGAACATGATCGAGACCCAGCGCGCCTACGAGATGAACTCCAAGGCGATCTCGACGGCCGATCAGATGCTTCAGTTCATCTCCAACAAGACCTGAGACACGTCATGAATCGTTCCTTCGCTCGCATCCTGCTCGCCGCGCTGCCGCTCGCTGCCCTCACCGGTTGCGCGATCGTGCCGCCGACGCCGAAGCCGATGTACACGGCCACGTTGCCGCCCGAACAGACGACCGCACCACAGGCGACAGGCTCGATCTACGCCGACCAGACCTCGCTCGAGCTGTTCTCCGATCCGCGTGCGCATCGCGTCGGCGACATCCTCACCATCTCGCTGGTGGAGAGCACGCAGGCCAGCAAGAAGGCGACGACGGCCACCAGCAAGAAGAATGGCAACAACATCGGTGCGCCAACACTGCTTGGCCATTCTCTGAAAGTTGGCGGCAAGACCGCGGACAGCTCGCTGTCGAGCGATAACGAATTTGCCGGCGATGGCTCCTCGAGCCAGAGCAATGCGCTGACCGGACAGATCACCGTGACCGTGGCGCAGCGCCTGTCCAATGGCGCGCTGATCGTGCGCGGCGAGAAGTGGCTCACCATCAACCAGGGCGAGGAACTGGTGCGCATCTCCGGCATCGTCAGGGCGCAGGACATCGGTAACGACAACATCGTACCGTCGAGCCGCGTCGCGGACGCGCGCATCGAATACGTCGGCAAGGGCACCCTGGCTGATTCGAACACGCGCGGCTGGCTGTCGCGCTTCTTCGACTCGAAGTGGATGCCGTTCTGATGAAGAGCCTCGCACTCCGCTTTCGCGGCATCGTCCGCACGGCCGCGGCCGTGCTGGCACTGGGCGCCATCGTTCCGGCGCAGGCCGATCGTATCCGCGACCTGGTCCAGGTCGGCGGCGTGCGCAGCAACCAGTTGATCGGTTACGGCCTGGTCGTCGGCCTCGACGGCAGCGGCGACCAGACCAGCCAGGCTCCCTTCACCACGCAGAGCCTGGAGAACATGCTCCAGCAGTTCGGCGTGACGGTGCCGGCCAACGTGCGTCCGCAGCTGAAGAACGCCGCGGCCGTGACGATCACGGCGGAGCTTCCGCCCTTCGCCAAGCCCGGTCAGCGCATCGATGTCACCGTCGCCTCGATCGGCAACGCGAAGAGCATTCGCGGTGGCGAACTGCTCATGTCGCCGCTCAAGGGCGCCGACGGCAACATCTACGCGATCGCGCAGGGTAGCGTCGTGGTCGGCGGCGTCAGTGCGCAGGGCAAGAGCGGATCCAGCGTACAGGTCAATATTTCCGCCAGCGGCCGCATTCCTGGTGGCGCCAGTATCGAGCGCAGCGTGGCGTCGTCCTTCGATAAGGGCGGCGACCTCATGCTCAATCTCAACACCGCCGACTTCACTACGGCCGCGCGTATCGCCGAGGCGGTCAACCGTAACTTCGGCTCGGGTACGGCCAACGCCATGGATTCCGGTTCGGTCGCCGTACGTGCGCCGATGGATCCGTCCCAGCGTGTTACCTGGCTGTCGACCATCCAGGCCCTGGAAGTCACCCCGGGCGATGCACCGGCGCGGATCATCGTCAACTCACGCACCGGTACGGTGGTGATCGGCTCCGACGTGAAGGTCGGCGCTGCCGCCGTGGCCCATGGCTCTATCCAGGTCACGATCAGCGAGCAGCCCCAGGTGAGCCAGCCGAATGCCTTCTCGCGCGGGCAGACGGCAGTCGTACCGAGCAGCCAGGTCGCGGTCAGCGAAGACGGTGGCCACATGTTCAAGTTCGGACCGGGTACCAGCCTCGACGCCATCGTGCGCGCGGTGAACCAGGTCGGCGCGTCGCCGAGCGATCTCATCTCCATCCTGCAGGCGCTGAAGGAATCCGGTGCCCTGCACGCCGAGCTGGTGGTGATCTGACATGGCTAACACGGTCGACGCGCAGAAGCTTGGTACTTACTCGGACATGTCCGGGTTTGCCGGCTTGCGCGCGGCCGCGCAGCAGAACTCCAAGTCGGCCTTGCCGACGGTTGCCAAGCAGTTCGAATCGATCTTTACCCAGATGATGCTGAAGTCCATGCGCGACGCCAGTTCGGCGATGGGCGACGACATGATGGGTTCGCAAGCCGCCAACTCATACCGCGACATGTTCGACCATCAGTTGTCGGTCACACTGTCGCAGGGCAAGGGCATCGGTATTGCCGACATGCTGATGCGCCAGCTCGGTGGTTCGCCGTCCACACTGAGTACGTCGGCGGATAACGGTCTGTTCGCTGGCGTCACCGGTGATGCCAGTACAGCCGATGCCGTGTCGTCCAAGTCGGATCAGGACAGCGGGCTCATGGACTCGCTCGAGCGCCTGCTCGGCAAGGCGGGGCAGGCGGTGGGTGATGGTGCGAACGCCGTGGCCAGCGCCGTGGGCAAGATGTCCATCTCCAGCCCCGAAGATTTCGTCCAGAAGTTCGCGCCGCACGCGATCGAAGCGGCGAAGAAGCTCGGGGTTTCCGTACGCGCATTGCTCGCCCAGGCGGCCCTCGAGACGGGCTGGGGTAAGCACATGCCGGCACAGGGAACGACGGCTAGCAACAACATGTTCGGCATCAAGGCCGGCAGCAGCTGGGACGGCAAGCGTGTCAACGTTCCCACGCTCGAGTACGAGAACGGTGTCGCCGTGCGCAAGAAGGATGCGTTCCGCGCCTACGATTCACCCTCGGACTCGTTCAAGGATTACGCAAACATGGTCGCCAGTAGCCCGCGTTATGCGAATGCTGTCGGCCGTGGCGACGATATCGCCGGCTTTGCGCATGCGCTCACCAGCGGTGGCTATGCCACCGACCCCAGCTACGCGCAGAAGCTCACCGATATCGCCAACGGGCCAGTGATGAAGCAGGCGCTCGCAGCGCTCAAGCAAGTCGCCGGCGATCTGTAAGCACGGGCCCATGAAGAGTTAAACGAAGGAATAGACGATGGCCGATCTGCTCTCCACCGGTGTATCCGGACTGCTTGCCTCGCAAGTGGGCCTGGCCACCGTTGGTCACAACATCAGCAACGTCAACACCGCGGGCTATACGCGGCAGACGACGACATTCAACGCGCGCGCGCCGGAGTTCAACGGTGGCTATTACGTCGGCCAGGGTGCCGACGCGATCAGCGTGCAGCGTGCCTACAGCCAGTTCCTCACGCAGTCGGTGTGGTCGGCCAGCTCCGGCCAGAGCCGCGCGGCGCAGTACGCGAACCTCACCGCCTCGGTGAACAACGCCGTGAGTGGCTCGGCGAACCTTCAGACCGCTCTCGACGGATTCTTCGGTTCGGTGAGCGATGTGGCCAACGCACCCATCGACACCGCGAGCCGCCAGGCCATGATCGGCAAGGCGAACACGCTGGTGGCGACCTTCAAGTCGCTGTCCTCGCAGTTCCAGCAGCTCGACCAGCAAACCAACCAGCAGATCAGCGCGGCGGTGGACAGCATCAACTCGCTGGCCAAGAGCATCGCCGACCTCAACGGACAGATCCAGAAGGGCTATGCCGGCGGCGCGGTGCCGAACGACCTGCTGGACGCGCGCGACCAGGCGGTGTCCCAGCTTTCGCAGATCGTTGGGGTCAATGTCACCCAGACCAGCGACCACATGTACACGATCTCGGTGGGCAACGGCCAGCCGCTCGTCAACGGCACCGACGCGACCAAGCTGAGCACGGCGAACAACCAGTACGACTCGTCGCGCCTGGAAGTCGTCGGCCCGAGCGGTTCGGTGATCAGTAACCAGCTGGGCTCGGGCTCGCTCGGTGCCACGTTCGATTTCCGCACCAACGTGCTGGATCCGGCGCGCAACCAGCTCGGCCGCGCGGCCATCGCGATGACCGACGCTTTCAACAAGCAAAGCGCGCAGGGTATCGATCTGAACGGCGCCGCTGGTGGCGATTTCTTCAGCATTTCCGATCCCGCCGTATTCAACAACACGAAAAACACGGGCACCGGTTCGGTAACGGCCACCGTCTCGGATGTCTCCAAGCTTGACGCTTCCGACTACATCATGCGTTTCGACGGCACCAACTGGTCCGCCACGACGACCGCAGGCGTCAGCGTTCCGATGACCGGCGCCGGTACGGCGGCGAATCCGTTCGTGATTGGCGGCCTGAGTGTGGTCGTAGGCGCAGGCGCGGCGGCGGGAGACAGCTTCCAGATCCAGCCGACGCGCAATGCGGCGTCGACGATGTCCGTGGCAGTCAGCGACACCAATAAGATCGCGGCCTCGGGCCCGCTTGCGGCAACCAAGGGCGCGGGCAACACCGGCAAGGGCGTCCTCGGCAACCTCACGGTCACCGACGTGACCAATCCGGCCTTCAACACGCCCGCGACGATCACGTTCACCTCGCCCACCACGTATTCCATCAATGGCGGCGCGCCGCAGACCTACGCCGACGGCGACACGATCACCGGTCCTGGCTGGACGCTAAAGCTCACCGGGTCGCCTGCCGCTAACGATACGTTCTCCGTAAAACCGGCGGGTTCGGCCAGCGGAGACAACGGCAATGCACTCGCCTTGGCAAACGTCGCGACTAAGGGCGTGCTCGACAACGGCGTCACCACGGTGGGCAAGTCCTACAGCCAGCTGATCGCCCAGGTGGGTACGGCGGGCGCGCAGGCAAACACCGCCCTGACGGCGCAGCAGAGCATCCTCGACCAGGCGACCGCGTCACAACAGAGCCTGTCGGGTGTGAACATGGATGAAGAGGCCGCCAACCTCCTTCGATTCCAGCAGTCGTACGCGGCGTCGGCGCAGGTGATCAATACCGCCAACACGATCTTCAACTCCCTTCTCTCAGCCGTGCAGGGCACCTAATGCGTATTTCGACTTCCTGGGGCGCACAGCAAGCCGTCAACACGATGCTGGATCGCCAGTACGACCTGTCGCAGACCCAGCTCGCACTCGGCAACGGCAAGGCCATCCAGACGCCTGCGGACAATCCCGCCGCCGCGGCGCGCGCGGTCGACGTCACTTCGGCCAGCGCGCAGAACGACCAGTACACGCGGAACATCCAGTCGGCGAATACCAAGCTGTCGGCCGAGGAAAGCACCCTGTCCTCGGCGGGCGACATTCTCGATCGTATCCGCACGCTCACTCTCGAAGGCATGAACGGCACGCAGACCGACCAGTCGCGTCAGGCGATCGCCGTCGAACTCAAGCAGACGCTCGGCCAGCTCGTCGCACTGGGCAATACGAAGGACGGGCAGGGCGAGTACCTCTTTGCAGGTAGCCGTACCTCCACCCAGCCGTTCACCCAGTCCGATCTCAGCGTGAGCTACGGCGGCGACCAGAACCAGCGCATGGTCGCGGCAGCGGCCGGCCTGCAGGTCGCGACGGGCGATAGCGGATCCGATGTCTTCATGTCGATTCGCGGCGGCAACGGCACGTTCGTCACATCGGCCGGGGCGACCAATACGGGCACCGCCGTGGTCGGTGCGACATCGGTGACGGACGCATCGCAGTGGGACGGTGGTAGCTACACGGTCAATTTCACCTCGGCCACGACCTACGAGATACATGACGCCACGAACCCTACGGGGCCGGCACTTTCGACCGGCACGTACTCTGGCGACAGTGGCACGATCAACTTCAAGGGCGCCCAGCTCAACGTGACCGGCACGCCGGCCGCGGGAGATTCGTTCGCGGTGGGGCCTTCTTCGTCACAGGATGTCTTCTCGACGGTGGCGGGTATCATCACGGCGCTCGGCACGCCCGGTGGCGGGGCGGCGATGAACAACCAGCTCAATGCGCAGTTGCAGAACCTCGACCAGGCGCAGACCAGCTTCACCGACACCATCACGAAGATCGGTGCGCGCATGAACATCCTCGACCAGCAGACGCAGATCAGCGCGGATACATCGCTTCAGTACGCCGGTACCTTGTCCGACCTGACCGAACTCGACGTTGCCAGCGCGGCAAGCAAGTTCTCACAGCAGCAGGCGGCGCTCGACGCGGCTCAGCAGTCTTACGTAAAGATGCAGAACCTCTCGCTGTTCAATTACCTGAAATAAGAAAAGCACCTGTAGGAGCCGCTTCAGCGGCGACCTCTTGATCGAATGCATCAAGGCGGCCTCATCAGGTCGCCTTTTTTTATGGAAATTCACCCTAAACCCCAGGCGCCATGTGCCGATAACGAATCCGACAGAGCCTGGGACGCAGTTTCTTCCGGACCCTGATCAAGAAAGTTGTTGACAGGCAGAAAAAGTTCTCAAGTTTCTTCCCGGCGTGCCGTAAACCTCTCTGAGGCGGAAGGCTTCCATCACGGAACCCCGCCGGACTACGCCGCACAACCTCCGGCATTTCGGTTCCGCTTACAAAGGATTATTCCCATGGCTCTGACCATCAACACCAACATCATGTCGCTGAACGCTCAGCGTAACCTGGGCACTTCGCAGACGAAGCTCGCCTCGGCTATCGAGCGTCTGTCGTCGGGTAACCGCATCAACAGCGCGAAGGACGACGCCGCCGGCCTCGCCATTTCGACCCGCATGACCACGCAGATCAACGGCCTCAACCGCGCCGTGCAGAATGCCAACGACGGTATCTCGCTGTCGCAGACCACCGAGTCGGCTCTCGACGAAGTCACGAACAACCTGCAGCGCATCCGCGAGCTGGCCGTTCAGTCGACCAACGCGTCCAACTCGGACAGCGACCGCGCCGCTCTCGACGCCGAAGTCCAGCAGCGTCTGTCGGAAGTCACCCGTATCGCCACGCAGACCAACTTCAACGGCATGAAGGTCCTGGACGGCTCCGCCCAGAACCTCAGCTTCCAGGTTGGCGCGAACGTCGGTGAAGTCATCAACGTCGGCCTCGACCAGGGCATGAAGGCCAACCAGGTCGGCCAGCTGGCCACCGGTTCGATCGCAGCTGCTACCTTCCCGAAGGGCCTGACCCTTGCCGCTGGCGACCTGACGGTCAAGGTCGGTACGGGCACCGCCGTGAACGTCGCCGCTGGCAACTACGGCAGCGTGGCCGACGTCGCCACCGCCATCAACAAGGCTGCTGGCTCGACCGTTGCTACCGTTAACGGCACGACCGGAGAGTTGGCTATTGCCGGCGGCGCCGGCGGCGTGACCTTCGCTGGTGCTGGTAAGGCAACTCTCGGCCTGGCGGATGCGCCGGCCGATCAGGCCGGTCCGCCGGTAGTCCCTGGCGTCAGCGCCAGCACCCTCGCGGTCGCTGCCACCAAGACCAGCATCGACCTCGTCGCTGGCGACGCCTCCTTCACCGTTGGCGGCCAGTCGTTCGACCTGACCGGTTCGTTCAAGTCCATGCAGGACGTGGCCGACGCGGTCAACTCGAAGTCGGGCAAGGGCATCAACGCCTACGTCTCGACCGACGGCTCGCTGAAGTTCTCCTCGGCTTCCGACATCTCCGTGACGGTCAAGGCCGGTAGCGGCGCCGCCACCCTGGGCCTCACCACCCAGACCGACGCGGTCAGCACGACGCAGACCCTGGCTGACTCCAGCGTCAAGACGGTCGACGGCGCGAACGACACGATCAACCACATCGATGCCGCCCTGCAGTCGGTCTCCAACCTGCGCTCCACCCTCGGTGCCGTGCAGAACCGCTTCGAGTCGACCATCTCCAACCTGCAGAACATCTCGCAGAACCTGACCTCGTCGAAGTCGGCCATCACCGACGCCGATTTCGCCCAGGAAACGGCGAACATGTCCTCCGCTCAGATCCTGCAGCAGGCCGGCGTGTCGGTCCTCGCCCAGGCCAACCAGAGCCAGCAGATCGTCACCAAGCTGCTTCAGTAACAGGCTTGGCAGGGTAATTGCTTAGTTGTCCACGGCTGGTCCTCGCAAGGGGGCCAGCCGTCGACAAATTGGCGCCCAGGGTAGTGAGGCGTCCTCCAGGAGAGCTTCATGGCCACGACCCCAATCACGCTCGGCTCCAGCTCCATCGACGTCGCGTCCATCGTCAGCAACCTGGTTGCTAACAAGCGCGCCGCGACGGACAAGGCGTTGGCCGCACAGGCCAGCGACAACACCACCCAGGTTTCCGCGATCGGCAACTTCACGTCCTCGCTGACGAGTTTGCAGAATGCGATCAAGGCGCTCACCGACGGTTCCGCGTTCACCACGCAGAAGACCACGGTAGGCGACCCCACGATCATCGGCGCATCCGCCGATGCCACGGCCCAGCCCAACGTCTACAACATCGTCGTTGGCCAGCTGGCTTCCGTGCAGAAGACCACCTCCGCAGGCTTCACCGACGCGACCTCCGCTGCCGGCACCGGTACGTTGACGATCTCCATCGGCGGCAAGTCGATGAGCCTCAACGTTGCTTCGGGCGCGAATTCGCTGCAGAACATCCGCGATTCGATCAACAAGTCATCTGATAATCCTGGCGTCTCGGCCAGCATCGTCACCGGTACGGACGGCGCCCATCTGGTGCTGACGTCCACGTCTACCGGTGCGGCCAATGCGTTTACGGTGACGACCAGCGGTGGCGATGGCAACCTGTCGAAGCTGAATTTCGATCCGACCACGGATACCGCGACCACCAAGGCGCAGGACGCCACCTTCACGATCGACGGCACGCCCGCGACCAGCACGACCAATTCAGTCGCAGGTGCCATCGACGGCGTGACCCTCACGCTTTCGAAGGTCGGCTCCAGCTCATTGACCATCGCCAATGATCCCTCGGCGGTGACCTCTGCGCTGCAGAGTCTGGTTACCTCGTATAACTCCTTCGTTTCGACGTATCAGTCGCTGACGAAGTACGACTCCACGACCAACGAGGTCGGCGCCCTGATCGGCGACGCCACGGTGACGTCGCTCAAGAGCCAGGTGACCAGCCTGATCGGCTCGCAGCTTTCGAGCAACGCGCCGGGTCCGACCTCGCTCAGCAACCTCGGCGTGTCGTTCCAGGTGGACGGTACGCTCGCTTTCGATTCAACCAAACTGACGGCGGCGTTGGCGTCCGATCCCAAGGCGACGCAGGCCCTGCTCAGTGGCACCAACGGTATCGCACCAAAGCTGGATGCCATGATCACCAGCTGGACCTCGTCCAGCGGCATCCTGACGCAGCGCACGGCCAATCTGAACCAGAAAGCCAAGGACATCGCGCAGCAGCAGAGTGACTACGACGTCACCATGCAGGACTACACCACGCGGCTGACCACGCAATACACCGCGCTCGACACGATGATGAGCAAGCTGAGCAGCACGAGCAGCTTTCTACAGCAGCAGTTCGACTCGCTGACCGCCTCGAAGAGCTGACCGGACACCTAGGACACACTAATGGCACTCGGATATTCCCAGGGCGCTGGCGCCTACCAGCAGGTCCGCACCCACGGTGGCGTTGAAACCGCCGATCCGCACGGACTGGTCACCATGCTGATGGACGGCGCGCTGGAGCGCATCCGTTTCGCGCGCGGCTGCACGGTCAACGGCAATGTGGCCGGAAAGGGCGAGGCGATCTCCAAGTCCATCGAAATCGTCGGTGCGCTGCAGAGCGGTCTGAACCACAAGGTGGAAACGCCGCTGGTGGGCCAGCTGGACAGCCTCTACGACTACATGAGCCGTCGACTGCTCCACGCCAACGTGCATAACGACATCTGCGCCCTGGACGAAGTCAGTGCCCTGCTGGGCCAGATCCGCGAAAGCTGGGTGGCTATCCCCGCCGAAGCGCGCCAGGCGGCCGGGACCGGCGCGTGAACGACGCCGTCTGGTGCGACCTCGACCGTGTCCTTACCCTTACCGAGGCGATGCATGCGGCGGCGAGCGAAGGGCTGTGGGACGAACTGACCGCCCTGGAAGCCGAGCGTGACCCGGTCATCCGCAGCGGGAGCATGCGCGACACCCCGGAGTCGATCGAATCGCTCAAGGTGATCATGATGACCGACGGGCTGATCAAGGACCTGGTATCCGCCGCCCGCGACGAGACTGCCGCGGCGTGGGATGCGTCCCGGCGCGTGCGTCGGGCCGTCGCCGCGTATAGTTCGTTCTGATCGACGTATCCTTTGGCAGGGGCGCCACGCATGAGTGACGAAGGCTGGCTGGAATTCTCCGAACGCGTCGCCTGGGACGCCCGTTTCCACGCCACGTGCGAGGCCGGTCCACGCCCCGATGCCGCCGCCCTCGCCCTGATCAACGACCGTAACGCCAGCGTCCTGGTCGCCGTCTCGGCCCTGATGGACCGGCGCAGCGACACCAGCGAAGACGATAGCCCTCTCACCCAGGAAGTGGCCCGGCTCGACGCCAAGCTCAACGTGCTCATGGAGATCGTCAACCGGTTGCTCCTGCCGCAATCCGGCCTGCCGCCTCGCATCTCCCTTCGCTTCAATGCCTCCGGGGCCGTTCTGCCTTGGGACGGCCTGCCGTCGGTCGGCCAGACGGCCCTGCTGAAGATCCACTTCGATGCCTGCCGGGCGCTGCCCCTCGAATTGCCATGCATCCGCCTCGCCGGTCCCACGGATGGCAAGGGTTTCCTGGGTTTCGAGGGGCTCACCGAACCGGTCCGGGACGGCATCGAGCGGTTGGTTTTCCGCCAGCACCGCCGCCAGGTGGCCGAGGCGAGGGCGCATTCCCGCCCGCAAGAAGCCTCGGAAGGGTGAAGTGACATTTTACGTCACGTGACGTCTGAACGTCGCGTGGCGCCCCGCGTCACATTCTGGACGCGTGTCGTCAGCCTTGACGTTACCGGGCTTCTTCACGTCCCCAAGACGTCCCGAAAAGGTTTTCTTCACGTGGAGCGAGGCCGCTTCGCAGCGTGAGTTCTTGCCGCGTAGCGCCGGAATTCCGACGTTGGCACGCTCCTTGATTGATACCTTGCAACGAAGCCGACGGGATTCCACCGCGAATCCCGTCCCGGCACTTCGATCACACGCAACGTGAGGTATTTCAGGTGAAGTCTTCCAACTTTCTCGTCATCGAGTCCGACGCCGCCCGCGCAGAGAACATCGTCTCGGCGTTTGCCTTCCTCGGCTACCGTCCGGTGCTCGCGAACCGCATGTCGACGCTGGATGCGAGCGAGAGCTGGCGCGGTGCCTTTGTCGGTACGGTGGAAGACGAGAGCGAGCTGGAAGGTTACCTGGCCAACCTTGGTCGCCATGCGCGCAACCTGCCGCTGCTGGTGGCTGCCGATTCCCCGCTGGCCACTTCGTTGATCGCCGGCGACGATGCCCGCAGCCAGAACGTCGAGCTGATCGACGTTCCCTTGCGCTACGAGCGCCTCTCCGAAGCCCTGCGCGCCCTGCATTCGCGCGTCGAGCCGCCGCCGGCCAGCCGCCGTTTCGTTGGCCAGTCCGGTCCGATGCAGCGCGTCAACGCGCTGATCCGCCAGGTTGCGCCGTTCGATTCGAGCGTGCTCGTGCTCGGCGAGTCCGGCAGTGGCAAGGAACTGGTCGCCCGCACCATTCACGACTGCTCGCCCCGCCGCGACAAGCCGTTTGTCGCGATCAACTGCGGCGCCATTCCCGCCGAGCTGCTCGAGAGCGAGCTGTTTGGTCACGAGAAGGGTGCCTTCACCGGAGCGATCAGCACCCGCAAGGGCCGTTTCGAGATGGCCGAGGGCGGCACGCTGTTCCTCGACGAAATCGGCGACATGAGCCTGCCGATGCAGGTGAAGCTGCTCCGTGTGCTGCAGGAGCGCGTCTTTGAGCGCGTCGGCGGCAACCGTGCGCAGCGCTGCGACGTGCGCATCATCGCGGCGACCCATCGTGACCTCGAAACCGCGATCGAGCGTGGCGGTTTCCGCGAGGACCTCTTCTACCGCCTGAGCGTGTTCCCGCTGGAGATGCCGTCGCTGAGCCAGCGCCTGGAAGACCTGCCGGCCCTGATCTCCGAGTTCAACCAGCGCCTGGTCCAGCGTGGCCTGTCGTCGGTGCGCTTCTCGTCGAGCGCGATGAATGCGCTGTGCCAGCACTCCTGGCCCGGCAATGTGCGCGAACTGTCGAACCTGGTCGAGCGCATGGCCATCCTCATGCCGCACGGCGATGTACGCGCCGCGGACCTGCCGGAAAAGTACCGTGGTGCACTGCCGGTGGAAGAAGTCTCCGGTGCCGCGCTGATCGCCATGATGGAAGCCGAGCCCGAGCCGGTGGCCGAAACGTTCGCCTTCGGCGAAAACGACCCCGCAGTACTTCCGCTGGGTGGCCTGGACCTCAAGGACCACCTCGCCGGTATCGAGATCGGCTTGATCCGCCAGGCGTTGAATTCGGCCAACGGCGTGGTTGCCCACGCAGCCAAGCTGCTGCGCGTACAGCGCACCACGCTGGTCGAGAAGCTGCGCAAGTACGGCTTGTCCGAGACGGCGCAGGTGGGCTGATCGCCCTCTGCGTGGATCGCGTTCGGTTGGCATAGCTCGTGCATCGAGTGCCAGTAAGCCGATAACGCGTTGGAAAACCGTCATGACCACCATCGATGTCAACAGCCTCCTGCTCCAGATGCGCCGCATCACCGCGCAGAGCGAGATGCCCGCTATTCGTGGTGTGGGCGAGGCGGCAGGCGCCGAGAAGAGCTCGTTCGGTGACCTGCTCAAGCAGTCCATCGACGGCGTGGCTAAGGCTCAGGACAAAGCCGGCCAGATGGCGGCGGGGTTCGAACGCGGCGATCCCGGCATCGATCTGGCGCAGGTCATGATCCAGGGTCAAAAAGCTGACCTCTCGTTCCGCGCGATGACCGAAGTGCGCAACAAGATGGTCGATGCCTACAAAGAAATCATGAACATGTCGCTCTAAGCGGCATGCGTCTCCCGAAAGGACTGAAGTCGAACCATGGCAGATAACGGCGTAGCCACCACGGACAAGAACGACGGCAAGCGCATGGACTCGCTGAAGTCGCTGGCGCAGACGCCGGCGGCGCGGCAGCTCTTCATGCTCGCCGGCATCGCCGGTGCGGTCGCCATCGGCATCGCCGCGGTGATGTGGTCGCGTGCGCCGAACTACGGCCTGCTTTACGGTGGCCTCGAACAGAAAGACGCCGCCGCCGTGACCCAGGCCCTGCAGGCGGGCAACACCCCCTACACGCTCAGCAACGATGGCAGCTCCATCTTCGTGCCTGCCGCCGATGTGGCCGGCGTGCGCCTCAAGCTTGCCGGCCAGGGCCTGCCTCAGGGCAGTGCTGCCAGTGCCGTGCCGCAGGCGGACTCGCCGTTTGGCATGAGTGACATGGCCGAGCGCTCGCGCTACCAGTCCATGCTCGAAAACGACCTCTCCAGCACCATCGCCGGCCTGCAGTCCATTCGCGCGGCGCGTGTGCATCTGGCGCTGCCCAAGCCTTCCGCGTTTGTCCGTGACAACAAGCCGGCCAGCGCCTCGGTCGTGGTCTCGCTCTATCCGGGTCGTCAGCTCGACCAGGGCCAGGTGGCCGCCATCGTGCATCTGGTGGCCGCCAGCGTGCCGGATCTCGATACGCGCCAGGTCTCGGTGATCGACCAGGGTGGCAACCTGCTCACCGTTAGCGATCCGGACAGCGCCTCGGCCATCGGCGACAGCCGGTTGCGCCTGTCCAACCGCATTGAAGCGACGTATACGCAGCGCGTCGAAGACCTGCTGACGCCGCTGGTTGGCGCCGGCAAGGTACGCGCCCAGGTCTTCGCGGACCTCGACTTCTCGCAGACCGAGAAGGCAAGCGAAACGTTCAACCACGACAATCCGGCTCTGCGCAGCGAGCAGACCAATAGTGAAACGCGTACGGATGCCGCCAACAATGGTGGCGTGCCGGGCGCGCTGAGCAACCAGCCGCCGAATACCGGCGCCAACGCCACCGCCGCCAATCCCGCCGCGGGCGCTGGTGCCAAGCCGGGCCAGGGTCAGAACGCCGCCACCCAGACGGCACAGACCCCGACACAACAGACCCAGAGCGCCACGCGCAACTTCGAACTCGATCGCACGGTCAGCCACGTCACCGACCCTGCCGGCAAGGTCGCGCGCCTTTCGGTCGCCGTGGTGGTCGACAACAAGCAGGTGCCGGACAAGGACGGCAAGAATAAGAGCGTGCCGTTCACGCCGGAAGAAATTGCCCGCCTGACCGAACTGACCAAGAACGCCGTCGGCTTCAGTGCCGCTCGCGGCGACAGCGTCAGCGTGATCAACGAAGCGTTCCATGACGCTATCGCCGACCAGGAACCGCAATCGACGCCGTTCTGGGAGCGTCCCGGCATGCTCGACCTCATCAAGCAGGGCCTGGGCGTGATGATCGCGCTGGTGGTCGGATTCTTCGTCCTGCGTCCCATCCTCAAGGGCTTGCTGAAGCCGGCACCCATGGCGATGAACGTAGCGCTCGCCGGCCCGATGCCGACGGTGTCGGTGATGGTCGACGATGACGACATGATGCCGGACCGTGTGAGCACGTCGCCGCAGCTGGGTTCGCCCGCGCTGCTGGCTTACGAACAGAAGGTCGGCCTGGCCAAGCGCATGGCCGCCGAGAATCCCAAACAGGTCGCGCAGGTCGTGAAGAGCTGGGTATCCGACGATGGCGCTTGAACAGAAAGATTCCCTGACGGGCGCGCAGCGCGCGGCGATCCTTCTCCTTACCCTGGGTGAGGAAGACGCCGCGTCGATTCTCAAGCACCTCGGCGCGCGCGATGTGCAGGCCGTCGGCACGGCGATGGCCGCGCTGAAGAACGTTTCCAAGGAACAGGTCGAAACCGTCCTGACCAAGTTGCAGGAAGATGTCGGCCAGCACACTTCGATCGGTGTCGGCACCGAGGAATACATCCGTCGCATCCTGGTCAATGCGCTCGGCGAGAACAAGGCAGGCGGCCTCATCGACCGCATCCTCCTCGGCCGCAGCAGCAAGGGCCTGGAATCGCTGAAGTGGATGGAGAGCCGTGCCATTGCCGAAATGATCGGCCAGGAGCATCCGCAGATCATCGCGCTGGTGATGGCTCACCTGGAAGCCGACCAGGCTGCCGAAGTCATCGGTTACCTGCCGGCACGCACACGCAGCGACGTGGTCATGCGCATCGCCACGCTGGACGGCGTGCAGCCGCACGCGCTGAACGAGCTCGACGAAATCATGGAGCGCCAGTTCTCCGGTAACTCCAACAAGTTGAAATCAGCCAGTGTCGGTGGCCTGAAGGCGGCGGCGGACATCCTCAATGCGATGGAAACCGCGCGAGAAGCCGAGCTGATGGCGTCCATTCGTGGTATCGACACGGGTCTTGGCGAGCGCATCGAAGAGCTCATGTTCGTCTTCGACGACCTCGCCGATCTGGACGATCGCAGCATGCAGACGTTGCTTCGCGAAGTACCGTCGGCACGCCTCATCACCGCCCTCAAGGGTGCGGAGACGGCTATTCGCGAGAAGATCTTCGCCAACATGTCCAAGCGCGCCGCCGACATGCTGCGCGACGACCTCGAGGTCAAGGGTCCGGTTCGCCTCTCCGAGGTGGATGCGGCGCAGAAGGAAGTACTGGCCACGGCGCGTCGTCTCGCTGACGCGGGCCAGATCAATCTCGCCGGCGGCGGGGAAGAATTCGTCTGATGAGTCTTACCTCGATCCTCGCCCGCGAACGCGTCGACCAGTTCGAACGTTGGGAGCTGCCGATCGTGGGTGGCCCGGATCCGCATGTCGCCCGCCAGGAAGTCGAGGACGACGGTCCGCGCAGGCCCACCGTGGCCGAGATCGAGGCGATCGAGCGTCAGGCTCGCGAAGAAGGCTTTAACGCGGGGCTCAACGAGGGCCGTGCGATGGCCAAGCGGGAGCTTGCCGAGCAGGTGGCACGACTCGAGGCCCTTTTTGCTGCCGTCGAACGCCCCTTCGTTGAACTCGACCACGATGTCGCCGGTGACCTGGCCGTCCTCGCGACCGTGATCGCCGAGCGCGTCCTCGGCTACGAAATCGCCACGCAGCCGGAAAAGATCCTCGACGTGGTCCGCCAGGCCGTCGATGCGCTGCCCGCTGCGACGCGTCACCTCAAGATTCACCTTCATCCCGCCGACGCGGCGCTCATTCGCGAGCATCGCGTCGGCGTCGACCATGAAGGCACGGTCGTCGACGACGCCACGCTGGCGCGCGGCGACGTGCGTCTGGAGAGCGAACAATCACGGCTGGATGCGCGCGTACGGACCCGTCTGGCCGCTGTGATCGACAGCGTGCTCGAAGGCCAGGTCGATCCCCCGTGAATGCCGAGAGCCACACTGCCGCCCGCATCGCGCACTGGCGCGAATCGCTTGCCGCCCAGCGCGCCAGCGCCGAGCGGGTGCGTCCGTTACAGGCGGAAGGCAAGCTGCGCCGAGTGGTCGGGCTCACGCTCGAAGCCGTCGGCTGTGAGGCGCCGGTCGGTGCCCGTTGCATGGTTGCCGGCGCCGACGGGAAGCAGCTGGAAACCGAGGTAGTCGGTTTCTCGGACGGACGCCTGCTGCTGATGCCCACCGGCGAGATGCATGGCGTGCTGCCCAATGCGCGTGTCACGCCAGTAGCGGCTGTCTCCGGCGTGCCCGTGGGGGACGCCTTGTTGGGCCGTGTCATTGGCCCGGACGGCGTTCCGCTCGATGGGCTCGGCCCGCTGCTGGCGCGCGATCGTGCGCCGCTGCGTCGCGATCCCATCAACCCCATGATGCGTCGGCCGATCGACACGCCGCTCGACGTCGGCGTACGCGCAATCAATTCGCTGCTCACGGTCGGTCGCGGTCAGCGTATCGGCCTGTTCGCCGGCTCGGGTGTAGGCAAGTCCACGCTGATGGGCATGATGACTCGCTTCACCGATGCCGACGTGGTCGTGGTCGGCCTGATAGGTGAGCGAGGTCGCGAAGTGAAGGAATTCGTCGACCATACGCTGGGTGAAGAGGGTCGCCGTCGCGCGGTCGTCGTCGCCGCGCCGGCTGATGCGCCTCCGCTTAGCCGCCTGCGCGGTGCGCAGGTGGCCACCGCCGTGGCCGAACATTTTCGTGACCAGGGTCTGCGCGTGCTCCTTCTGATGGACTCGCTTACCCGTTACGCCCAGGCACAGCGCGAGATTGCGCTGGCCATCGGTGAGCCGCCGGCGACCAAGGGCTATCCGCCATCGGTGTTTGCGATGCTGCCCGCGCTCGTCGAGCGCGCCGGCAACGACGCCGAAGGTCGTGGCTCCATCACGGCGTTCTATACGGTCCTCACCGAGGGCGACGATTACCGCCACGATCCGATCGCCGACGCGGCCCGCGCGATCCTCGACGGCCATATCGTGCTGTCGCGCGACCTCGCCGAGGCCGGCCACTATCCGGCGATCGATATCGAAGCCTCGATCAGTCGTGTCATGCCGGCCGTGGTCAGCAAGGAACACATGCGTTCCGCCCAGCGTTTCCGCCAGGTCTATTCGGCGTATCGCCAGCAGCGTGACCTGATCGCGGTGGGCGCGTATCAGAAGGGCAGCGATCCGCGCACGGATGAAGCCATCGCGCTCTATCCGCGGCTGTCCGCCTTCCTGCAGCAGGAAACGGACGAGCCGGTGAATCTTGCCGATGCCGAATCCGGCCTCGCCGACACGACGAAGGCCAGCTGATGCCGTCACGCGCCGACCGCCTGCAACCCGTGGTCGACCTGGCCGAAGAGAAGGCTGAGGATGCCGTGCGCGTGCTCGCCACGCAGCAACGTGCCCTGGCCGACGCCGAGCATCAGCTCGTCGAGTTGCGCAAATACCGCAACGAATACGCCGAGATGCCGGACGGCATCGGTATCACGGCCTTGCTCAACCGCCAGCAGTTCCTGCAGAAAATCGATATGGCTATCGTGCAGCAACTGGGCGAGGTGCAGCGTCGCGAGCAGGCACTGGATCACGCCCAACGGCTGTGGACCGATGCGCGGGGCCGTGCGAAGGCACTGGACTCGGTCACCACGAAGTACCGCGATCAAGAGCGCAAGTCGGAAGATCGTCGCGAGCAGGCGCAGGCAGACGAACGCTCGCAACACCGCCGAAATCCCCGGAGTGAGACGTGACGCCTCCGCGCGTCCGCCGCCTCCCGAACGACCTCATCGAGTACTCCGCATGAACAACGCCACGATTGCCCTCAACGTCGCCCGCCCTCCTGCTCCCACGCCTTCGCCCACGCCGGGCGCCGCCAATGCGTCCTCGGTGACGGGCAAGGCGAATGACGATACGGCCTCGAACAAGCGCTTCGACGCGGCGATGGACGCGGCGCACGCCGATGCGCGCAAGACCAAGGACCAGCCCACGGACAAGGGCAACACGACGACGACCTCGACCGCGAAAGACGCGAGCACGGACAAGACGGCGTCGACCCAGGCCAGCGACAAGAAGCCGGACGACGACGCGACGAAGAAAGACGACTCGACCGACGGTGACACGTCGCTCGCTACCAGCGTGCTTGCCCTGATCGGCGTGCCGCCGAAGGTCGGCGACCTGGCCGCCAAGGCGCTTGCCACCGCGACCACCGCGGCCGGCAAGCTGGGTGGCGCGCTCGGAGCGATCACCGGTGCGGGTACCACACCTGGCCTGCCCACCGCGGCGGACGCCACGGTCGGCGCCAAGGACGGTGCTACCGCCGGCCTCTCGCCAATGACTGCTCTTGCCACAGCGACGCCTGTCGCCGCCGTTGCCGCGTCGCCGTTCGCGACACTGCTTGCCGCCCAGGGTGGCGACCTGTCGGTGACGAAGGACGACGCCCCGGTGACCGATCCTGCGAATGCCAGCCCGATGCCGCTCCTGCACGCGCCAGCCATGAACGGCGTGGCGGGTCCGGCCGTGCAGGTACAGGCGACCCAGGCGGCCACCTCGCCGCAATTCAGCCACGAACTGGGCGAACAGATCGCGTGGATGGGCTCGGGCGACGTCAAGGAAGCCCGCATCAAGCTGCACCCCGAGGAGCTCGGCAGCATGGACGTGCACGTAACCATGGATGGCGGCAAGGTCAATGTCGCCATCCTCGCGCAACATCCGGCGGCGGTGCATGCCGTGCAGCAGACGCTGTCGCAACTGGACACCATGCTCGCGCATCACGGCCTGTCCCTCGGCCAGGCCGATGTCGGCCAGCGCAATCCCGAACAGAACCCCGCCCAGGGCGATCCGGTGAGCGGGCAGGGTGATGGGGTGGATGGCGGTACGGCGGCGACGGGCGTAGTGGCGACCTCGCGCGTGTCGCATAACCTGGTCGACGAGGTGGCGTAACCGCGCTCGGTGACGTGATGCTGGCGGGCGTCAAATTTTCGGCTCGCCCAGCCATTGGGTCTCTCTACGAGAACCGCGTCACAGCGCCATCTTTCCATCCGTACACCGGATGACGCGGATGGCACGTGGCTTGCAACAATACCTGCAAGCCCCACGGGCACGACCACTTACGTTTTCGCATTTCAGAGGTTCCACGCATGGCCGCAGCACCCAAAGAATCCGCCGAAGGCACTCCCAAGAAGAAGGGCAAGGGCGGGCTTATCCTCGCCGCCGCGCTGGTGGTGCTTGTTGCCGGCGGCGTGGGCGGCTACGTCATGATGAAGGGTGGTCACGGCAAGGCAGGCTCGGCTGACGCGACGGAAGTCGCCAAGTCCAAGCCGGCCGTCTATCTGCAGCTCGACCCGGCCTTCGTCGTGAATTTCCAGGACGACACCGCCCTGCGTTTCCTGCAGGTGGGTGTGAACGTCATGTCGCACGATCCCGAAGCGATCGCCGCGGCCAAGGAGGCCGATCCCGAGATCCGCAATGCGCTGCTGATGCTGTTTTCCGCGCAGGACGTGAAATCACTGTCCGACGTAAAGGGCAAGCTGAAGCTGCAGGCCGCCGCGCTGACCGAGATCCAGCGCGTGCTCAAGGAGAAGATCGGCCGTCCCGGTGTGGACGCGGTCTACTTCACCAGCTTCATCATGCAGTGACGGGAATCCTTCGGCCATGAGTGACATCCTTACCCAGGAAGAAATCGACGCCCTTCTGGCCGGCGTGGAAGGCGGTGCGGTCGAGACCGAGATCGAGCTTCCGCCGCCCGGTGGCATCCTGGACTATGACTTCACCCAGCAGGACCGCATCGTTCGCGGCCGCCTGCCGACGCTGGAGATGGTCAACGACCGGTTCGCCCGGTACTTTCGCGCGAACCTGTTCAATGTGCTGCGCAAGTCCTGCGAAGTCTCGGTTCTTGGCGTGAAAATGACCAAGTTCAACGAGTATGTGCACTCGCTGGCAGTGCCGAGCAACCTCAACCTGATCCGGATCAAGCCGCTTCGCGGTACGGCGCTGATGGTGTTCGAGCCGCGACTGGTCTTCACCGTCATCGACAATTTCTTTGGTGGCGATGGCCGCTATCATGCGCGAATCGAAGGCCGGGATTTCACGCCGACCGAGAACCGCGTGATCCAGATCGTGCTGCAGGAAGCCTTCACCGCCATGGCCGAGGCCTGGGCTCCCGTCCTGAAGATGCAGTTCGAGTTCCTCAATTCCGAGATCAACCCGCAGTTCGCCAATATCGTCAGCCCCACGGAAACCGTGGTGGTATCGCGCTTTCATATCGAGCTCGACGGCGGTGGCGGTGAGGTGCACCTGACCCTGCCGTACTCGATGGTCGAGCCGATCCGCGAATTGCTCGATGCCGGCGTACAGAGCGACCGCGCGGAGCGCGACGAGCGCTGGATCCAGAATCTGCACGAGGAAATCCTCGATGCGGAAGTGGAGGTCACCTCGATGCTGGCCGAGGCGCGCCTGACCATTGGCGACTTCCTTCACCTGCGCAAGGGCGATGTCATTCCGATCAACCTGCCGGAATGCGCCACGATCTTCGCCGAGGACGTGCCGATCTTCCGCGGCCGCATGGCCAACTCCAATGGCAACAAGGCCATCCAGTTCGATTCGCTGATGCGCAAGCGGGGCGAGGGCAAGGCCATGCCGGTGACCACCACCGAGCCGATGCCTGAGTTGGTTTGAGTCCTGACAAGCATCGCCGCTGAAGCGGCTCCTACCGAGCAGGCTGCGCTTTGCTTGGTAGGAGCCGCTTCAGCGGCGATGGGTGCTTGCTCCGGTTGCCCAGGTTGCCCGACCTGACGTCAATTGACCGTGCTGGTGCGCAACTGCCGTCACGCGTCAGCTTTCCGACAAGCGTCAGTTTCCGGTCGGCCGAGACCGCCACGGGCGTCTCGCCAAACACCTGAAAAAACACGAAAAATTCACTGTCTCCGGGCCGCCGAATCCATGGCACGCCGTTTGCTTCTATGGGTACATACCCAGCAACGCGATCACCGGAACCGACATGAACGAACCCACCACGCTCGAAGAGATCGAAGGCGCCAACGAAGCCAGCCTGCACAAGTCCATGGGCCTGGGCGCCGAGGTGAACCTCGACGTCATCCTGGACGTGCCGGTCACGATGGCGATGGAAGTCGGCCGCACCAAGATCAGCATCCGTAACCTGCTCCAGCTCAACCAGGGTTCGGTGGTCGAACTCGACCGCGCCGCCGGTGAGCCGCTGGATGTGTTCGTCAACGGCACCCTGGTCGCCCACGGCGAAGTGGTCGTGATCAACGAGAAGTTCGGTATCCGGCTGACTGATGTGATCAGTCCGGCCGAGCGCGTCCGCAAGCTGCGGTGACCGACATGCGCCGTACCGCCGCCGCCGTCGTCGGTGGCTTCCTTTCCTGCGCCCTGATGGCGGCCCCGGTGGCCGCTCCTGCCGCCGCTCCGGCGGTGGACTCGGGTGCGGAAATGGTTCGCGTCCTCATCAGCCTGCTCGGCGTGGTCGCACTCATTTTCTTCGTTGGCTGGCTGAGCCGGCGCGCCCAGGTGCGCGTGCGTCCGGGCGGCCGGAAGATTCGCATCATTGAATCGATGCCGGTCGGCATCAAGGAAAAGGTCATGCTGCTCGAAGTCGGTGGCACGCAGCTCCTGGTTGGCGCCTCGCCCACCGGTGGCCTGCGTACGCTGCATGTCCTGGCCACGCCGGTCCAGGACGACGCTACGCCGACGGCGACCGCGCCGGCGATTCGTGGTTTTCGTGATGTGTTCAATCAGTGGAAGCGGCCGTGATCGGGGCGGCTATCGCGGGCGCAGCCCGCTCTCACAAAGCGCAGTCCCACAAGATCCGCGGCTGGTCGCTGCTTGTCTTCGTCGTCCTGCTTCTCGCACCGATGATCGCGTTTGCCGCCGATCCGCTCCCGCCGCCGGGTATCCAGCTGCTGAATGTGCAGCCGGGCGCCAACGGCAGCCAGAACTGGTCGCTGTCGATCCAGATGCTGGCGCTGATGACGGCGCTGACGGTCCTCCCGGCGATCCTGCTGATGATGACTTCGTTCACCCGCATCGTGATCGTGCTCGGCTTCCTGCGCCAGGCGCTGGGTACCAACAGCACGCCGCCCAATCAGGTGATCCTCGGCCTATCGCTTTTTCTCACCTTGTTCGTGATGTCACCGGTGATCAACAAGGCCTACGACACGGGCATCAAGCCGTACATGGATGGCCAGATGTCGGTGCAGGATGCCGTCCCGCTCGCCGCTGCGCCCTTCCGCCGCTTCATGCTCGACCAGACCCGAGAGCCGGATCTACAGCTGTTCACCAAGCTCGCCCGCGAGCAGCCGTATGCGGACAAGGACTCGGTGCCCTACCGCGTCGCGCTGCCCGCTTTTGTGACCAGTGAGCTGAAAACCGCGTTCCAGATGGGCTTCCTGCTGTTCATTCCGTTCCTGATCATCGATCTGGTCGTGGCCAGTGTGCTGATGTCGATGGGCATGATGATGGTCTCGCCAATGATCATCTCGCTGCCGTTCAAGATCATGCTGTTCGTCCTCGTCGATGGCTGGACACTGCTGCTCGGCACGCTGGCGGGGAGCTTCTACCAATGACGCCGGAATCGGTCATCGCCTTCGGGCAGCAGGCACTGCACATCGCGATGCTGGTCGGCGCGCCGCTGCTGCTCACCGCGCTTGCGGTGGGCCTGATCATCGGCATGGTGCAGGCCGCGACGCAGATCAACGAGCAGACCCTCAGCTTCATTCCGAAGCTCATTTCAATGGCGCTGGTGATGATCATCACCGGCCCGTGGATGCTGCGCACCCTGGTGACGTTCACCCGTACGCTCATCGAAAGCCTGCCTCAGGCGGTGCGTTAATGCCGATCGACCTCAACCAGCTCGAAGGGTGGGTGGGCGGAGCGTGTTGGGCGATGGCCCGCATCTCTGGCCTGCTACTTATCGCGCCGGTGCTGGGGGCGACCACGATTCCCGTGCGCATCAAGATGGGCCTGGCGATCCTGCTGACCATGACCCTTGCGCCGCTCGCGCCGCTGGACATCCATCCGTTGTCTGCCCAGGGCGTTGCGACGCTGGCACAGCAGGTGCTGATCGGTGCCGCGCTCGGTTTCATCCTCAAGCTGGTCTTCGAAGCCGTGGCGTTCGGTGGACAGTTTGTTTCGCAGGCCATGAGCCTGGGCTTCGCCGAGGTGGTGAATCCCGGTGTCGGCGGTACCACGCCGGTCCTCGGCCAGTTCTATACGATGATCGTGACCCTGCTGTTCCTGGTGATGAATGGCCATCTTCAGCTGATCGGCCTGCTCGCGGACAGCTTTCGCACCATGCCGGTGAGCGACCACGGCATCGGTGCGGAGGGCATCTGGGGCGTGCTCCAGTTCGCCAGCCATCTGTTTGCGGGCGCCGTGCGCGTGGCCCTGCCGGCGCTCACCGCCGTGCTCGTGGTCAACCTCGGTTTCGGCGCGATTAGCCGTTCGGCACCGTCGATGAACCTCTTCGCGGTCGGCTTTCCGATCACCATTTGCCTGGGCATCATCGCCGTGTGGCTCGCGCTTCGCGGTTTGCCCAGCGCCTGGGATTCGCTGCAGACGGACGCCTGGGAAGCCATGCGCCAGATGGTCGGGGGGTCCTCGCCGTGAGCGAGTCCGATCAGGAAGACAAAACCGAATCACCTAGTGATAAACGCCTTCGCGAAGCACGCGAGAAGGGCGATCTTCCGCGCTCGCGCGACCTCTCCACCGCCGTGGTGGTGCTCGCCGGCGTGACCACGATGATCGCCTCACGCGATCAGATGGCCGTGCACGCCGCGAACATCATGCACGTGGGACTGCGTTACGGCCGCGACGACCTGTTCGCGGCCAACGGTTTGAGCCACGCGCTGATGACCGCCGCCGGCGAAGGTCTCAAGCTGCTTGGCCCGGTGTTCACCGTGACCGCGGTGGCCGCCATCGCCGCGCCCGCGCTCATGGGCGGCCTGAATTTCTCCGCCGAGGCGCTGGTGCCGAAATTCGACCGACTGGACCCGATCAAGGGGTTCGGTCGCCTGGTCTCGATGAACGGTCTGGTCGAACTGGGCAAGTCGCTGCTGAAGCTGATCCTGATCGGCGGCGCCCTGGTGTGGTTCCTCAACCGCACCACGAAGGAGATGTACGCGGTGGGCAGCGGACCGGTGAGCGAAGGCATCTCCCATACGTTCAGCGTGCTCGGCCATGCGTCGCTGATCTTCGCCTGCGCGCTGGGTCTGATCGCCCTGGTGGATGCGCCCTGGCAGGCCTTCAGCTTCACCAAGAAGATGCGCATGACCAAGCAGGAAGTGAAGGACGAGCACAAGGAGAGCGAAGGCAGTCCCGAACTGAAGTCGAAAATCCGTCAGATGCAGCACCAGATGGCGCGTCGGCGAATGATGGAAGACGTTCCTACGGCGGATGTGATCGTCGTCAACCCGACCCATTTCGCCGTCGCCCTCAAGTACGACGAGGAAAAGATGGGCGCACCGCGGGTCGTGGCCAAGGGTGTGGATGTCCTGGCCCAGCAAATCCGCGATGTGGCGGGTGCGGCGAAAGTTCCTGTCGTCGAAGCGCCGCCGTTGGCACGCGCCTTGTATGCAACTACGGAAGTCGGTCGCGAGATCCCCTCGGCGCTGTATGTCGCCGTGGCCCAGATCCTGGCCTATGTGTTCCGCCTCAAGCAGGCGATCGCCGTCGGCGATCTCCCGCCGGATCTACCCGAGCAGGACATCGATCCTGAACTGCTCGGCCCTTACCGCATGGATAATTGACGATGGCAGCTACGACCACGCTCATGGGCACGTTCCGCCAGATCGGCCGGCGGGGTATCGCGGCCCCGGTGGTGATGCTGGTCATGCTCGGCATGCTCATGCTGCCGCTGCCGCCGTTCGTGCTGGACCTGCTGTTCACCTTCAACATCGCCTTGTCCCTGGTGATCCTGCTGGCCACCATGTACGTGATGCGGCCGCTGGAACTGGCCTCGTTCCCGACGGTGGTGCTGTTTGCCACCTTGCTGCGCCTGGCGCTGAACATCGCCTCCACGCGCGTGGTGCTGTTGCACGGCCACAACGGCCCCGGCGCGGCGGGCAAGGTGATCGAGGCCTTCGGCGAGTTCGTCATCGGTGGCAACTTCGCCGTCGGCTTCGTGGTGTTCGCGATCCTCACCATCATCAACTTCGTGGTCGTGACCAAGGGCGCCACGCGCGTTTCCGAAGTGACCGCGCGCTTCACCCTCGATGCCATGCCCGGCAAGCAGATGGCGATCGACGCCGACCTCAACGCCGGTCTGCTCACCCAGGAGCAGGCGCGCGAGCGGCGCCAGGAAGTGCGCGAGGAAGCGGACTTCTACGGTTCGATGGACGGTGCTTCCAAGTTCGTCCGCGGTGACGCGACGGCCGGCATGCTCATCCTCGCCATCAATATCATCGGTGGCTTTTTCATCGGCATGCTGCAGCACGGCCTGTCCGCCTCGGAGGCCGCGCGCACCTACACGCTGCTGACCATCGGTGACGGCCTGGTCGCGCAGGTGCCGGGCCTGATGCTCTCGATCGCTACCGCCGTCATCGTCACCCGCGTGTCCAAGTCCCAGGAAATGGGCAAGCACGTGATGGGGCAGCTGTTCGGCCAGCCGAAGGCGCTGGGCGTGGCCGCCGCCGTGCTTGGCGCGATGGGCCTGGTTCCGGGCATGCCGAACCTGCCGTTCCTGCTGCTTGCCGCCGGCGCCGGCTTCGGCGCGTGGAAGCTCCAGCAGAACAAGGATCGCCTCGCCGATGGTGGTGCACTCGGTGGCGCCGCCACGCCGGGCACCGAACTGGCGCTGGAATCGACACCCCCGGGCGAGCGCCTCGAGCTGTCGTGGGAAGACGTGGCCCAGGTCGACACGATCGGCCTGGAAGTCGGTTACCGACTGATTCCGTTGGTCGACAAGGCACAGGGCGGCGAGCTGATGGCGCGGATCAAGTCCGTGCGTCGCAAGCTCTCGCAGGAGCTGGGCTTCCTGGTGCCGTCGGTACACATTCGCGACAACCTCGATCTCTCGCCGCACGGCTATCGCATCTCGCTGATGGGTGTGCCAATGGGCGAAGCCGAAATCCACACCGAGCGCATGCTGGCGATCGATCCGGGCCGCGTGCACGGCACGATCAACGGCATCGCTACCCGCGACCCGGCCTTCGGCCTCGACGCCGTGTGGATCGAGCCGGGTCTGCGCGAGCATGCGCAGACGCTCGGTTACACCGTGGTCGACCCGGCCACGGTGATCGCCACCCATCTGTCGCACATCCTGCAGAACCACGCCCACGAACTCATCGGCCATCAGGACGTACAGCAGCTGCTGGACCGCCTGGCCCAGCAGACGCCCAAACTGGTCGAAGACCTCGTGCCCAAGCGCCTGTCGCTGGGCGCGGTGGTCAAGGTGCTGCAGAACCTGCTCGCCGAGCGCGTTCCCATTCGCAACTTCCGCGGCATCGTCGAATCGCTGGCCGAGCATGCTGGCCAGAGTCAGGATCCCGGCGTCCTGGCCGCGAGTGTGCGTGTCACCCTCGGCCGACAGATCGTGCAGGAGATCGCCGGTCTCGGAACTGAGGTCCCCGTCATTACTTTGGCGCCGGAACTGGAACAGATTCTTCTTCAATCCCTGCAGGGTGGCGGCCCCGCCGGCGCGGCGATCGAGCCGGGCCTGGCCGACCGCTTGCAGCAGAACGTGGCCGAGGCGGCACGACGTCAGGAAGCGGCCGGCGAACCGGCGGTCCTGTTGGTCTCGCCAGCGCTTCGTCCGTGGCTTTCACGCTTTACCCGACATGTGGCCCAAAACCTGCATGTACTTGCCTATAACGAGGTTCCGGACAACCGCCGCGTCAAGCTGGTGACGGCACTCGGACGATAGGACAGAGAGGATCTAACGCATGAAAATCAAACGATTCGTTGCTCCCGACATGCGCCAGGCCATGCGCCAGGTCCGTGATGAGCAGGGTCCGGACGCCGTGATCCTGTCCACGCGTCGGATGGACGACGGTATCGAGATCATCGCCGCGCTCGACTACGACGAAGCGCTGGTCCGCGAAGCAGGCTTCGCCTTCGAGCCGCCGACTGCGGAAGAGACCGCTGCCAAGCACGCGGCCGGGCTGGCACCGATCCGCGCCACCCGCGACAGCGATCGCGCCGCACGCATCGACCAGGCACGTGCCGCCACGGCCGCGGCCGTCGAGCGCGCTACCAAGGCCGGCGCCATCAACCCCAACGCGCCGCAGCGCCAGTCCAGCGCCGCCCTCGCATCCAGCGTCGCCGACGTGGTCCGCGCCGCGACGGTCAACCCGAATAGCGACGCCGCCGTGAATGGCGTGCGCGCCGAGATCAACAGCCTGCGCGAGATGCTCGAAGTGCAGCTCTCGACGCTGGCCTGGAACCAGATGGATCGCGAGCAGCCGTTACGTGCACGCGTGCTTCGTGAAATGACCCGCCTGGGCATCGACGGCGACGTGGCCCGCGCGCTGTGCGCCGAACTGCCGGCCGGCATGACCTCCGATCAGGCGCGTTACCTGCCGCTGGGCATTCTCTCGCGCAACATCCGCACCAGTGGGCGCAACTTCGACACGGTCGGCGGCGGCATCACCGCGCTGGTCGGCACCACGGGCGTAGGCAAGACGACGACCATCGCCAAGCTCGCCGCCCGCGCCGTGCTCCGGCATGGCGCGTCCAACGTCGCCCTGATCAGCGCCGACCAGTACCGCATCGGTGCCGGCGCGCAGCTGGAGCATTACGGGCGCCTGCTCGGCGTGCGCGTATACAACGCACACGACGCCGACAGCCTGCGCAACGTGCTGCTTCAGTTGCGCAGCAAGCACACCGTGCTGGTCGACACCGCGGGCATGGCCGGCAACGATCCCAAGCTGCAGCAGCAGTTCGACACGCTGCGCGCCACATCCAATCTCCGGGTCTGCCTGGTGCTCGCCGCCAACGCGCAGGCACAGGCGATCGACAATGCGATCCGCTCGTACGCGCCGCTCTCGCCGCAGACCGCCATCCTTACCAAGCTCGACGAGGCCCCGCTGATCGGCGGCGCCCTGTCGGCACTGATCCGCCACGCTCTGCCTCTGGACTACACCACCGACGGGCAGCGTGTGCCTGAAGACATCGCCTCCGCCGATGCGCGCAAGCTGGTCTGCCTCGCAGCCCAACTGCTCAAGCAGCGCAACGAGGAGCCCGACGACGCCATACTTGCCGATCGTTTCGGCACTGCGGCGCCGGCGCTGGCCTGATCGGGAACCCGCAGAACGTGACTACCGCAACCGCACACTCTTTCACGGCAGTGAATTCCTTCATGACCACACACGTCGATAGCACCCAGGCCGCCGGCCTCAACTGGCTTGACGACCGTCGCCCCACCCGCAGCATCGCGATCGCGGGCGGCAAGGGCGGTGTCGGCAAGACCACCGTGGCGGTCAACCTCGGCATGGCACTGGCGATGGGCGGACGCGACGTTGTCCTGCTCGACGCCGACCTGGCCATGGCCAACATCGACGTGTTGCTCGGCCTGCAGCCGACCCGCCACCTGGGTCACATGCTTGAGGGCGAATGCCGCATCGAGGACCTGATCCTCCAGGCGCCGCATGGGCTGAAGGTGATTCCGGCGACCTCCGGCGCCCGCCGCATGGCCCAGCTGCCCAACATCGAGCACGCTGCGGTCATCCGCGCATTCGACGAATACCCAATCGCCCCCGAATACCTGATCGTCGATACCGCTGCCGGTATTTCGGACAGCGTGTCCATGTTCGCCGCCGCCTCCGACGAGGTCGTGGTGGTGGTCTGCGACGAGCCGGCCTCGCTCACCGATGCCTATGCCCTGATCAAGGTCATGAGCCGCGAGTTCGGCGTGAACCGCTTCCGCATCGTGGCCAACATGGTTCGCCACGCGCAGGAAGGCCGCCAGCTGTTCGAGAAGCTTTCGCGGGTGACCAACCGTTTCCTGGATGTTTCCTTGGATTTCATGGGGATGGTCCCGCACGACGAGTACCTGCGCCAGGCCATTCGCCGCCAGGCGGCGGTGGTCGACGTCTGGCCGAGTAGCCGATCTGCTGTCGGATTCAAGAATCTGGCCAGGTCGGTCGATACATGGGGTGAACCCGAACCCCGTGCTCAGGGTCGCATCGGCTTTTTTGCCGAGCGGTCCCACCTGGGGGGAGGGCTGCCACTGTGAGCGTTGCGACGGAATACCTTGAAGTCACGCGAATCCCGGCGGATCAACTGGTACGAACCCACGCGCCGCTGGTGCGCCGGATCGCCTATCACCTGATGGGCCGGCTGCCGCCAAGCGTGGATGCGAACGACCTCATGCAGGCCGGAATGATCGGACTGCTCGAGGCCGCAAGAAATTACTCGCCGACTCGCGCGGCCAGTTTCGAGACCTATGCGGGTATCCGCATACGGGGCGCGATGCTGGACGAACTGCGCAAGACGGATTGGACCCCGCGCTCCGTCCATCGGAAGTTGCGCGAGGTGGCTGAAGTAACGAGGCAGATCGAGAACGAGACAGGTGGGGATGCCGAAGACGCCGAGGTGATGAAGCGGCTTGGTATCGACGCCATGGAATACAACCAGATTCTGGCCGACGCGGCGAGCGCGCGGTTGCTCAGCCTCACGGCGCCCGAAGGCGACGAAGGCGCGGCGATCGATGTCGCGGACCCGGACGCCGCGGGTCCGGAAGGGATCTTCGAGCAGGATGGCTTGCGCGATGCGCTGGCACAGTCCATCGATGGCCTGCCCGAGCGCGAGAAGCTGGTGATGTCGCTGTACTACGATGAAGAGCTCAACCTGAAGGAAATCGGTGCGGTGCTGGGTGTGAGTGAATCACGGGTGTGCCAGATCCACGGCCAGGCCCTGATCCGCCTCCGCGCACGCATGACAGGTTGGAAAGATAAGCATTGACGGCATTGCGGTGCCGTCGCCGGTAAGAACGCGCAGTCAGGCGGAGACGAGTTTTGGACAAGAACATGAAGATCCTCGTGGTGGACGATTTTTCCACCATGCGACGCATCGTCAGGAATCTCCTGGTCGAGCTGGGATTCACTAACACCCTCATCCAGGAGGCCGAAGACGGCAACGCGGCGCTGGCTCTCCTGCGCGCGCAGCCCTTCGACCTGGTCGTGACCGACTGGAACATGCCCAACATGACGGGCATCGAGTTGCTTCGCGCTATCCGCGCGGACGCAGGTCTGAAGTCGATGCCGGTGCTGATGGTGACGGCAGAGAACAATCGCGACCAGATCATCGCCGCAGCCCAGAGTGGCGTGAACGGCTACGTGGTCAAGCCGTTCACGGCGGTCACGCTGAAGGAAAAGCTCGACAAGATCTTCGAACGACTCGCCGCGGCTGCGGGCTAAGGGAATGACAATGAATACCATGCTTACTGCCGGCAACGAGGTCGTTCCCGAGCTGCGCGAGTTGCTCGACGCCGATGACAGCGTCGCCTTCGAACAGGCACTCGACCGCCTTCTGCGCAGCCGCGAACAGCACCTGTTCCTGGCCCTGGGCCATCTCGCCCGCGATTTGCACGAGTCGGTTCGCCGCCTCGCCTCCGATATCTCCAGCGATGGCGTGCCGGGCAACATGAGCGATGCGCGCAAGCACCTGCGCGACGTGCTCGAGATGAGCTCGCAGGCCGCACACCGCACCCTCGACTTCAGCGACAAGCTGCGTCCGCAGGCACAGGCGCTGGCCAAGCAGGCCGACGAAGTGCTGGTACTCGATCACGCCGATCCTTGCTTCGTGCCCAACGCGACGGCTCTGGCCGTACGCGTGGGCGATTTTGCGCAGAGCTGTGACATCGGCCTGGGTGAGATGGTCGAAGCGCAGTCCTGGCAGGATCTCTCCGGCCAGCGCGTGGCGCAGGTCGAGGCGTTCATGGCCAAGGTGGAATCGTCGCTGGTCGAGCTGGTGCGTCTGACCGGTTCGCTCGCGGGCAATCACGCACCGGCCCCGGACAAGGTCAGCCAGGACGAAGTGGATCGGTTGCTCAGCGAATTCGGGTTCTGAGCGCCGTATGAGCGTGGAGCTGGACAACGAGCTACTCAATGTCTTCCTGATCGAAGCACGCGAACTGCTTGAGAGCCTGGGCGAACAGCTCGTGGACCTCGAAGCCTCGCCGGGAGACGCTGAGCTGCTGAACGCGGTCTTCCGCGCGTTCCATACCGTGAAGGGCGGTGCGGGCTTCCTTGGCCTCAACGCCATGGTGGAGCTGTGCCATCGCGCCGAGGACCTCCTCAACGAGGCCCGTAACGGCGCGGTGGTGTTGAACCCCGGCTTCATGGATGCGTTGCTCGAGTCGCTGGACCTCCTCAACGACATGATGCGTGCGGCCGACGCGGGCGTTCCCGCCGAGCCCGCGCCGCGCTCCGTGCTCGACCGCTTGCTGATTCCAGGCCGCGCTGGTTCCGCACCGCCGGTCGCTTTGTCGCCGGTGATGTCGTCGGCATCCTCGGCGTCGGTAACTGCGCCCGCGGTGTCGGCAACGTCGTCGCAGCGTCCGTACGATCCGATCGAAGATGAATTCGAAGCCATGCTCGACGCCGCGCGCAACGACCGCGCCCCGGCCTCGGCACCTTCGGGCACGATCAATGACGACGAATTCGAAGCGCTCCTCGACTCCCTCTACGGCACCGGCGCCCCCGGCGCCGATGCAGGCGCCGCTCCGCCGGCAGTACCAGCCGCCGCCCCTGTAGGAGCCGCTTCAGCGGCGATACCCGTCGCCGCCGCCGATCCGAACGCCATCAGCGACGACGAATTCGAAGCCCTGCTCGACAGCCTCCACGGCACAGCCGCACCGGGCGCCCTCGCCAGCGCCAACGCGACGCCCTCTGTAGGAGCCGATTCATCGGCGATGCCAGCCGCCGCGACACCGCCCGTCGCCCCCGCATCCGTCGTCGAAGCAAAAACCTCCAAACCGGCTCCCGCGGCAAAACCCGCCGCACCGACCGAAAAACGTAGCTCTTCAACCGCCGACACCACCGTCCGCGTCGACACTTTCCGCCTCGACAGCCTCGTCGATGCCGCCGGCGAACTGGTCCTGGTTCGCAACCGACTGACCAGTCTCGCGCCGCGCGGCACCAACGACCCGATGGAACGCGCCATCGGCGAACTCGAGCGCGTGGCCGAAGACCTGCAGAACGCCGTGCTGCGCATGCGCATGCAGCCGGTGGGCAAATTGTTCTCGCGGTTTCCGCGAATCATCCGCGACCTTGCACGCCAGCTGGGCAAGGACATCGAGCTGGTCACCGAGGGCGAAGACACCGATATCGACCGTACCGTGGTCGAAGCGCTTGCCGATCCGCTGGTGCACCTGCTGCGCAACGCGGTGGACCACGGCATCGAGATGCCCGACGTGCGCGAGCGCGCCGGCAAATCGCGCTCAGGCACGGTGCGTCTTGCCGCCGGCCAGTTCGGCGACCGCATCGTCATTACCGTTACCGACGATGGCAAGGGCATGGATCCGGAGATCCTTCGCCGCAAGGCTGTCGAAAAGGGCCTGATGGACGAAGAGCAGGCCGCGCGTCTGGACGAGCGCGAGTGCTACGAAATCGTCTTCCGTCCCGGCTTTTCCACCGCCGCCGAAGTCTCGGATATCTCGGGCCGCGGCGTCGGCATGGACGTGGTCAAGACCAAGATCGTCGAGCTCGGCGGCACGCTGTCGATCGACTCGCGCGTCGGTCATGGCAGCACGGTACGCCTCTCGGTACCGCTGACGCTGGCGATCATGCGCGTGCTCATGGTGCGCGTAGGCAACCGCCTGCTGTCGCTGCCACTGTCCAATGTCACCGAAGTGTTCGAGCTCGTTCCGGGCCAGATCCAGGAGCTGGACGGGCGCATCGTTGCCTCGCACCGCCAGCGCGCGCTCCCGCTTGCCGATCTCGGCAACTGGGCCGGCGCGGCAGGGAAGGGTGGCCACGTGGTGGTCGTACAGATTGGCCACCAGACACTGGGTTGCCTGGTCGACGAAGTGCTCGGCCGCGAAGATGTCATGGCCAAGCCGCTGGGTCCGTTCCTCAAGGATGTGCCCGGCGTTGCTGGCGCGACGATTACCGGCGACGGCCGCATCTCCCTCGTGCTCGACCTCGCCGGCCTCGCCGACGATGCCGGCCAGGTGCTGCCCTCACTAAGGATGGCTGTCTGACATGGATATCGTGAGCGTCGTCGGAACGATCCTGGCCTTCGTGGTCATCATCGTGGGCACCATCCTCAAGGGCTCGAGTCTCGATGCCCTGTGGAACCCGGCCGCGTTCGTCATCGTCTTCCTCGGTACGCTTGCCGCGCTTCTGGTGCAGACGCCTGGCCCGGTGCTCAAGCGCGCCTGGACCATGCTTCCCTGGGTTTATCGCCCACCGGATATCGAGTCGGAGAATCTCGTCAGCCGCATCGTCGGCTGGAGCGAGATTTCCCGCCGCACGGGGCTGCTCGGTCTGGAGCCCGCTATCGAGCGCGAGTCCGATCCCTTTATCCGCAAGGGGCTCCAGCTCCTGGTGGATGGCACCGAACCCGACGCCATGCGTTCCGTGCTTGAAGTGGAAGTGTTTGCGCGCGAACACACCGATATCGAGGCCGCCAAGGTCTACGAGAACGCGGGTGCCTATTCGCCGACCATGGGCATCATCGGCGCCGTCATGGGCCTGATGTCGGTCATGCAGAACCTGGCCGATCCAAGCAAGCTCGGTCACGGCATCGCCGCCGCTTTCGTTGCGACGATCTACGGCATCGGCCTGGCCAACCTGCTTGCCCTGCCCATGGCATCGCGCCTGAAGGGTCTGGCCCGCCGGCGCTCGCAGATGCGCGAGATCCTCGTCGAAGGCCTGGTTTCGATCGCCCAGGGCGACAATCCACGCCACATCGAAAGCAAGCTTCAGGGATTCCTGTCGTGAAGCGGCGCCACCATGAAGAGCACATCAACCACGAGCGCTGGGCGATTCCCTATGGGGATCTCATCACGCTGCTGCTGGCGCTGTTCGTGGTGATGTATGCCGTGTCCGCCGTGAACGAGACCAAGTTCCGCGTCATGGCGCAGTCCATCAACGAAGCCTTCAACGGTACTGGTAAGGTCATCGAACCGATCCGCGAGGCGACGCCCGCCGCGCAGGTTCCACTGCCGAACCAGTCGCGCGCGCCGGTCGCGGCCCCGATCGCCAAGATCGATGTGCCGATTCCGCCGCGCAACCTGCCGCTGCCCGGTCACGAAGGCGCCGCGCCTACGCGGCAGGACTCGGCCAGTATCAACACCGCGACGGCGGCGAATACCACGGTCGGCAAGACCGAGGATGCCAGCCTCAGCCAGATTGCCGACGAAGTGCAGCGCGCGATGAAGCCGCTGATCGACAAGAACCTGGTCAGCGTGCGACAGACCAAGGACTGGCTCGAGATCGAAGTCCGTACGGACATCCTCTTTCCGGTCGGCGTGGCCAAGTTGCAGGGCACCGCCGAAGATGTGTTGCGCAAGCTCGCCGGCATCCTCGGGCCGTTCCCGAACAACATGCGTATCGAGGGTTACACCGACAACACGCCCATTGCGACGGCTACCTTTCCTTCGAACTGGGAACTGTCGGCTGCGCGCGCGGCCACCGTGGCTCGCCTGTTGACGATGGGCGGTGTCGATCCGCATCGCGTCGGCATCGTCGGCTGGGGCGAATTCCGCCCAACGGCCGATAACGCGTCCGACGAAGGCCGCAACCGCAATCGCCGCGTGCTCATCGTCGTGATGAGCGACAAAGCCGAGCCGGCGCGCTTCTACAGTGACGCCGACCGTCTGCCGGTTGCCCGCGCTGCCGCTCCGGTGACGACCCCTTTAGCGGGGAATCGTTGATGCGCGTCTGGGCGATCTCCAATCAGAAGGGTGGCGTCGGCAAGACCACCACCACCGTGGCGCTCGGTAGCCTGCTCGCCGCCTCTGGTAAGCGCACGCTGCTGATCGACATGGATCCGCATGCTTCGCTCTCCGGCTACATTGGTGTCGAAGGCGGCGCTCACGGCAGCGTGTACGACCTGTTCGGCATCGGCGGCAATCCGCTCCCGCCCGGCACGCTCGTGCACGCGACGCAATGGGATCATCTGAGCGTGCTGCCGGCGTCCGCGGCGATGATCACCCTGGACCGTCAGCTCGGCACGCGTCCCGGCATGGGCCTGATCCTTTCCCAGGCGCTGGCCGAACTCGCCTCCGATTTCGATCACGTACTGCTCGATTGCCCGCCGACCCTAGGCGTGCTCATGGTGAATGCGCTGGCCGCCAGCGACCGGCTTCTCGTGCCCACGCAGACTGAGGCGCTCGCCCTGGCGGGCCTCGAACGCATGTTGCGTAGCCTGTCCATGATCGAACGCTCACGCGGTCGACCGTTGCCACGGACTATCGTGCCGACGATGTTCGACGCGCGCACGCATGCATCGCGCGCGTCCCTCGAGCAGCTGCGCGAGAAGTACGGCGATGGCGTCAGCCAGGCCGTGATCCCCACCGATACGCAGATTCGTGAAGCCAGTGCGGCCGGTGTGCCGCTGGCGTCCTGGCCCGCCGCGCGCCGCGGCGGTCTCGCCTATCGCCAGCTGCTCGACGAGCTGTTGGCCTTGCCAGCCGCCTCCGTCACGGTCGCCGCGGCGTGATGCGCGCCATGCAGGACGCCGAGCAGATCGTCGCTGACTACCTCGCGGAGCTGCTGACGCCTGCGTTGCCCGCGGCCGTGCCGGATGCCGAGGTCAAGGTGGTCTCGATCGATCCCTGGCGCACCGTGCCGAGCGACGAGCCGCCGACTCCTGCCGATAGACGTTACCTGTTGTGCCTGGCCGCGGGCGTGCGCCTTGCCGTGCCGATGGCCGACATCACCCATATGCTGCCGATGCCGCCGCTCACGCCGCCGAACACGACCAACCCGATCTGCCTCGGGCGCTGGCGCCACCCAAGTGGCGTTGCACGCGTGGCGGACCTTGCCGCGATCCTTTCGCCGGACATGGCCGGGGCACAGTCGCCGACGCTGATCCTGCTCGGCGACCGCGCCTGGGCGTTGGCGTGCATCGTCGACGACGAGCCGGTGGAACTCGACGCAACGGCCATCCAGTGGCGCAAGGGCGCGACTACGCGTCCCTGGCTCGCTGGCATGTCCCAAGAACCCAAGTGCGGCGTGGTCGGTACCACGGCGCTGATCGAATGGCTGGAAAAGGAGCTGGGCCCGTGACCGATATCCAACGCGACGGCCGTGCTGCCTGGCTCGGATTTTCCCTGAAAGGACAACGCTACGCGGTGTCGCTCGCCAGCGTGCGCGAGGTGATCCGCTGCGGCGACATTACACCCGTGCCGGGTGCGCCCGAGGACGTCCTGGGCATCGTCAACCTGCGCGGCCAGATCGTGCCTGTGCTCGACGGCCGTCGTCGCTTCGGCCTCGATGGTCGCATCGACGAGACCGAAGAAGACGCCCAGCGGGTCATCGTCTTCGACGACGCCGGCAGCATCGTCGGCATGCGCATCGACGTGATCGGCGACATGCTCGAGTTCGACCCCGCCGACGTCGCCCCGCCGCCGCCCGGCCGCGCCTCGCGCCGAGACGACCCGGTCAGCGGCGTCATCACCCGCGACGACGGTTTCATCGCCCTGGTCGACATTCCGCGCCTTTGTAGAGCGTGATGCAGGGCTGGTCTCCTGCCGGAGCCCAGCTCTCTGTGAGAGCCGGCTATGCCGGCGATGGCTCTCGCCGGGCCCCGCAAAACATCGCGCTTCTGCCACCGGCCGCTTTGCGCTACCGTGTCCCCGCACCCAAGGGAACCCACGCATGAACCCCGTCATCGGATACGTGCTGATCGCACTGGCCGTCCTCAACCTGGTCGGCCTGTTGTTGCTTTTCCGCCGCCTCGGCATGGCACCGACGGCCACCCCGGTCGAGACACCCGCTGCTCCGGCGAAGGGGGCAGCATCGGCTTACGAAGACATTCGTGACATCCGCGACGAGCCCACACCGGCCGTTCCGCCGGATGCACTCGCCGCCATGCTCCGTCGCCTCGAGAACCGTCTCGGCGATATCGAAGACCAGGTCCGCCGTAATCCTGCCATGACCGTTGCGGGTGAGCCGGGTGCGGCTACCGATCGGGCGCTTGCGCTTGCGCAGCGTCTTGCGCGGCAGGGTGCTTCTGCCAAGGACATTTCCGAGACCTGCGGTATTTCGTTGACGGAAGCTGAGTTGCTGCAGCGGTTGCATGCTCCGCGGTGATTAGCCGCGTTAGTCCCGACGCACGCACAATTAGGCTCGCTCGCGCGACCCGACGTGGCCGATAGCTGCACCCCCGCGTCGGTGCTCATCGTTGTCTCAGTTGCCATCGCCTCGCCGTCAGATGACACCGTGCCTTAAGCGGGTGGCTATAGGGGAGAGCTTCGGCTCTCCTGCGGCCACGAACGAGTGTGTGACCAGGCAATCTGACTGTGAGGTCCTAATTAGGTGTAGATGAAGCAATCCCTAGCTCAACATCTATGTCCAAAGTTGTACGGACGCATCAAGAGAGTCGGCGTAGGATCACCGAGCGTCTTTGTTGACGGAGAGTCAGAATGCGGAGGGAGGTCCCATTCGTTCTCTTGGGTGTGATCGGCCTCCTCGGGTCGGCCTGGGTGCTTATGTTCGCTGCTCGACCGGCAGAGCGGAGCGCGCCTCCGGCGCCGGAAGAGACGGTTACCGTCCCGGAAGCACCTGCCATGCCTGATGTCTGGGAGCAACCTCCACGTTCAAGCGATCCAATCATCCTGAGCGCACCGCCAGAGGTTCCTCTTGGCGCGCCGTCAGTGCCGGTAATCGCCCAAACGCCGATTCGAGCAGACAATCGCCGGGAACTGCGTGAACTGCAGGGGCGACTTGATGCAGCGCAAGAAAGAATCGACGCACTTCAATCTGCAAGCGATGATTTCTCGAAAGCGAATGCTGTCGTCGCTAGACTGGAAGATGCACGGATCGTTTTTTCTACACCGGTACAGCTCAACATCGATGAATCGGGACGAGCGAAGCTGGAGCTGAGTTTTGAGCAGAGCTTTGCTGAAATGGCGAAGACGATGCCTAGCCTTGGGCGGATTGAAGCTGACGTCGTTAAGGCGAGTCCGCGAATGAAAGCAGAACTCATCGGCGAATCGTTCTCAATAGAGCCGACGTTACCAGAAGAGCAACTCGTTACAAAGACTGACGGAGGGCATTGGGTATGGCTGATAAAGCCCAAGCGTTCTGGCCCACTCACGCTTGATCTCACTTTGACCGCCATAGTCGATCTTGGTCATTCCTCGGTTCGAAAACTGCTACGTACGTACGATCGCCAGATTGTTGTCGACGTGACTACTTGGCAGAGGGCCGGCGCCTTCCTTTCTGATAACTGGCAATGGATGTGGGGCGGATTATTTTTGCCTGGCATACCACTATTGTGGCGTCGTGTTCGAAAGCGCCAGCGCTCAATCCTTATCGGTACGCCTTATATTCCGAGAGCAGCAACGAGGCAAAACGCGCGAAGGTGAGGAAGACTCGCGTCTTCCAATGGATTGGATCAGAGCCGAGTATTGGGTATCTGTAAGTGCATGGAGGGATCATTATCCATCTCGTCGGTCGCCCCGGTGCACCCCCCCTCCTTCCCCCCCCCCCCCCCCCCCGCCCCCCCGTCCCCCCTGCCCCTGTTCACCAGCCTCTCCGCGTTGTCAA
>Ga0182006_1000151_pt1 | contig 74303 bp, 67 predicted proteins | sample Sormic07211104_1_FD_123022 | JGI IMG/M metagenome (GOLD analysis project Ga0182006, IMG submission 123022) | Rhizosphere microbial communities from Sorghum bicolor, Mead, Nebraska, USA - 072115-104_1 MetaG | ecosystem: Host-associated > Plants > Roots > Rhizosphere | place: USA: Nebraska...
ATCGCCGGTGCCGGTGACGGTAAACACCTGGCCGGCCACGCCGGTGGCCGTCAGCGTACTGCCCGCCACGGTGGTGGTGCCGTCATAGCTCCTGGTACCGGACAGCGTGACATTGGCCTTGTTAATGGTGGCGGTCAGGCCGGTCGGCTGGGTGACCACATAGTTGCCGGCATCGGAGCCGCCCAGCGTATAGCCGGTGACGGTAACGGCCTTGCCAATCCCGGCGTTGGCGTCGGCAAAGCTGCCGGTGCCGGTACCCGTGACCATCACGCTGTCGCTGCCCAGCGCGCTGACCGCGGCCGTGCCGATCAGGGTGGCGCCGGTGGTGGCGTTATACGTTTTATTGGCAGCCGCAATGCCCGACACCGCCAGGTTGGCCTTGGCGATGCTGGCCGTCAGGCCGGTCGGCTGGGTCACCACGTAGTTACCGGCGTCGGCGCCCGACAGCGTGTAGCCGCTGACCGTTACAGCCTTGTTGACACCGACGTTCTTCGTCGCAAAACTGCCGGTGCCGCTGCCAGCCAGCGACACCGAGTCGCCCGACACCAGGCCCGAGTAGGCGACGCTGGCGGTGTTGAGCACGGCAGTGGTCGTGGCGTCGTAAACTTTATCGAGCGCGCTGATGCCGCTGAGCGTGATGCCTTTGGCCGTCACGGCATAGCTGCTGCCGGCGGTGCCGAGCGCGTTGTAATTGCTGGCCAGGCCGCCGTTGCTGCTGCTGCCCAGGCTCAGGCCGGTGGCGCTGGCGAGCGCCGCACCGCTTTGCACATTCTTGCTGGTCAAATTCGAGGCGTCACCGCCCCCGGTGACGGTGAAGGTCTGGCCGGCCGCGCCGGTCGCCGTCAAGGTGCTGCCCGCCACCGACGTCGTGCCATCGTAGGTTTTGCTGCCCGCCAAGGTCAGATTGGCCTTGTTGATGGTGGCAGTCAGACCGGTCGGCTGGGTGACCACGTAGTTGCCGGCATCGGCGCCGCTCAGCGTATAACCGCTGACGGTAACGGCCTTGCCAGCGCCGGCATTGGCATCGGCGAAGGTGGCGGTGCCGGTACCGAGCGTGACGCTGTCGCCGCTGACGATGCTGGCGCTGGCACTGGCGCTGCCGGACAGGGAGGCCGACGTGGTGCCATCATAGGTTTTGCTGTTGGCCGTCAGGCCGGTGAGGTTAACGGTTTTGGCCGTGATCGTGGCGGTCTTGCTGTCGAGACCACTGATGAAGTAGTTGTTGCCGCCGTAGCTGACGACGGTGGCGCCATTGCTGGCGGTGCTGGTGACAGCGCCGGCGCCGGTAGCGGTAACGCCGGTGATGGTGACGGCTTTGTTGGCGCCGACATTCTTGTTGACGAAGGTGCCCTGCGCACTGGCGGTATTGAGCGTCAGTCCGGTTGGCAGGGCCACTGCGGAACTCAACCCCGACACGGACGTTGTACTGGAACCATCGTAAATTTTCGAGGCAGCCGTGCCGCTTACATTGATGGCCATGTAGGCCGTCAGTTGACTGGGGTCACTGGCCACATAATTGCCATAGGACGTAGGACTGTTATAGCTGCTCGGATTGTAATAGATGGAGATGGTGCTGGCACTATCATTCAAATAAAGGGAGGTATACGGATCAGGATTTTCAAAATTGACCGTGCCTGTCCCTGTGGCGGTATTGTCTGCCCTCAGCACGACATTGCCGGCGCCTTGCACGTAGACGCCGCCATCAATCTTCTCGCCGCTGGGACTGGCTGAATGTTTCACATTCTGTGTTATTTTGAAATCAATGTTACGGTAAGCACTCAGTGTGAGCGTGTTGTTACCGAGCTCCCAGTTCACGCCGGCATTGCCGTTGTTATAGTCAACCGCGAAGCCTATGTAATCGAGCACGATGATATCGCCATTGCCGGGGGCTCCCGTACACTGCGGCGTGAGTGTGCAACTGGCCGACGATCCGGTGGTCTTGATGGTCACATTGCCATGATTGAGCGCTTCCGTCAAAACCCGCGTGTCGACATTGATGGGGTAAACAACGCTATTTAACCCGCTGTTAAAGGCACTGCCATTGCCTATCGTAATATCATCGGGGTCCAGCAGCCAGTCGCCTGCCACGCCACGGGGCGCCGCTGTATCGACAGCGGCGCTGGCGTTGATGTTCAAGTTTTTGCCGGAAGTTTCCACCTGGCCGCCGTTGCCGGCAGTGCTGCCGCCGCGTGCCGTGATGCTGCCGTTGAACTGCGTGGTGCCATCCGACCAGACCGCCACACTGCCGCCGTTACCAGCGGTCATGGCATCGGCCTTGATCGAAGCGCCCGCTGCAACTGTCGTGGTGTGCGCATTTTGCTCAGCGCCGGCGCCGAGGAAATTTCCGCCTACGAGTACGGTGCCGCCGCCGGCGTCACCTGAAACATCGGTCAGACTGCCTGCCGCCAGCGTGACGGCGCCGCCCAGCACTTTCACGGCGCCACCCGCTTCGCCGTGCCCGAGGCCGGAAGCATCGAGCGTGCCACGATTGCCGGCGGCGCCAGCGCTGCCGGCCTCCAGCACAATCACCCCGTTGACATTCTGCACGCTGCGCGCCTGGATAATCCCCGTGTTGTTGACCACGCTGGCCAGCACGGTATCCCTGGCCCCGGCCGACAGCCAGACCGCGCCGCCGTCGGCATTGATCAGACCACCATTTTCGGCCAGGTTGTTCAGCGTGCCCTGGTTCACTTGCAGTTGAACCAGGCTATTGCCGGCAAACGACAGCGTGACGTCGCTGCCGGCGCCGAGCGCCACCGTCCCCGCCCTGGCGTTGATCGTCCCCGCATTAGCGACCTGGTTGCCGATGAAGGCAACATAACCGCCATTGCCGGTATTGATGGCGCCCTGGTTGATGATGCTGCCGCTGCCCGCGCCGCGGAAATTGCGCGTGGCACCAGTCAAGCTGGCGTCGCCGATATCGAGCGTCGACGCCACCAGGCCGCCGACGTTGACTTGCGATCCGGCGCCGAACAGCACGCCGTTCGGATTGATCAGATAAACCTGGCCGTTGGCGTTGAGCGCGCCGTAGAACTGGGTGGCGCTATTGCCGCCGATGCGGTTGACGGCAATCGCGCTGGCCGATGGCTGGACAAAATTGACCGTTTCGCCGCTGCTGGTATTGAATGACTGCCAGTTCAACGACAGGTTCTGGCTGGCCTGCGTCACCGTGGTGGTGGCGCCGTTCTGGTTGATGGTGCCGTTGCCGGCGGTAACCTGGCCGCCGGTCGGGCCCGCCATGGCGGCGTGTGAAGCCGCCAGCAACACGCTGGCGACGAGGCGGCGATTGGCCGACTTGCCCTTGCCCCTTGCACGTTCGTGGACCACCACCCAGGTCTGTTGAACATGACTCCAGACGAGTCGGTAAATGCGGTTCATGGAAGCATGCATGGTGGTTTTTTCCTCGTGATCGGCGCTGCGCGAACAATGGACAATGGCGGCGCCTGTTTTTTTATACTAGTTGACTGTCGATTTGGCGAGATGCTCGGCCACGCGGCGATCGAGCTCGGGCTTCCACTGCGGTGGCATCACTTGCTGCAGCAGTTGTTCAATACCTTCAATTTGCGCGATGTCCGCCGGATTGCTGGTGGTGGCTTTGGCCGCGCGGCTCCACATGTAAATCTTTGCCAGGCTGGCCGGCGTGAGCGCGCCGGTGGCAGGGTCCGGCGCGGTATTGCCATACAAGATGGCAACGGGCAGATAAGCGGGCGCATACCCCTCGGCGGCCGCGTGCTCGAGCCAGGACAGGGCCAGGCCCGGGTTGGCGGCGCCGCCCTCGCCCTGCCCCAGCATCACGCCGAGACGATATTGCGCCACCACCATGCGGTGCTCCGCCGCCTGCTGATACCAGTAGCGCGCAGCCGCCAGGTCTTGCCGCACATCAGGGTCGCTTCTGTAGTAATCGGCCAGGCGCAACATGGCCGGCGCCGAGCCGGCCTGCGCTGCCTGCGCGCACAACGTCAGTCCACGCACCACATCCTGGCCGACCAGCTGGCCGCGGATATACAGTTCACCAGCGGAGCAGTTCGCGTACACAATGCCTGATTGCACGGCCTTCTGATACCACGCCAGCGCTGCCTTGCCATCGGCCGCACGCCCAGTGCCGCTTGCCAGGCAATCACCGAAAAACTGTTGCGCCGCCGGGATATTGCCCTGCGCCGCCTGTTCGAACCAGCTACATGCAGCAACCGGGTTGCGCGCGCGTCCCCATCCCTCCCGCTCCATCAATCCCAGGTTGAACCGGGCCAGGGGATTGGCGGCGGCAACGCGCACATTTTCCTGGTAGGCCAGCGCATAGTCCTGCGCGGCCAACGCTTTGTTGGCAAGAGTCAATTCGGTGACAAGGTCGCGTTCGGCGGCGCCGGCGCCGGCGCCGGCGCTCATCATGGACGTCAGCAAGGCCGCAGCCATCATCATATGGGCATTAAGCAAGGCAAATTCCCGGCAAGGTTGTGATCGGTGACATGCCCCCCACCTGCCATCGACGTCGCCGGCGACAGGTAGCAAGGTGGCTTTCGATGAAAACGAGATGCTGCTGCGCCTCGTTTCCGGTCAGTCGAGCGGCTGACGATTAACGCGGTTGCGGTTAATCGCGGCTCGGATAAATGCCGTTGGTCGCAATGTAATACGTCATTGCGATGAAAGACGGCCTGATATCAATCGGCGCGCCCGCGCCGACGACATTCGTGTTGCCGCTGACAGTGGCGGCGCCGCCCACGGTTCCTGGCATGACTGCGCCGCCCGCCACGGTAGCGTTTGCGGAACTGGCAGGCACCGTGACCGACACCGTGCCGCCGCTGATGGCGCCGGCATTGAGCGTGGCATCGGGCGTCGCGCTCGAATAGACGTTGACGAGATTGCTGGTGCTCTTGCCGAGATAGTTACCCGATGGCGAAGTGACACCACCCGAACCACCGACCACGTTCAATTTCAGTCCCGTCACCGTGCCGGTTGCCGTCGCGCTGGCGATATTCACCGTGGCGCTCAGCGTCGGCAAGGTGGAGGAAACAGTCAGTCCGGCCAAGGCAACCGGCAGCCCGGTCACGGTGAACAGATGCGGGGGCAACTGGTTTGTCGTCAAGCTGATGGCGCTGTTTCCGCCTTTGGCGCCGGTTGCATAATTAACGCCGTCGGCGGCAATCACGAACCTGCCGCGCAGGTCGGGCAGCTTGAAGCTTGATGTGTTGCTGCTGCCATAAATGGTGCCGATCAGCGAATATAGCGCGGTATAACTGTTGATCGACAGATCCTGCCCGGCAGCGAGCGTAAACTGGTTGTTGAAGTTGCCGAATGTATATGGCACGGCCATTACACACACGCTTGCAAGCACTGGCGTATCGGAGCAGGCAAAGCTGGCGGGACTCCAGGCTGCCGCGACCAAACCAGCGACCAGAGCGACCCGTGCACAACGATTTCTGACTGCAAATGCCATCATACCCCCTAGATTCTAGTAAAGACCAGATTATTAATATTCAAATAATCACCTTCAGGAAATTAATTCCTATTGGCAATCCTTTAAATAATAGTTTAAAAGCTAGTGTAAGAGCAATATCTGGCCGCAATTTACGACTGATAAACGTCGCCAACCGCAGCATTTTGAAGACAAAGCAGGAGGTTAGTGACAATTAGTGAGTATTTTTGAGTACTCACGACGGTGACAATCGTCTGGGGGTGCTTGAAAAATGAGTCCCGAATATAGGGCTCTGCCGCATTGGCGGAGGTCGGCGAGCCGATCAGGGGAGCCCGCAGAATTCGGAAAAAATAGGGTCCTGTCGCATTAGCTTACCGTCGATGGCCGATCAGGTAAGCTACTCCGCACGAACCTTGGATGAATCGCCATGCTCAACTTTAAAGGGATGCGCTTTCCGATCGATGTGATCGTGGTCTGCATTCGCTGGTACGTAGCATACCCGCTGAGCTACCGGCACCTGGAGGAAATGATCGAAGAGTGCGTGTCAGCCGACCATTCGTCGATCAATCGGTGGGCGGTTCGTTTCCCGCCTCTCGTCGAGAAGATGGCCCGGAAACCGGCGCGAAGACGATATCGAGCGGGAGCGTGTGCGTGCTGATCGGGCCTTGCCGGGGAATCGACAGACAGGGGCCAGGCAGATTGCCGGGTACGTTGAGCGGCTGAAGCACCGGTCGGCCGGCACTGTTTGGCGACGAGAGCATGGCCGATGTCACCAACAGATCGGAGCAGGGTATAAAGAACTCGACGCGTGACTCGGTAGCAAACTGGCCGTCGCCAATATTGGTGGCCGCCACGCTTCCGGTCGACTGCAGGGCGGCATTCCCGGTCTGCTCTTTCACACTGACACACGCGGAGCGGGCGGCACTGCCTTGCGTGTAATGCGACTGATGACCGACCCCGCGCCAGCCAACGTTGTGCCAGGCAAGCCATCGACTGCGTAGGACCAGGTATCGTTGTACTCGCTCTGCTGCGTTGTCCAGTAGGGATATTCCGCTGTAGAGATGGTCACCTTGACGCCGACGCTCGTGCTGCCGACGGGCACCGCGAACTCTACCGGTATGCTGACGGTCGCGCTCTGTCCATCGCTGACGGCAGAAAACACAGCCACCGGCGGTGCCAGCGATTTTTTCACCTGGCTGCCCGGAGGAAGGCAGGCTGTCTCTTGCGATGACGCGGTCGGCCCCTGAACGCGAAGGTGGCGTTCCATCCTGGCTGGATTTACTACCGAGGGATCTGCCTGGCACCAGCTTCTGCGACCCGGCTTTACCTGCGGACGACTTGGCGTACACAATCGATACGTCGACGTTCGTGCTGTCGAGAAAAACGGCAGTGCTCGCTGTCGTCGCGTTCGGATTGGCCAAATCGCTCAGCGTGAGCTGATACGTGTCCGGGACCAGGCCTTCAAAGGTAAAGCGCCCGTCGCTGCCGATGACCGCTGCCTTGCGCAGACTGCCTGCATAGCCTTTCAACAGTACGTGCATTCCTGACAGGGTAGCCACAGGCCCCCCCCGTCTTGCGAAATAAAACGCCCGCTCAAGGAAGCGCTCGGGCGCAACACCAGCAGCTCGTACACCGCAGCGAACTCGCCATCCTTCGAGACGAAATTGACACTCATGGACGATGTACCCGGCGCAAGCCTGGTCAATATCTCGGCCATCGCAGGTGTGTCGATGGTGAAGCTGGCATCGGCCGGGTTGTAGGTCCAGTAGTCCTGCAGGGCGATAACGGAATTGCCGGCAGCTACCAACTCTGCACGGCTGTCGTCCTTAAAATCGCCGCCGGGGTTGCTGGCCAGCCGAAAGGTGAGCGGTCCACCCGTCAGGCTATTGTTCGCTCCGAGGCCTTCGACGTTCAACCGGGGCCTTGGCGCGGGCAGCTCACCGTTTTCCATGGCTTCGATCGCTGTGGCAGCGCGGGTTGGACGCTGCGACCGGATGAGCGCAGTCAAACTGGTGATGCCCAATCCGGTGTGGACGAGGAAATTCCCATACTCGTCGCGCCCGGGATCGCCGGGTGTCCAGAAACGCAAGGAGCCGTCGACGATACGGGCCTCACGCACTGCCCCCGTCGCTGACACGGAAATGGCGGGAAGCGATATACCCAGTTCAGCTAACGGAATGACGTAGACCTCGGCGTGATCGAGGCCATCGAGCATGGCGCTGGGCTCCGCCTCCACCGCCCACGACAGTGATGCCAGGCTGAACGGAAACATTTGTCCACCTCTCTACGAAGCCAGGTGGGGGCCGCAAGAACGCGAACAGCCGGTCGCCGCGCAGCAGGCGCCATCGGCAACCGCCGCGAGCGCGCCCGTCTCGCCCGAGCCGCCTGTGGCACAGCAACAGCAGCAGCGCGAGGCCGAGGTAGCGCACCGCCAGGAACAGGCCGCGGCGCGCGTCGTCAGCAGATTACAAAGAGTTCGCTGGGCATCGCCGGTGTCGAGCACCAGGTACGCTCGGCCGTGCATGACATCGTGGACAGCAACCGCCAGGCTGTGGCGCAGGAAACGGAGATTGCCTTCACGCCGGCGCAGGAAGAATCGGTGACACTCAAGCCAAAGCGCAAGCGCGCAGCGGCGATTGCTAACCGTCAGCACCGGCCCGGCGATACTGGCCGGGCCGGCGGCTGAAAACCTGGACTACAATGAAATGCACAAGTCAATTGAAGGGGGACCATCATGACACTGAAGATTCGCGGACCGCGCAGGTTCGATTCCCCGGGCGTGTTGCGCGGCGATGCGCCGTTTCTTGGCGCCACCGTGGCTGAATGGGACAGAGCGATCATCGGCAACATGGAAAAGACGCTGGCAGAGATCAAGCTGCGCACGGCGAACGCGCCAAAACGCGATGCTTCCAAGGCCGTTACCTCGGACCTGGCCAGCTCGGTCAGCAAGCGCCTTGCTGGGATAAAATAATATCTGCCGTCCCTCGGGCGCGGCTGCATTTGTCCAGCCGCGTTGGCATATGTCCGATCGAAAATACTCCGCCATCCAGGCGCCGCACGTGATGATGTGTGTCGGACCTGATGGCTCCGGCAAAACCTCGCTGATCGACGACATCAAGCAGACTGTTCTTTCCACGCAGCGCGGCCGCTACCCCGTACCTGAACGCTTCATCAATCCCGGAACGTCCGACAACGAAGCCTTCACGCACAGACATGTCTTCGCGTGAGCGGGCGCGCCGCCCCGGGCTTGAACAATGCCACCTGATCGCCTTACAGGAGCTGACGCAGCAACTGGTCGTGTCCGGTCAGGCCGTCAGCAAGTCGCTCAGATCCGGACCGCTCGTGGCCCTTCGACGGCCAGCGGCGGCAGGCTGCACTAATAACTGGAATAACCGGAGGTTTTGCTGCTGGCTAACTGTCGAGCTTGCCGAAATAAAACAACATGCAAGAAATTTTAAAGTTGGAAAAATACAACTACCGGGATAACATACTTCGCGTTCATTGAATCATGGTCTTAAGCGGACTGTTCAATAAGTCGACGTGGAGTGAACATGGCAGTTGCAGAATATATCCAGCAAGCACCCCACGCCCCGCCAGTGGACGCCCCGACACCGCCAGATAGCGGACTCATCAGTTTGATCACAATCGCCGGGTTTCATGGTATCGCTGCCGATGCGGCGCACTTAAAACATGGGTTCAGCCTTGGGCCGGCCTTCTCCGATGAAGAGATTCAACTGGCAGCCGGCAGCCTTGGCATGAAGACACGTATTCTGCAACAGCCGATTGCGCGGCTCGGCAAGGCCCCCCTCCCTGCCATTGCGAAAAGTGACGACGGCCGCTACTTCATCGTGGCAAAAATAGAGCATCGTCCGGCGCGCCAGTCCGGCAATGACCATGCAGCGCAGCGCGACAATATGGAGGCAGACGTCGCCCTGGCGCGGATTCTGATACAGCATGCGAACGAGCCGGTGCAGATAGTCGACATGAAGACATTCGCGGAGCAATGGAGCGGCTGGCTGATCCTTTTCACCAGCAAAGCCAGTTTCGCCGGCCAGGTGGCCAAATTCGATTTCACCTGGTTCATTCCGTCCGTTATCAAGTACCGACGCCTGCTGGCGGAGATCCTTGCCATTTCGTTGGTGTTGCGAATCATTGCATTGATCACGCCCATGTTTTTCCAGGTGATCATGAACAAGGTACTCGTCAACCATGCGATGAAGACGCTGGACGTGATAGTCATCGGCCTGGTGTGCGCCGCAGTGTTCGAGGTCGTACGCACCGGTATCCGCAGTTACGTGTTTTCCCATACAAGCAGCAAGATCGACATTGAGCTGGGTGCGCGACTGTTCAGGCACGTGCTAGCCCTTCCTCTAAGCTATTTCGAGACCCGCAGAGTCGGCGATTCTGTCGCCCGTATCCGGGAACTCGAAAATATCCGGGCGTTTTTGACAGGCAATGCCATCACCGTACTGCTGGACCTGGGTTTCTCGTTTGTGTTTTTTGCCGTGATGTTCGCGTACAGCCTGAAACTGACCGCGTCCAGACAGCGGCGATAAGCTTGCTGCATGACGGTTACTTTGCTGCGTCGAAAGGATTACCTATGAAGACTTCTATGGCACGTTTTCCGGCAGCATTGGGACAACGCATGGTGCACCACGTCCTCATGCTCGTTACGCTGGCATGCTCTTGCGCCTGCGCTCTCGCACAGGAGGGCCAGGCCATCGAGCACCTGGCGATGGATAGCAAGGGAACACGGTTTGTCATCCAGTACCGCAACGCATCCAATCACCGCCTGGTGTTGGCAGATACAGGCAGCGGCGCGATGCAGATCATTGCACAGCCCTCAAACGAGCGCTGGCGCTGGCCTGTTTTTTCTGCCGACGGCAAATGGATCGCCATCAATAGTTGCGCAGTCGACGGCGTCGGCCGCGTGCAGGAAGAAACCTCGCGCATCGATGTGATGCGCAACGACGGCAGCGAACGCCGGACGATTGTCGCGGCCGATGGGAGTGCACATGGCCCGTTCTCGTTTTCGCCTGACGGGCAGCGTCTCGTGTTTGGCAAGGGCCGCGTGCGCGACTCGCGTCGGCCGACAGACTTCGACGTGTATGAAGTTCGTCTCGACGGCAGCGCACCGAGACAGATGTTCAACGCGCAGTTCTACCAGGTTTCCAGCGTGGGCTATTACGGCGAAAAATTCTATCTGACTGGTCAAGCTCCGCTGCGCTACCTTGCTGGCACACAGCCAGCACCTGCCGCGTATCTCCCGAATGCGCCACAAGAGGACAAGGCGCGATGGGGTATGCAGAACAATAGCTTGCTGTATATCCGCGGTGACACGTCCGATGCCTTGGTTCCGTTCGTCACTTTTGACTACACCGGCAGCGCGATCCTGCCATGGCAGCAGCAACAGGAGATCGAATCGGTGCGGGTAGCGGCTGGTACGCAGCGCTTGTTTGCCGTCATGCGCCATCGTGAGTACCCGCTGAATCGGAAGATCAGGCACTACATCCGCGACGTGTTCGTCATGGAACCGGACCGAAGTTTTCGCCGCCTCACCCACTTCAATACCGTGCAGTTCAAAGGTTTCGACGTCACGCCAGACGGACATTACCTGGCGGTCGTACCCGTACCCGAGCCGGGGGATGAATACAAGACTCCAGCTTTTCACCGCATCGACACTTTCAGCGGCGACGACAGGGTTTTTCAACTCGACTTTTCCAGACTTTTTTAACCAGCCATTGAGGAGATTGCGCCATGCCAGGAATGTCGATCATCCCGGGAACAACGTTTCGCGCCAGTGATTATGTCCCAGTCTACGGCAACTACTGCGGTCCCGGCTGGACCGGGGGACAGCGCGGGGGGCGACTACAGCGTAGCCCCCATCGACGCCATGGACGCGCTCTGCCGCGATCATGATATCCAGTACGGGTATGCTGCGAACGATGCGGCTAATTCGGCGCGTATCATCGCTGACGCGGATATTGCTTTATTACGCGGCATCAGTAACCTGCTGGCGCAAAACGCCTTGCCAAATATGCCGCCTGAAATGCAACTCGATGCGGCGGGAATCGCCTACGCAGGGCTTGCCGCCCAGGCATTCTCCGCCAAGGTCATGACTATCGATACCTACAATGGCCTCAAGGGCGCAGAACATGCTTCAGGGAATGTCGGATTTTATCCGTCAACGCAGACCGCTCAGTTACACTGACCAGCCATGAAGGAGGCGACAGCCGTAACGTTGGCTTCACCTTCGAAGAGCTTGACGACACAACGACTGTTGGCGCGGGCCATGGCGGTATCCGGCACGCATCGGTGAAGGTGTCATCGGCAACCCCGGTGCCGGTCGAGCAGTTAATTCAGTCGATCGCCGCCTTCGGCACGCGCTCCGAGTGCGTTATTGATGGCTTCTCCTTCAGTACGAGCGCCGTCCCGGACCCCGCCGCACGGACATCGTGGCGTGGTTCCGACCTTCTGGCGATGTCGCGGTAAGCCCGATGGCCGGCGACATCTTGCGTGACATGGCGGCCTCCGCCCGTTACGGACCGGCGGAACCGGTCGCGATGTGACCGCGCCGCCCTCGCGAATACTCGGGCAGGTCGTTGGCGGCCGCTGCCGCGATGTGCTGTTTTCCCTGTTATGCGGATCGCACGCGACGGGGAACGCACATAGCGACTCGGACGTCGACATGCTGGTAGTCGAACGGCGAGTTGTCAGCGCCCGGTGCATCGTTTTCCAGCAGGAGGGGTATCTCTTCGACCTCCATATCCATGATCCGGAAACGCTGACCTTCACGCTGGCGGGCGAGCGCCGCGCAGGCCCCATTCCAACCTTGCACATGGTTGCGCACGGGATGCCATTCGGACCAGCAGACGCGATTTATAAAGAAATGCATGATGGTGTCCCACGACGCGGTGTATGAAGACTTCGCCAGAGATGGCGTTTAGGAAGGCCGCGAGAAGGTGGTCATTGTGATTCTTGAGGTAATTTTGGGTTTACGAAAACCTTAACAGAACCACTTTAAGGAACCACAATGACCGACACCACTATCGCATTATCTGAGCTTGCCGAAAAGGGGGCAGATGCAGATTTCATTCGCCAGACAGTGCAGCAAGCTCTGCAGCGACTCATGGAAATGGACGTCGAGGCGCTTTGCCAGGCAGCTTACGGCGAGCGCAGCGACGAACGTATCAACAGCCGCAATGGTTACCGGGACCGCGGCTACGAACCCGGGCCGGCAAAGTCGACCTAAAGATTCCAAAGCTCCGTACAGGCAGCTACTTCCCTGGATTTCTCGAGCCGCGCAGGACGGCCGAAAAGGCGCTCACGGCAGTGATCCAGGAAGCCTATATTCAGGGAATCTCGACCCGCTCGGTCGATGACCTGGTCAAAGCCATGGGCGTGACCGGGGTCTCGAAAAGCCAGGTATCACGGCTATGCGAGGAGATCGATGAACGCGTGCAGACCTTCTTGAATCAACCAATCGAAGGCGACTGGCCTTATCTTTGGATCGACGCCACCGATGTGAAATCACGCCAGGCCGGCCGTGTGGTCTCGGTGGCCGTGATAATCGCTGTGGCAGTCAATACCGATGGCGTGCGCGAAATTCTCGCGTAGCGACCGGCCCATCGGAGGCGGAGCCGTTCCGGACTGACTTCCTGCGCGGCCTGACTCGCCGTGGCCTGCGTGGGGTAAAACTGGTGATTTCCGATGCGCATGAAGACCTCACAGCGGCAGCGAGCAAAGTGCTCAAAACGAGCTGGCAGCGCTGCCGGGTCCATTTCATCCGTAACGCGCTGGCCCATGCCGGTAAAGGTCAGCGGCAAGCCGTGCTCGCCATGATCAATACCATCTTCGTGCAGGACACTGCGCAGGCGGCCAGCGTGCAATGGCGCAACGTCGCCGATCAGCTACGGCCAAAGTTGCCCAAGCTCGCTGCCATGATGGACGATGCTGAACATGAAGTGCTGACATTTATGACGTTCCCAAAAGCGCATCGGACGCAGATCCACAGTACCAATCCGCTTGAGCGGCTCACTGCCGAGGTCAAACGAAGGACCAACGTCATCGGCATTCCCCACGATGGCGCCATCATCCGCCTGGTAGACGCCATGATGCTCGAGCAAAACGATGAGTGTTCTTTACAGCGTCGTTACATGCAGCTTGAGGGATTGCAGTCCTTGAGCGACAATCAGCCTGCACGGCTCTCCGCCGTGATTAACTGATCGGGGACCCAGCCCCTCGAGAATCACTTCTCCACCACCCTGCAGGGACCGAGGCCCATCTCGTGCCGCCTGCCCTCAAGTCTGTAGCGGAAAATCCAACTTCTGGTACCAGAGGTGGACACCTGTAACACGAGGCCGCCGCCGTCGCCGTAGTAACCCGGGCTGCGCAGTTTGGCGAGTCCCAGGCTGGTCAGTTTGTGGATGCCGGGCATGACAGCCTCCCGCGTGATCGGAACCGGACCAGCGTAGCGACCGTGCAGGCAATGGAATTTGATCTGGAACAAACTGGAAACGGCGGATAAGCGGCTGAGACTGCAAAAATCCTACCCCCCAGCCTACCCCCCAGTGCGAGTTGGCTTGGGGTGCATACTAGCGGACGCTACTGGACTCAAAAAAGGCCGTTTCCCCTATGAGAAAGGCGGAAATGAAAAAACCCGCCGAAGCGGGTTTTTAAGGTTCTGGCGGAGACGGTGGGATTCGAACCCACGATACAGGTATAAGCCGTATGCATCCTTAGCAGGGATGTGCCTTCGGCCACTCGGCCACGTCTCCTAGTCGATCACTCAACTATGCCTGCTTCACCAAACTACGCTGCAGCAGACGACCGTCATAGTATAGATCAGGACCGTTTCGGTCAAGGCTACCAGACGATTTTTTTTGAAATGTTATGCTTTTTCCAGTTCGAACGCTTTGTGCAGCGCGCGGACGGCCAGTTCCATGTACTTCTCGTCGATCAGTACCGAGATCTTGATTTCCGACGTCGAGATCATCATGATGTTGATCCCCTCTTCCGACAGCGTACGGAACATCTGCGAGGCCACGCCCACGTGCGATCGCATGCCTACGCCCACCACGGAGATTTTCGAGACCTTGGCGTCGCCGGTGACACTGGCGGCGCCCAGCTCTTCGCGGGTGCCGTTCAGGACGTCGATGGCGCGCTGGTAGTCGTTGCGCGAAACGGTGAACGTGAAGTCGGTTTTACCTTCGACCGACTGGTTCTGTATGATCATGTCCACTTCGATGTTGGCATCTGCCACTGGTCCGAGGATGTGGTATGCCACGCCCGGACGGTCTGGCACGCCCAGCACGGTGATTTTGGCCTCGTCGCGGTTGAACGCGATACCGGAGATGACTGCTTGTTCCATGTGTTTGTCTTCCTCAAACGAAATCAGGGTGCCAGAGTTGGCTTCTTCTTCGATGTCGAGCATCGGGTCGGTCAGCGACGACAGCACGCGGGTCGGCACGCGGTAGTTGCCGGCGAATTCCACCGAGCGGGTTTGCAGCACTTTCGAGCCCAGCGACGCCAGTTCCAGCATTTCTTCGAACGTGATCGCTTTCAGGCGGCGCGCTTCGGAGACCACGCGCGGATCGGTCGTGTACACGCCGTCAACGTCGGTGAAGATCAGGCATTCGTCGGCCTTCATGGCAGCGGCAATTGCCACGGCCGAGGTATCGGAACCGCCGCGGCCGAGCGTGGCGATGTTGCCGAGGTCGTCAACGCCCTGGAAGCCCGTGATGATGACGATCTTGCCGTCGTCGAGGTCGCGGTTGACCTTGGCGTCGTCGATCGACTGGATGCGGGCCTTGGTGTAGGCGGAATCGGTTTTAATCGCGACTTGCCAGCCGGCGTAGGAGACGGCTTGCTTGCCGATCGCCAGCAGCGCCATGGCCAGCAGGCCGACCGAGACTTGCTCGCCGGTGGAGGCGATCATGTCCAGTTCGCGTGGATCGGGCTGGGATTGAATTTCTTTGGCCAGGCCGATCAGGCGGTTGGTCTCGCCCGACATTGCCGAAGGCACCACGACGATGCGGTGACCGGCGTCATGCCACTTTGCGACACGCCGCGCGACGTTCTTGATACGGTCCGTCGAACCCATCGACGTACCGCCATATTTGTGCACGATTAAAGCCATAACAGAGAGTTTTCCGCTCATTAAAGGTAAATGGAACCCTAAACTCTACATGCGGCAGTGCAAAATAACAAGTCACAAAGCTCATATTCTCATACCGTATAGGCATATGCACATACAAAATTCGGCAAATGTGCCGAATTCCTACACAGCCTGCCAACGCAACCGAATCCGCCCCACCCCCGTGCCCAAATGCTTGCAATCCATGCCGATGCCGGCAGCGAAAATCAGCTCCTTGCCGGCGTGTACCACCGGCAAACGGCCGCGCTCCCAGGCCGGGATGTTGAGTTCCTGGAAGTGGTATTTGAGGGGCCGGGTCGGCCGGTTGTCGGCGCGTTTCAGACGTTCGCCGCCACGGCGGAACTCGATCAAGAGTGGCAGGCTGCGCAGCCAGTCCGCATCAACGCCGGTAGGCAGCGCGTTGGCAGTATCGAGGCCGGACCACGTGTTAGCAGCATCGCCGCCAGTCGCCAGCGCGTTGCCGGTATCGAGCCCGGCCGTCAACGGATCACCGGTACCGATGCTGGACGGCGCCGAAACGATGGCATCGACAGCAGCGGTCGAAGCGGCGGTGATGTCTGCGCCCTCGCCCGCTTCCGCCGCGACCGCCTCCACCACATCGAAATGCAACACGCCACCATAGGCCGGAAACGCCATCTGCGCCTCACCATTCCAGCGGAACGGCGTTCCGGGGGTCTGGTCGAACTGGTCTTCGCGCGTGCCTTCGAGGTCGGCCAGCTTGGGCGTCAGGTGCAGGCGGTCGCGGTAGCGGCGCACGTGGCAGTCGGGGTGGGTGACCAGCACCTGGGCGTCGTCGCGCGCTTCCAGCAGCTGGGTCACGGTTTCCGCCAGCCAGGCTGCGCTCGGCATGCGCAGGCCACGGGTGCCGAACCAGTGGCGCAGCAGGTTGTGGATGCGGTCCAGGCTGAGCAGGCGCAGCTGGCGCATGTCGAGGCAGTCGCCATCGAGACAGAGGGCCAGGTCTTGCTGCGCCAGTTCGGTGAGCAGGCGCTGGGCGGACTGGGCGTGCGATGCGCTGCGCGCCAGGCGCTCCTGGAAGCCGGGGAAGGCATCGGCCAGGGCCGGCATGATGGTGCGGCGCAGCGCATTGCGGGCGAAGCGCGGGTCGTCGTTCGATTCGTCGTAAATATGGGTGATGCCGTGCGCGGTCACGTACTGGTCGAGCTGCTTGCGCGATGCGGTGAGCAGCGGCCGCGCCATTACCAGCTGGTCGTTGGCCATCAGGCTGGCGGCAGTATTGGCCCCATCCATGCCCGACAGCCCGGCAGGCCCCGAGCCGCGCAGCAGTTGCAGCAGCACGGTCTCGGCCTGGTCGTCCTGGTGGTGGGCGGTGAGCAGCAACTCAATGCCGTGCTCGCGGCACAGCGCGCCCAGGGCCGCGTAGCGGGCCTTGCGGGCGGCTTCCTCGGTGCCGGTCTTGTCCTTGCGCTGCAGCTCCACCTGGCGCGCCTGGAACGGCACACCAAGGGCGGCGCAGGCTTGTTCGCAGTGGGCCAGCCAGGCGTCGGCGTTGGGGCTCAGGCCATGGTGGATGTGGAAGGCGTGCAGTTCCAGGCCGTGTTCGGCGGCGTGGGCGTGGGCCAGGTGCAGCAGGGCCGAGGAGTCGAGGCCGCCGCTGAGGGCGATGGCGATTTTTTCGGTGTTGCCGGCTTGTGCGCGGGAGGCGCTGACCGCCTGGGCGAAGGTGCTGGCGAGCGTGGGGATTTGCTGCTTCATTATGTGGTTCCAAATGCGAACCGGGGGCGACGCGTTTGCGTGCCCCCGGTTGGATTCCATGGATCCCGCCTGCGTGGCGGTCCGCCAGTGCGGGATGACTGCTTATCGGCTGCGGGCTTCAACAGATGCCAGGTGACCCGGCGGCAAGCGGTGCAACCGATACCGGCTTATTCCTGCGGCGTGGTTTCCTTGAACTTGCCGTAGCCCAGCAGCTTCTGGTGGCGGGCTTCGATCAGGTCCTTGGTTTTCATGCCGTGGAACTGGCGCAGCGAATCGGCCAGTGCGCGCTTGAGCATGGTGGCCATGGCTTTCGGGTCGCGGTGGGCGCCGCCCAGCGGTTCGTTGATGATCTTGTCAATCAGGCCGATGGCTTTCAGGCGGTGCGCAGTCAGGCCCAGCGCTTCGGCGGCATCGGCCGCGCGCTCGGACGTTTTCCACAGGATCGAGGCGCAACCTTCGGGCGAGATCACCGAGTAGGTCGAGTATTGCAGCATCAGCACGGAGTCGCCCACGGCAATCGCCAGCGCGCCGCCGGAGCCGCCTTCGCCGATGATGGTGGCAATCAGCGGCACTTTCAGTTCCGCCATCACGTACAGGTTGTGGCCGATGGCTTCGGACTGGCCGCGCTCTTCGGCGTCGATGCCGGGGAATGCGCCCGGGGTATCGACAAACGTGAAGATCGGGATGCCGAATTTTTCAGCCAGCTTCATCAGGCGCATGGCCTTGCGGTAGCCTTCCGGCTTCGGCATGCCGAAGTTGCGCATGGCGCGCTCTTTCGTGTCGCGGCCCTTCTGGTGGCCGATTACCATGCAAGCCTGGCCGTTGAAGCGGGCCAGACCGCCGACGATGGACTGGTCGTCCGCGTAAGTGCGGTCGCCGTGCAGTTCGTGGAAGTCGGTAAAGATTTCGTTCACATAGTCCATCGTGTATGGACGCTGCGGGTGGCGCGCGATTTGCGCGACCTGCCAGGGCGTGAGCTTGGCGTAGATGTCTTTGGTCAGCTGCTGGCTCTTCTTGGCCAGACGGTCGATCTCCTCCGAGATGTCGACGGCCGAATCGTCCTGGACGAAGCGCAGCTCTTCGATTTTGCCATCGAGCTCGGCAATCGGTTGCTCAAAATTGAGGAAAGTCGTTTTGGTCATTGTACCTCCGGGATTATTCTTGGCTGCGCCCCTCAAGGGAACCGATCAGGACGGGCAAAAACGGCCTCGCACAGCGATAAAAGGGGACCTCGAAAAACCGTAGCGAGCGGTTTGTTATCGTCGCGAGTAGCGCAAGCGTACGGAGGTACGCTGAGCAACGCAGCGGCGATAGCGGACCGCGCAGTAGGTTTGTCGAGATTCCCTAGAGTGGTTATTCTACAGGAACCGGGTCCAGACTACGCCATAAGTACCACGTTGCCACGGTGCGCCAGGGTTCCCAGTTGGCCGAGACTTCGCGCGCATCGCTGCGCGAAACAGGCTCACCTGAGAAATAGTTCTGGCTGATGCCCTGGATCAAACCCGGGTCATCGAGCGGCAAAACATTGGGTCTTAGCAAATTAAATATCAAAAACATCTCCGCTGTCCAGCGCCCGATGCCACGAATTTGCACCAGCTCGGCAATTACGGCTTCGTCTTCCATCTGGCCCCACAGGGCGCTGTGGACGCGTTTGTTCTTGAAGTGGTCGGCCAGGTCGAGAATGTACTCGGTCTTGCGCTTGGACAAGCCACAGGCCGACAGTTGCTCGGCACCGGCCTTGATCACTTGCGCGGGCGTGCACTTGGGACATGCGATCAGCAGCTTGCGCCAGGCGGCGTCGGCCACCTTTGGCGTGACCTGCTGGCCCACGATGGAGCGCGCCAGCGTGGTAAACGGGTCGTCGTGCCCCACCAGGTGCAGATCGCCGAACTGCGGGATCAGCTTTTTCATGATGCGATCACGCTTCATCAGCTCGATCTTGGCCTGTTCCCAGTACGGCGGCACGGCCGATAGCGGACCGGCGGCATCGGGCGCGGCAGCCCCGTTATCCTTGGCGGTGACCATTATGCGCGGCGCCAGTTGGTCGTGCCGTCGGGTTTGTCCTCGAGGATGATGCCGGCGGACAGCAGGTCGGCGCGGATCTGGTCCGATTCGGCGAAGTTGCGCGCCTTCTTGGCCGCTGCCCGCAGCGCGATTTGCGCGGCAATGGCGGCGTCGCCGGTGGTATCGGTTTCACCGACAGCCGCCTGCAGGAACTGCTGAGCGCTGCGGCCCAGCAAGCCAATCACGTCGGCCAGGCCTTTCAATTGACGCACCAGCGCCGGCGACTTGCTCTTGTTGATCTCGCTGGCGAGGTCGAACAGCACGGCAATTGCCACCGGCGTATTGAAATCGTCGTCCATCGCTTGCGCAAAGCGCACGGCATGGGCTTCGGTCCAGTCGAGGTCGGCGCCATCGCCGTCCACACCGTCGAGCGCGGTGTACAGGCGCGTCAACGCCACGCGGGCGTCGTCGAGGTGGGCATCCGAGTAATTGAGCGGGCTGCGGTAGTGGGCGCGCATGATGAAGAAGCGGATCACTTCGGCATCGAATTTTTTCAGCACGTCGCGGATGGTGAAGAAGTTGCCCAGCGATTTGGACATCTTTTCGTTATCGACGCGCACGAAGCCGTTGTGCACCCAGTAATTGACCATGGTGCGGCCGAAAGCGCCTTCGGACTGGGCGATCTCGTTTTCGTGGTGCGGGAATTGCAAGTCCGCGCCGCCGCCGTGGATGTCGAAATGTTCGCCCAGCAACGCCGAGCACATGGCCGAGCACTCGATGTGCCAGCCCGGACGACCCTTGCCCCACTTGGAATCCCATTTCACTTCTTCCGGCTCGGACTCTTTCGAGGCCTTCCATAGCACGAAGTCGAGCGGATCGCGCTTGCCGGTGTTGACATCGACGCGCTCGCCGGCGCGCAGGTCGTCGAGCGACTTGCCGGACAGCCGGCCGTAGTTGGGGAAATTGCGCACCGCGTAGTTGACGTCGCCGTCCGTGCCCTGGTAGGCCAGGTCTTTTTGCTCGAGCGTTTCGATCAGCGCCAGCATGTGCGGCACGTATTCGGTGGCGCGCGGCACCAGCGTGGGCGGCAGAATGCCGAGCGCGCCCGTGTCTTCGTCCATGTACTGGGTGAAACGCGTGGTCAGCTGCGAGATGGTTTCGCCGTTTTCCACCGCGCGGCGGATGATCTTGTCGTCGATGTCGGTGATGTTGCGCGCGTACGTGACCTCGTACCCGGTGGCCAGCAGCCAGCGGTACATCACGTCGAACGCCATCATCATGCGCGCGTGGCCGATGTGGCAGTAGTCATAAATGGTCATGCCGCATACATACATGCGGACCTTGCCAGCCTCGATGGGAACGAATGTCTGCTTGTCACGCGCCAGCGTGTTGTAAATCTTTAAATTGCTCATCGGACTCTTGCGTATTCTTGTCGTGATGCCACGTGATCCACACATCGGCGACAATACGAAAGCCGGGCGCGGCACCGTGAGGGCGCACCTGGATTTCGCTTTGCCGTGCGCGTTTTGGTGCGCATTGTGGTGAACCACTGCCGGGCCTCGGTAGTGTTATTGTTTCCACCTGCCAGCAGGTAGAATGGCATGGTTTTGGAGAAGTATAGCATTGATAAAAACCGCATAGTCCACTAAAGGAAGTCCACATGCATCAAACCCAGCCTTCATTGTTCGGCCGCGTCGGCGCCCTGCTCGCCGGCCTGGCCCTGTCCGGCGCTGTCGCCATGACCGCTACCGCTGCAACAGCGGCCCCGGCCGAGACGGCCACCCACCCGCAGGTGGAGCTCAAGACCACCATGGGCAACATCGTGCTGGAGCTGGACCGCGAGAAAGCGCCGAAGTCGGTTGATAACTTCCTCGCCTACGTCAAGTCGGGCTATTACAAGGGCACCATCTTCCACCGCGTAATCGACGGTTTCATGATCCAGGGCGGTGGCTACGATGAAAAACTCAAGAGCAAGCCAACGCGCAAGAATGTTCCGAGCGAATCGCAAAACGGCCTGACCAACGATGCCTACACCATCGCCATGGCGCGCATGGACGATCCCAACTCGGCCAACTCGCAGTTTTTCATCAACGTGGCCGATAACCAGGGCCTCAATTTCCCCGGCAGCGACGGCGTCGGCTACACGGTCTTCGGCAAGGTGATCGACGGCCGCGAGACCGTGGACAAGATCAAGGGCGTGCTGGTGGACGACAAGGGCATGTTCCAGAATATCCCTGTCACGCCCATCTTCGTCAAGTCCGCCACCATTTTGAAAACCCCGATCGTGCCCAAAAATGTAGAATAGCGCCCTGCCGCTGCTTCGACACTTATTGATAAATTAATTAAGGAATATCATGACCAAAGTCATCATCACCACCAACAAGGGCAAAATGGTTGCCGAGCTGAACGAACAACTGGCGCCTAAATCGGTGGAAAACTTCCTGGCCTACATGAACGCCGGCCACTACACCAACACCATCTTCCACCGCGTGATCGACGGTTTCATGATCCAGGGCGGCGGTTTCGAGCCAGGCATGAAGCAAAAGCCAGCTGATGCCACCGTGGAAAACGAAGCCAAGAACGGCCTGAAAAACGAGCCATACACGCTGGCCATGGCCCGCACCTCGGCGCCGCACTCGGCCTCGGCCCAGTTCTTCATCAACATCAAGAACAACTCGTTCCTCGACTACCCGGGCCAGGACGGCTGGGGCTATGCCGTGTTCGGTAAAGTTGTCGAAGGCACCGAAGTTGTCGACGAAATCCGCAAAGTCAAAACCACCCGCAGCGGCATGTTTGCCGACGTGCCAGCGGAAGACGTGATCATCGAAAGCATCGAACTGGCTGCCTGATTCTTGATGAGCAATACCCTGACCGGCGCGCGCGCGTCCGACGCAAGCGCGCTGTTCATTTCAGACCTGCACTTGCAGGCCGCGCAGCCCGCCATCACGGCAGCGTTCCACGACTTCCTGGATCGCCATGCGCGCCGTGCGCCCCAGCTGTACCTGCTCGGCGACCTGTTCGAATACTGGGCCGGCGACGACGACCTCATTGATCCCTTCAACCGCGAAATCATCACCGCGCTGCGCCGCGTCAGCGATGCGGGCACCGCCATCTACTGGATTGCCGGCAACCGTGATTTTCTGGTCGGTGCGGACTTTGCCGCAGCCGCTGGCGTGACCTTGCTGCCGGAAGTGTTCGTGACCGACATCGGTGGCCAGCGCCTGGTGCTGGTGCACGGCGACGCCCAGTGCACGGAAGACATCAACTACATGCAATTTCGCGCCATGGTGCGGCAACCGGCATGGCAGCAGCAGTTCGTGGCCATGCCGCTGGCGCAGCGCAAGGCGATCATCGCCGGCATGCGCGAAAACAGCCGCAAGGACCAGGGCGCCAAGACCATGGAAATCATGGATGTGACGCCGCAGGCGATTGCCGACCTGTTTGCGCAAACCGGTACGAACATCATGATCCACGGCCACACCCACCGCCCTGCCCTGCACCTGGCGGGCGCTACGCGCCGCTACGTGCTGCCGGACTGGGAGCCGGACGCGACGCCGCCGCGCGGTGGCTGGATTGCCATCGACGGGGCCGGCGTGATCACGCGCCATGGCCTCGATGGCGCGGTCATTGCTGATTCACTGTAACCACACGACTGTTGCGGCGATAGGGGGCGTAGCTCCGTGCCGCTCCGACGCGAACGCCTTGTTCGCGCCAGTTCGCGCCTGTATGGCTTTGTGGCTTTGCGGCTTTGCGGCTTTGCGGCTGCGAGTTTAGCGCCTACCGCAACGCCGCCATTGCAGCATTCAGGCGCTTGATCAGCGGCTGGTTCAGATCCCGCGTTTGCGGCGTCCAGCGCTCGATGGTGCGGCGCAGTTCCACTTCCAGCGCGCGCGCCTTGTCGGCATCGCCCGCGCCGGCCGCCCAGATCGCATATTCGGCCTGGGTGGTAAAACCGCTGTAGCGGCTCAACGCATGTTCGAACTCGGCGCGCGCCTCATCCTGGCGCCCCGCCGCTGCCCACGCCTGCGCCAGCAACAGCGACACCTGCTCGGCCCGGAAACCGTCGTTGGCAGCGCGGATGGTTTGCAGGTGTTTTACGGCATCGTCGGCGCGGCCGGCAGCGAACGTGGCGCGCGCGGCGCCGAAGCGGATTTCCAGGTCGCCCGAGAACGGGCCTTGCAGGCACGCTTCGTAAGTCGTCGCGGCTTCGGCGGCATTGCCGCCTTCGAGCAGCGCACTGGCCAGGCGCATCTGGTTTTGCGCGGTAGGCGTGTAGTCGTAGGCTTCGCGCGCCTCGCGCAGTTCGCGGCCCGGGTCCAGGGTCTTGACGGCCACGTTGGCGACCTTGCGCGCCCCCTGGTTGATGCGCGAGCTGGGCAGGTAGATGGCAATGAAGTACACCACGCTGCCGATCAGCGGAAACATGAACAGGATCAGCAGCCAGTAAATCGGCTGACCGTTGCGCACCGCGTGCACGGCAAAGAAGATCGCCACCAGGATGTGGATGCCGATGCCAAAAATTTCCATTTGTTGCCTCTACAGTATCGTCAAGGGAGCGATTGTAGAAGCTTCGCCGCACCATCACAACCCTGGTTAATTAAGAGCGAGGCCGCGCATGGTGAAACTGATGAGTGTGGCAGCGTCATCGGACACCACGGCGATCTCACCGCCATGCGACTTGGCAATCTCGGCGACAATGAACAAACCGGTGCCCAGGCCCTTTTCGCGGCGTTCGACAGCGCGTATTCCGCCTCGGCCAGCTTGCGGTTGTTTTCCAGCTGCACCGAGAGAAGCTGGGCGAACAGCTTGAGGGTACTGGTCACCTTGTGCGTGGATAATTCTTTGGGTACCGGGTCGAGCCCGCACACGGTGCCGAAATAGGCGCCGTCGGGGCGGAACAGCGGTATCGAAAAATAACCTGGAAGCCGTAGATGCGCGGCGTGAGATGGTCGCGGTAGCGGCCGTCGTCGGCCACGCTGTCGATCACCGCGCAGGTGGTCCACGAACCGGCTGTCACCCGCGTCAAGCAGACGAAGCGCAGCCCGGTCAGCGCCGCCACCGTTTCGAGAATGGCGGGGACGGCTTGATCGGCTGGATCTGCGCAATGTCGGCGGCCATGTCGTGCTGCAGCGGCAAGCCGGGCATGTTAGCGGCCACCGGTTGCCGACTCCGCCGGCCGCAACCGCGCCACCAGCGCGCCGGGACGGGTATCGATGGCGGTCAGTTCGAACTGCACGCCGGCATAGCGCAAGTCTTCCGGCTTGAAGGTGTGCACGGCCACGTTTTTTACCAGGGTATCGCTGAGCAGGTTGGCCACGCTGGCCAATTGGGTCTGCTTGCCGGCGTCCATGTTATCGAGCGCGAACCGGTCCACGTGGGTGTCGGCGATGTACACGGTATTGCGCACAGGATCGACGTTAAGACGGCCCGACACCGCCATCGATCCGCGCCACGACTGCCGCGCCAGCAGCGGCGTGACGTTCAGATCGAACGTCAGCGCCACCCGGTTGTTCTCGGCCAGGATGGCCAGTTGCGGCCGGCTCAGCTCGACGTCGAAAATGCCCAGCACGCGGTGGTGCATGGGAAACTTCCGGTCCAGGTTCTGTTGCAGCTTTTCCTGTCTGACTTCGACGTCGCGCGGGCCGATCAGGCCGGCGCAGGCCGACAGCACGCCGGCCAGTAACAGCAACGACAGGGATAGCGAAAAATAGCGTTTCAGCTTGGTCATGGTGGTTCCATCGATGAGATAGCGCCATTATGACCGACCTGCCGCGCAGTGTCGCGGGGACTAGGCCGCGATATGGAGCGGGCGTTGCGGATCGAAGGTATCGGGCGCCACCAGCTCGCCGAACGCCACGTTGCGCGAGGCAATGTCGTGGAAGGCGCCCACCAGGCCGATCTCGCCGCGACGGATGGCGGACCGCAGGAACTCGCTGCCGTCGATAATTTCCGCCAGTGAATTTTCGACGTTGTGGCGCGCCACGCGGTCGCGCAGTTCCTTATCGCCCAGGTGGCTGTGTTCGCCGCATTGGTGGATCGCCCACTGGATCTTGCCGGTGATGGCGCCGATGCTGTGCGAGCCTTCCTGCTGCATGGCCAGGCCGATTGCGCCGCACGACGAGTGGCCTTTCACCACGATCAGCTTGGCGCCAAGCTTGGCGGCGATTTCCAGGCTGCCGATGATTTCGCGGCTGATCACGTTGCCGGCGATGCGGATAGTGAGCAGGTCACCGAGGCCGGCATCGAAAATGATTTCCGGCGACGTGCGCGAGTCGATGCAATTGACCACCACCGCCATCGGGTGTTGGCCGCCGGCCGTGGCGCTGGCCTGGTGCACATAATCGTTCTCGAAGCGCCGTCCCTCGCGGAAGCGCTGGTTGCCCTCCTTGAGCACCTGCAGCACGGCCTCGGGCGCCAGCTTTTTCTGGGTGGCGTGGTCGAGCACCGGTACGAACTGGTCGGGCGCATCCTGGCGATACACTTCGCGCAGGCCTACCACGCTCAGCTGCACGTCGCGCTCGGCCGCCACGGTGCGGTAGTCTTCGATCACTTCCATCGCATCGTGGTCGATGTAGTCGGTGCCCGATGCATTGATCACCACTTGCGAACCGGCAGGGATGTTCCACAGCGCTTCCTTGATGGTAGCCTTGTTCAGGAACGACACCTGGTTCGGCAATTCCATCTTGATCACGTCGCCGATGTGCAGCTTGTACTGCTGCAGCGAGTACGGGTTGCGGAAATTGCTGCGCAGCAGATAGAACAGGCCGGCAACCAGGCCGATCACCACGCCGGTCAGGAGGTCGGTCGCGACAATCGCCACCACGGTGATCACGAACGGCATGAACTGCGTGCCGCCCTTGCCGTACATCTCGCGGAACACGGCCACGTTGGCCAGCTTGTAGCCGGTGGTGATCAGGATTGCGGCCAGGGCCGCCAACGGAATCATGTTCAGCACGGGACTGAGCAACAACACGCCGCCCAGCAGGAACACGCCGTGCAGCAAGGCCGAGGCCTTGGTCCTGTTGCCGGACTGGACATTGACGGTACTGCGCACGATGACGGACGTCACCGGCAAGCCGCCGAGCAGGCCGGCCAGCATGTTGCCCACGCCCTGGGCCAGCAGTTCGCGGTTGGCCGGGGTTTCTCGTTTCAGCGGATCGACCTTGTCCACGGCTTCCACGTTGAGCAGGGTTTCCAGCGACGCCACGATGGCAATCGTGATGCCCACCAGCCAGACGTCGAGGTTGGCGAGGTGGCGCAGGTCGGGCAGCAGCAGGAAGGCGCCGGGGTTGCTGGCGTCAAGCGGCGGCAAATCGACCAGGTGGGTCGCGGAAATCGCCAGCGACGGCACAAAGGCTGCGAAAAAGGCGTTCAGTCCGATGGCAAACGCCACCACGAACAGCGGCGCCGGCAGCATCTTGAATCGTCCGAGCGGCGTTTTGCCCCAGTACACCAGCATGAGGATCGACAGCGCCGAAATGAGCAGCGCGCCCGGCGTGATGAACTCGACCGCCCGGCCCAGCATCGAGAACAGGTTCTCGCCATTGCCCTGGAAGAAGGAGAAATTGTCGGCGTTCTTCGGATCGTAACCGAACGCGTGCGGAATCTGGGTCAGGATCAGCAGGATGCCGATCGCCGCCAGCAGCCCCTTGATCACGCTCGACGGTACGTAATTGGCGATAAAGCCGGCGCGGCACCAGCCCATCACCACTTGCAGCGCACCGGCGATCAGGATCGCCACCAGCAGGATCTCGAAGCCGCCGAGCTTGGTCACCGACGCCAGCACCACTGCCGCCAGTCCGGCCGCCGGGCCGCTGACACTGGTTTGCGAGCCGCTGAGCGCGCCCACCACGATGCCGCCGATAATACCGGAAATAATCCCCGACATCAGCGGCGCGCCGGAGGCGAGCGCAATGCCCAGGCAAAGCGGCAAAGCGACGAGAAAGACCACGACGGCGGCCGGAATATCATATTTAAGATTCTTCATGATGGGCGTCCATATTAAAAATGTGAATGGCGGCCGGCGCAATAAAATCAAGGGCGCAGGACATCCTCCCGGGTGAGATGGAATAAAACAGAAACAAGGATGAATACAAAGTTTTTATATTGCGCTGAGGTTATTCCGCGCGCAATGTCCTGCTCTGTCATGCCGAAGGATCACCTGGCATTGATGGAGGACTTGTCTGGCGTTGAGCTTGAAAAGAATATAGCATGGACTTTTGCAGTGCACAAAATTTTTTCACGAGAATTTGCATTAATATTTTATTGCCATCACCAAAAAATTTTTCACTCAGATATTCAAATTATCCATCGGAAATAAAGCGAGTTTTTATTTCCGGCAATGTGAATAATCTTTATGCAAATTCAAATAGAACCATGCTCAGTAATATTACGTAGTTGATTATACGTGGTGAATCGTGGCGGGGCATGGCGTCATAAACATAGTCGGGCGCCGCGTTTGCGCGCAGCGCCCTACAATGCTGGATGAACAACATCGTCCGCATCGGCTGCGCCGGCTGGAGTATCGGCCGCGAAGTGGCCCCCTCGTTTCCCGGCGCCGGCAGCCATCTCGAACGCTATGCGCGCGTGCTGAACGCGGTGGAAATCAATTCGTCTTTCTACAAGCCGCACCAGGCCTCCACCTACGCGCGCTGGGCCGCCAGCGTGCCCGACGCTTTTCGCTTTGCCGTGAAGCTGCCGCGCAGTATCAGCCACGACCAGCGGCTAATCGGTATCGAGGCGCTGCTGGCCGCGTTTGCCGGGCAAGCCAATACGCTCGGCGACAAGCTTGGCTGCATCCTGGTGCAACTGCCGCCCAGCCTGCGGTTCGATACCGGCGTGGCCGACGCCTTCTTTGTCCACCTGCGCCAGCACTTTGCCTGTACCCTCGCCTGCGAAGCGCGCCACGGCAGCTGGTTCGGCGACGACGCCACGGCGCTGCTGCGCGCCCACGGCGTCACCCGCGTGATCGCCGATCCGCCGGCAGGCGCACCGGGTCCGTTCGCGCCCACCTCCGACATCGTGTATGCGCGCCTGCACGGCAGTCCGCGCATGTATTACTCGTCCTACTCCGACGAATACCTGGACCAGGTGGCAGCCTGGATCACCGGGCGCGATGCCTGGTGCATCTTCGACAATACGGCCTCGGGCGCAGCGCTACCGAACGCGTTGGACCTGCAACGCCGCAGTGTGGAAGTTCACCGTTAAGATTTCACGGTTAACTTTGCCTGGCTGCCGGTGACGACGATATGGGTGAGCGCGGCGGTGGGCGCAGCCCCATGCCAGTGCCTGACGCTCGGCAGGCACCAGACCACCGCCAGCGGCAGAATGCGCCAGATACGTATCACCATGCGTGAGTTCCTTGATCGAATAGAGTCAACCTGCGGAAAACCCAATGTAGCTGCTGCGCTATCGAGCGCATCGAGGCAAAAAGTGCATGCGCTTATTAGCCAGGCTCATCAATCAGACTGTTCAGGGCGATGGACATTGCCCAAAGCCGATTAGCCTTACGGCATGCAAGGAGTTGCTGGTATCCTTGCAGATCACGAAATCCCCCACTTTCCACTGTGATATTGCTCGATCCTACGACCATCGTTCTGACGTCGACCCTGATGGCGGCGGCGATGACCATCGTGTTGTTTTCCGCCTACCGCAGCTTCCCTGCCGACGTGCGAGGGTTGGGCCATCAGTCGCTTGGCATGTTATCGCTGACGGCGAGCGGCTTGTTATTCTGCGCAGGGCCACTGATGCCGGAAGCGGTGTTACTGTTCGTGGCCAATAGCACGATGCTGGCCGCCGCCGGGCTGATGCTGATTGGCACCCAGATCTTCTACGGCCGCAAGCCAAGCTGGTGGTGGCTGGCGCTGGCGTGGGTGGCCGGCATGGCCTGTCTGATCGGCTGGTATGTCATCACCCAGGACTACGCTTTGCGGGTGGCGGTGTTTTCATCGTTGACGCTGTCGTTCTACGTGGCGCAACTGGTGCTGCTGGTGCGCCATGGCGAACGCCACTTCTCCAGCTGGTTCTTCGGCGCGCTGTTGCTGGTGCAGTCGCTGGTGCTGCTGGTGCGGTTGCTGGCGGCGCTTAGCGGCGCGGTCGGCACCAGCAACGCCAGCAACGGCGCGGTACAGGGCATTTTCCTGTTGACCGCCAACTTCATGACGCTGATGATGGCAGTCGGCTTCATGACCGTCGCCACGCGGCGCCTGCAGGTTGTGATGGAGCATCGCTCCAACTCGGACCCACTGACCGGGGTGCTGAACCGGCGCGGTTTCGCCGACGCCTACCGCCGCGAGGTAGCGCTGATGAAACGTCATGGCCAGCCGATCACCCTGCTCAGCATCGACCTCGACTACTTCAAGGCCATCAACGACCAGCATGGCCACGCAGTCGGCGACCAGGTGCTGGTGCATGCGTCACGCACCATCGTCTCCGCCCTGCGCGAGATCGACCTCGTGGCGCGCTTCGGCGGCGAGGAATTCATCGTGCTGCTATCGGGCACCACGGCTGAGCAGGCGAAAGCGATGGCGCAACGCATCCATGGCTTGCTGTTCGCAGCGCGCGGCGGCAACGTGCCGGACTACACGGTCAGCATCGGCATCGCCAGCCAGCAGTCGCCGGACGAGAGCCTGGAAGCGCTGATGGCGCGCGCTGACGCCGCCCTCTACCGCGCCAAGGCCGCCGGCCGCGACCGCAGCGAGACGGTGTGAACGCGCCGGCCCGGCGCCACCCGGCCGAGACCATCCATCCTTTGAAAAATTATTGCCTTTTTGATTTTTAGTGTTATAGTTCACTACAACACCACATCAAGAGGACTCCATGTATGTCAGCGACAGACTGGAATGACAACGCGCCGATTTATCGGCAGTTGAAGGACAAGGTGGTCGGCATGATGCTCGACGGCTTGCTCAAGGCGGGCGATGCCCTGCCTTCGGTGCGCCAGGTGGCGGCCGATTATCAACTCAACCCAATCACGGTGTCGCGGGCCTACCAGGAACTGGTGGACGAGGCGCTGGTGGAAAAACGCAGGGGGCTAGGCATGTATGTAACCGAAGGCGCACACGACAAACTGCTGGCAAGCGAACGCGAGCGCTTCATGCGCGAAGAATGGCCGGCCATGCTCGAACGCATCCGCCGCCTCGGCCTCGACACCGCTGCCCTGCTCGGCGCTGCCGCGCCGGCACCATCGGGAGCACAGCCATGAACGCCGAACTGAATCCGGATGTCGTGATCACCGCCACCGGCATCACCAAGCGCTACGGCAAACACACCGCACTCGACAACATCAGCTTTACCATCGGCGCCGGCCGCATCGTCGGCCTGGTCGGACCGAATGGCTCGGGCAAGACCACCACGCTCAAGGCCATCCTGGGCTTGACGCCGTTCGAGGGCGGCTTGTCGGTGCTGGGCCGCGACCCGCGCACCGAGCGCGAACTGCTGATGAACGACGTGTGCTTCATTGCCGACGTCGCCATCCTGCCCAAGTGGCTGAAAGTCAAAGACGCGATCGACTTCGTGGCCGGCGTGCACCCGCGCTTCGACCGCGCCCGCGCCGAACAATACATCGCCACCACCAAGCTGACGCCCAACATGAAGGTGGCCGCCATGTCCAAGGGCATGGTGGTGCAGCTGCACCTGGCGCTGGTGATGGCGATCGACGCCAAATTGCTGGTGCTCGACGAACCCACGCTGGGCCTGGACATCCTGTATCGAAAACAGTTCTACCAGAACCTGCTGGAAGATTATTTCGACGAACAGAAGACCATCGTCATCACCACCCACCAGATCGAGGAAGTCGAGCACATCCTGTCGGACCTGATGTTCATCGAGAACGGCCGCATCGTGCTGGCCGCCAGCATGGATGAAGTGGGCGAACGCTACGCCGAGGTGATGGTCGAGCCGCAGTTCGTGGCCGTCGCCAGCGCGCTGGGTCCGATCTCGCAGCGCACCGTGTTCGGCAAATCGGTGATGCTGTTCGACCGCGCCGACCGTAACCAACTGGCCACCTTCGGCGAAGTGCGCACGCCCAGCGTGGCCGACCTGTTTGTCGCCACCATGAAAGGACAACCACAATGAAGACGATGAAATGGCTGATCAAGCGCGAATTGTGGGAGCACAAGGGCATGCTGGTGTGGACGCCGCTGGTGATCGCCGCCTTGATTGCGGCGCTGGCGCTGCTGGCGGTATTCATCGGCAAGGACATCCAGTTGTCCGGCGACGCCATCACCGCGCAGAGCTTCACGGTCAGCATCCAGGGCCAGGCGCGCGCTACCCTGGTGAGCACGCTGGCCCAAGGCTATATCGTTTCTGCCGTGCCGGTGTACCTGGTGCTCGGCTTCCTGGTGTTCTTCTATTGCCTCGGTGCGCTCAACGACGAGCGCCGCGACCGCAGCATCCTGTTCTGGAAATCGTTGCCGGTATCGGACCAGACCACGGTGCTGTCCAAGGTTGTCACGGCGCTGGTGGTCGCGCCGCTGATCGTGGTCGGTATCGCCGTTGCGCTGTCGCTGGTGTTGCTGCTGGCGGTGGCCGCCAAGCTGTCACTGCACGGCACGGTGCTGTTCGGCGACCTGCTGGCCACGCCCGAGCTGTACCTGGCGCCGCTGCGCGTGCTCGGCCTGCTGCCCGTCTACATGCTGTGGGCGCTGCCCACGGTGGGCTGGCTCCTGATGATCTCGAGCATGGTGCGCTCGAAAGTGTTCGTGTGGGCCGTGGGCCTGCCGGTAGGCGCTGGGCTGCTGCTGGTGTGGATGCAGAAAGTGCTGGGCTTCGATCTCAGCGTCGGCTGGTTCATCAGCAACGTCACCAACCGCCTGTTGCTGGGCGTGGTGCCGGGATCGTGGATGTGGTTCGACCGCAGCCGGCTGGCGCTGTCGGAAGAACACGGCCTGCCCACGCCGACCGACGCCTTCCTGTATTCATGGTCCACGCTGGCTAACGTCGGGCTGTGGGTGGGCGTGGTAGCAGGTGTGGCGATGATTGCGGTGGCGATCCGCATGCGCCGCCGCCGCGAGGAAGGTTAAGCGCCTGATCCAGCCTCCAGGTCGGCGTTGCAATTCCTCGCCGTACGCTCGTACTGTCTTCGTCGCTGCGCCCTGCTCTGAAGTCTAGATCAGGCGCTTGCAGCGTTTCTGATTATTCAAACTGCTGGCGGAAGGCGGCGAACTGCGCCGTCAAGTCATCGACCTGGCGGCGCAGCTGCTGCACCTCCTGCTCCAGCGCGCCGATTTTTGTCCCTTGCCCCGCACCGCCGACCGAGCCGCCCAGGCTGGCGGCGGTTTCCTCGCGTGCCAGCGCTTCTTCGCCGGCCAGCAGGTGGCCGTAGCGCGGCTCCTTGGTGCCGGGCGCCAGCGGCAGTTTCGACACCAGCGGCGGATATTTGTCGATCAAAAATTGCAGCGCATGTTCCACCTCGGCCACCGACTTGAAGTCGTGCAGGCGGCCGCTGCGGGTGCGGATTTCACCTGCCGTCTGCAGGCCGCGCAGCATCAGCATGGTCAATACCGCCAGCTTGTCCTGCTCCAGCGAGAACTTGATGCGCAGGCGGTGTTCGTACTTGGTCACGCGTGCGCCGGCCTGGGTGATGCCGTTGACGTACTTGGCCTGCATCAGCCGCTGCAACACTTCGGCCACCGTGTCTTCCGAGATCGACATCACCGGGTCACGGCTCGACAGCTGGTTGCAGCCATTGACCAGCGCGTTCAGTGACAGCGGATAATTGTCAGGCGTAAGCGCTTCCTTCTCGGCCAGCACGGCCAGCACGCGCAACTCGAACGGGTCCAGAATGTCCGTGCCTTCGGGCGTTGTTTCCATGTGCAGCGATCCTTATTCGGGTTATTCGACGAGCTTGTTCAATTGATCGGAATTTAATTTATCACATTCAGCCGTACGCTGGCATTCGAGCCCGGCCGCGCGCATGGTGGCCGCCAGCCGCTCGATGCGCGCTTCCTGTTTGACGGCGTTTTCGATCAGGCCGCGCAGGGCTTTCGACAGCGGATCGTCGCCGTTCGGCGTGACGCCGTATGCGGCAAACGGATTGGCGGCGGCACCGAGTACCTCCTTCTGGACGACATGGGCCGGATTGCCGACGGCGGTGGCGCCCGCCGGCACGGGTTTGAGCAGCACCGCGTTCGAGCCCACCTTGGCGTAATCGCCGACGGTAAAACCGCCAAGCACCTGGGCGCCGGCGCCGATGATCACGCCGCGCCCCAAAGTGGGATGGCGCTTGGCGCCCGCGTGCAGCGACGTGCCGCCGAGGGTGACGCCCTGGTAGATGGTGCAGTCGTCGCCGATCTCGGCGGTCTCGCCGATCACCACGCCGAAGCCGTGGTCGATGAACACGCGGCGCCCGATCGTGGCGCCGGGATGGATTTCGATGCCGGTGACGATGCGCGCACCGTACGAGATGAAGCGACCGAGCCACTTGGCGCCGTGCCACCAGCACCACGACGCCCAGCGGTGCATGACGATCGCCTGCAGCCCCGGATAACAGGTGAGCACTTCCCAGGCATTGCGGGCAGCGGGGTCGCGTTCGATGATGCTGTTGATGTCCTGGCGCAGATGGTGGAACATGGGTGTTCGAGTGACAACGGAAACGCGTATCTTAGCGTAAGTTGGCTTAGCTCGTAGGGAACTGCCGGAGGGACTTGCAAGGACCTCCCGGCAGGAGGCCCCAGGGTGCTGCTGGAACTTAAACTTCCTTGGCGATGCGCTGGCGGCGCGCCTCGTACAGGCACACGCCCGACGCCACCGACACGTTCAGGCTCTCGACCGAGCCGAACATTGGAATGCTCACCAGCACGTCGCAGGTTTCGCGCGTCAGGCGGCGCATGCCCTCGCCTTCCGACCCCATGACCAGCGCGGTCGGGCCGGTGAAGTCGGCTTCGTACAGGCCCTTGTCGCCATCGTCGGACGTGCCGATCAGCCAGATGTCGCGCTCTTTCAGCTCGCGCAGCGTGCGCGCCAGGTTGGTCACCGTGATGTAAGGCACGGTCTCGGCAGCGCCGCTGGCCACCTTGGCGGCAGTGGCGTTCAGGCCCACGGCGCGGTCTTTCGGCACGATCACCGCGTGCGCGCCCACACCGTCGGCCACCCGCAGGCAGGCGCCCAGGTTGTGCGGGTCGGTAATGCCGTCGAGGACCAGCAGCAGCGGCGGGCCGTCGATGGCGTCGAGCAGTTCATCGAGGTTGCGCGCCAGCGCCAGCTGCGACGCAAAGGCGATCACGCCCTGATGGCGGCGGGTGCCGACGATCTTGTCGAGGCGGGCCGAATCGACCGGCATGATGCGCACGCCGGCAGCCTTGGCATTGGCCACCAGGTCCTTCATGCGGCGGTCGTCGCGCGTGGCGTCGATGAAAATCTCTTCCACCGACGACGCCTCGTGACGCAAGCGCGAGGTCACCGCGTGGAACCCAAAAATCATTTTGTTCTTCATTTACTTATCGCTTCTTCTTACTTTTTGCGGCAGGTTTTGCTGCCTGGGGTGCTGCCGGGGCAGACGCCGCGGCATTGTTCTTGCTGCGGCCACCGCGCGAGCGGCTCTTCGGCTTGCTGCCGCCGTTGCCACCATTATTGTCCGCTGCCGTGGTTTTCACCTCGTGGCGCTGCGACGTGGTCGGGCCGGGCTTGATGTTGGTCTTGTTGCGATCCTTGCCGCCGTTGCCGCTGCCTTCCGGCTTCGGTGGTGGCGCATCGGGGCCGGACAGGCGCAGGTCGATCTTGCGCATTTCCAGGTCCACGCGCACCACTTGCACGGTCACGCGGTCGGTCAGCTGGAAGCGCTTGCCGGTGCGTTCGCCCTTGAGTTCGTGGCGGGCGTCGTCGTACTGGAAGTAGTCGGAGCCGAGGTCGGTGACGTGGACCATGCCTTCGACGAACAGCTGGTCGAGCTGGACGAAAATGCCGAACGTGGCCACGCCGGTGATGATGCCGGTGAATTCCTCGCCCAGCTTGTCCTGCATGAAGTAGCACTTGAGCCAGGCTTCGACATCGCGCGACGCTTCGTCGGCGCGGCGTTCGTTGGCCGAGCAGTGCACGCCCAGCGCGTCCCAGATGGTGAGGTCGGCAGCTTTTTTCTCTTTGCCCTCGGCCTTGTCCTTGGCCTGCTGCTTGCGCGTGGCGTTGGAGACGTTGGTGTTCAATACGCTCGACTCGGGAATCTTCGGCTCGTATTTTTTGCCCACCAGGATCGCCTTGATGGCGCGGTGCGTCAGCAGGTCGGGGTAGCGGCGGATCGGGCTGGTGAAGTGGGCATACGCCTCGTAAGCCAGGCCGAAGTGGCCGATATTGTCGGGGCTGTACACGGCTTGCTGCATCGAGCGCAGCAGCATGGTTTGCAGCAGCGACGCGTCCGGGCGCTCCTTGATCTGGCGCATCAGCGACGCGTAGTCGCCGGCGGCCGGCTTGTCGCCGCCTTCCAGGGTCAGGTTCACCTGCTTGAGGAACGTGCGCACCTGCTTGAGTTTTTCAGCGGTGGGGCTGGCGTGGATACGGTACGTGCCCGGGTGCTTGTTGCGAATTAACAGGTCAGCCGCGCAGACGTTGGCGGTCAACATGCATTCCTCGATCAGGCGGTGCGCATCGTTGCGCGTGCGCGGAATGATCTTTTCGATCTTGCCGGTCGATGGATTGCTGACGATATAGGTTTCGGTGGTCTCGAAGTCGATCGCGCCGCGTTCGCTGCGTGCCTTCAACAAGGCCTGGAATACGTCGTACAGGTTGTCGAGGTGCGGCACCAGGCCCGGGCGGCGCTTGGCTGCCGGCCCCTGCTTGTCGCCGAGGATGTCGGCCACTTCCGTGTAGGTCAGGCGCGCGGCCGAGTGAATCACGGCCGGATAAAACTGGTACGCCTTGATTTCGCCCTTGGCGGTGATCACGGCGTCGCAGACCAGCGTGAGGCGATCGACGGCCGGGTTCAGCGAGCACAGGCCGTTCGACAGTTTTTCGGGCAGCATCGGGATCACGCGGCGCGGGAAGTACACCGACGTGCTGCGCTCCAGTGCGTCGGTATCGAGCGCATCGTTCGGCTTGACGTAGTGGCTCACGTCGGCAATCGCGACGATCAGGCGGTAGCCGTTGGCGCGGCCGATCTTGACCGGTTCGCAATAGACCGCATCGTCGAAGTCGCGCGCGTCTTCGCCGTCGATGGTGACCAGCGGCACGTCGCGCAAATCGACGCGCTCGCCCAGGTCGGCTTCGCGCACGTGGTCGGGCAGTTTGTTGGCCTGCTTGAGCGCGGCTGGCGAAAACACGTGCGGCACGTTGAACTTGCGCACGGCGATCTCGATCTCCATGCCCGGGTCGTCGAGCGAGCCGAGGATTTCAACGATCTTGCCCACTGGCTGCTTGAAGCGCATCGGTTGCTCGGTCAGCTCCACGCTGACGACCTGCCCGGCCTTGGCCTTGCCGACCGAGCCCTCGACCAGGACGTCCTGGCCGATGCGCTGGTCTTCGGGCGCCACGACCCAGGTGCCGTTTTCATTGAGCAGACGGCCGATGATGTGGGTGTTGGCGCGGCTGACCACTTCGACAATCGTGCCTTCCTTGCGGCCGCGGCGATCGACACCGACCACCTTGGCCATTACGCGGTCGCCATGCAGCACTTTCTGCATTTCTTTTTCTGGCAGGAACAGGTCTTCGCCCGGCTCATCCGGGATCACGAAGCCGAAACCGTCGCGGTGGCTGCTGACCTTGCCGGCGATGAAACCGGTGTCTTCAGCAAGGGTGAAATTGCCGGCCTCATCGACGACGATCTGGCCGTCGCGCTGCATGGCGTTCAGGCGGCGCGACAGCACGGCCTGGGCGTCGGTCGCTACGTCGAGCGACTTCGCTACCGCGAGCAGGTCAAGCGACCGTTGGGCGCTGCGGAAGATGCCGAGAATTTCCTCACGGCTTGGAATGGTGTGTGTAATTTGGCTCAAAAGTTATTTCTATGGTGTTGTTATTGACAGTATTGGGTAATCCGGCCTGGCAAAAATCGTCGGGGATACTGATATTGTGCATATATATGCCAGACGACAGCCGTAGTGTACTTGGAAACGCGGCGTTAGCCTAATTCGTACGCACTCTGGGCAATTTTTCAAACATTTTCCGAAAATGATGTTTGACATCGCGCAAGATTGCTCTATAATCTTGGTCTCTTGCAGCGACAACGTTGAAAAACGAAAGCAAAGCAGGAATGCTAGACCGGGTTGATGTGCAGTATGGAACGCAAGTTCATCTGGTACGAAACCTACCCTTTTTTAGCATATTCAGCACCAGTGCCCACGTGGCGGAATTGGTAGACGCGCATGGTTCAGGTCCATGTGCCGCAAGGTGTGGGGGTTCGAGTCCCTCCGTGGGCACCACAAAATTCCGCAAAAAAGCCGCAGACTTTTAACAGGGTCTGCGGCTTTTTTCATGCCCGGGCGCGTTGAATCGTTGAATATAAATAATTTCGAACGAATGCTTGACGACTTGCACAGTGTCCCGTATAGTTCTGGCCTCTGATGCAGAACACGCAGCAGAACAAGCAGCAAATAAGCAGCAACAGTGCCCACGTGGCGGAATTGGTAGACGCGCATGGTTCAGGTCCATGTGCCGCAAGGTGTGGGGGTTCGAGTCCCTCCGTGGGCACCACAGAATTCCGCAAAAAAGCCGCAGACTTTTCATCGAGTCTGCGGCTTTTTTCATTCCCGACGCACCATAAATTAATTTCACAAAAGCATGCTCATGCCCTTGACGCAGTGCCAGTGCTACTTTAAGATTCGGGCCTCTGTTGCAGAACACGCGGCAGAGAGAAGTAAAGCAGTAACAGTGCCCACGTGGCGGAATTGGTAGACGCGCATGGTTCAGGTCCATGTGCCGCAAGGTGTGGGGGTTCGAGTCCCTCCGTGGGCACCACAAAATTCCGCAAAAAAGCCGCAGCCCTTTTCGAGGTCTGCGGCTTTTTTCATGCTCAGGCCAGGGCGGCTTTCACGGCATCGGCCAGCGGCTGGGTCGGACGGCCGATCAGCTTGCCCAGCGTGCCGCTGTCGTCGAACAGCGCGCCCTTGGAAGCGGCGAAGTCGGAGTTGGCCAGCAGGTCGGCTACTGCCGGCGGCAGGCCCACGGTCACCAGCAGCTCGCGGTACTCGTGCTGGCCCAGGTTGTGGTACGGCAGCTCGCGGTCCGCCTGCTTGCCCGTCTCTGCGGCCAGGTCGCTGAGGGTGAAGGACGTATCGCCCGCCAGTTCATACACCTGCACTACCGGCTGGCCGCTGGCCAGTACCACGGCAGCGGCTTGCGCATAGTCGTCGCGCGCGGCGGCGGCAATCTTGCCGTCCGAGGCGGCGCCGCTCAGCGCGCCATGTTCGAGGGCGCCCTTCAGGCCGGCCGTGTAGTTTTCCAGGTACCAGCCGTTGCGCAGCAAGGTGTAGGTCAGGCCCGAGGCGCGGATCGCGTCTTCGGTTTCGCGGTGTTCGGCGGCCAGTCCCAGCAGGCTGGTGTCGGCGTGCAGCACGCTGGTATAGGCCAGCAGTGCAGCGCTGGCGCGCACGGCCGCATCGATCACGTTCTGGTGCTGGGCGCTACGGTTGCCGATATCGTTGGACGAAATCAGCAGGACCTTGGTGGCGCCGGCAAAGGCAGTGTCGAGCGAGGCAGGATCGTTGTAATCGGCCTGGCGCACGTGCACGCCCAGCGCCTGCAAGTCCGCGGCCTTGGCCGGATCGCGCACGGCGGCAACGACTTGCCCGGACGGCGTGGTTTTCAGCAGGTGGGAAATGACGAGGCGGCCCAGTTGGCCGGTAGCACCGGTAATGACGATCATATTGTTTCCTTTTTTAATAACGATAGGCACCAGCCTAAGCTGGCACGGTTAGATTTGTCTTAAGCGAACCTTCAAGGCGACTGACAGCGTCCATGGTAATCGCTGTACTTACTTTTTGTAAGTACGTACAATTTGGTAAGTACACCTCCGACTTTGGATAGATGATGAACGAACAAAAATCGCTGCGGGCGGCTTTGCGCGACAACCAGTTGCAGCCGCGCGTGCTGGCGGCCGAATGCCCGTCGCGCGCCGTGCTCGGCCACATTACCAGCCGCTGGGGCGTGCTGGTGCTGATCGTGCTACTGGAGCGCACCCACCGTTTCAGCGAATTGCGGCGCGCAATCGGCGGTGTGAGCGAAAAAATGCTGGCGCAAACGCTCGATGCTCTCGCCTATGACGGCCTGGTACTGCGCGTGGCGCAGCAAGTCGTGCCACCGCACGTGGAATACAGCCTGACCGCGCTTGGCCGCGAGGCCGCCACGCGACTGGAAGTGCTGGTGGACTGGATCGAGAACAATTTCCCGCTGATCGAGCAAGCCCAGAAAGCTGCCGCCATTGAGGCGGCATGAATTCGATCTTCGCCGCCGATCTTGTAATACACTAGCCATGCCATGACGCTGACGCCGACGCCCTCCTCCGCTACGCCGCACACGATACTGGTGGCCACCAGTTCGGCGTACGACCACGCCGGCCTGGAGCAGACGCTGGCGCGCCACGGCTACCATGTGCGCGCCGTCAGCCGCGGCAACGAGGCGCTGGAGGTGGCGCGCAGCGGCGACGTGGCGCTGGCCGTCGTCGATGTGGCGCTGGCCGGCAGCGCCAGCCTGGAGCTCTGTCAACTGGTGCGCCAGTTGTGCGGCCCCCAGGTGCCGCTCTACCTGCTCTCCACCGCGCCCCACCCCGAGGAACATGCGCGCGCGCTCCACATCGGCGCCACCGGCTACCTGCCGCTCTCGATCGCGGCGGACGACCTGGCCGAAAAAATCCTGGTACGCCTGCACGCGATATTGCCGGCGCCGGCAACGCGCGCGCTGCCCACCATGGCCACGCTGGAAGTCAACTATCACACCATGCTGGCCGGCTCGCCCGACACCATCTTGCTGATGCAGCGCGGCACCAACCTGCTGCTCGACGTCAACCGCCGCGCGCGCCAGCATTTCGGCCTGACCGAAGCGGAACTGGTGCAAACCGACCTGCCCTCGCTGTGCCCGCCGCTACAGCCCGATGGCCGCACCTCGAAGGCAGTGTTTGCCGAACAGGTGGCAGCGGTGATGGGCGGCGCCACGCAGATGGTGGCGCTGACCATGCGGCACAGCACCGGCCGCCTGATCGACTGCGAACTGCGCATGGTGCCGCTCAATTCCGGCGCGCACCGGCTGATGCATGTGCGGGTGGTCGATGTCACGGCCCGCAACCGGAGCGCGGCGCTGCGCGACGGCAAGAACAAGCTGCTGGAAATGATCGCCCGCTCGGCGCCGCAGGCCGAGATCCTGGAACGGCTGATGCTGCTGATCGAGTCGCAATCGCCGGACGTCATTTGCACGGTGATGCTGCTGGGGCCGGACGGGCGCACAGTGGCCACCGCAACCGGCCCACGCATGCCGCGGGCGTATCTCGATGCGCTGGTCGGCCTGCCCATCGGCCCTTCGGCAGGCTCGTGCGGCACAGCCATGTACCGCCGCGCCACCGTGATCGTGGCCGACATCGACCACGACCCGCTATGGACTCCCTACCGCGAGGTGGCCGCGCGCTTCGGCCTGCGCGCCTGCTGGTCGATTCCCATCATGCAGGACAGCACCACCGTGATCGGCTCGTTTGCCATGTACTACCGCACCGCGCGCACGCCGGCCGACGACGAACTGGCGCTGATCGGCACCGCCTCGCACCTGGCCGGGATTGCCATCACCCGCGCCCGGCGCGAGGAAGAATTGCTGCGCCACCGCGAGCACCTGGAAGAGCTGGTGGCCGCGCGCACGCTGGAACTGCTGCAATCGAAAGAGCAAGCTGAGCAGGTCAACGAGGAACTGACGGCCGCACTGGAAAACCTCAGCCTGACCCAGGAGGAACTGGTGCGCCGCGACAAGCTGGCCGGACTGGGCGCGCTGGTGGCGGGCGTGGCGCACGAACTGAACACGCCGATCGGCAACAGCCTGGTCATGGCCAGCACCATGAGCGAACGCACGGCCGAGCTGCGGCGCGAACTCGAAGGCGGCCTGCGCCGCTCGGTGCTGGAAACCTATCTCGACCAGGCCGCCAGCGCCGACCAGGTGGTGCTGCGCAACCTGAACCGGGCGGCGGCACTGGTGGCCAGCTTCCGCCACATCGCGGTCGATGGCGCCAACTCGCAGCGCAGCCGTTTTCTGCTGGGCGAACAGGTCGGCCACCTGCTGCATTCGATGGAAGCCGACCTGCGCCGCCAGGGCGTCACGCTCGAACAGGAGATCGACCAGTCGCTCGAACTCGACAGCTACGCCACCCCGCTGCTGCAGGCGCTGCGCCAACTGATCGACAACGCCGTGGTGCACGGCTTCGGCAGCGGCAAGCTTGGCAAGGCCGGCACCTTGCGCGTGGCAGCCTATGGCAGCAGCAGTGGCGACAGCGGTGGCGAGATCGCCATTGACGTCATCGACGACGGCATCGGCATCCCCGGCGGCAACCTGCCGCGCATTTACGATCCGTTCTTCACCACCCGCATGGGCGCTGGCGGTTCGGGGCTGGGCCTGTACGTTACGCACAACATCGTCACTGGCGTGCTGGGCGGCCATATCGACGTGGCCAGCAAGGTGGGGCTCGGCACGCGGTTCACCCTGCGCCTGCCAAAAACCGCACCACTTTGAGGGCGCGGCGATTTGCTGTACTCTTGTGCCATGACTAAACACTTTCTCGGAGTCATAACATTATTGTCGCTGGCTATGACCTGTGGGCAACTGCAGGCCGGGCCGGCGCAGTACTGGCAATGGCAAAGCATCGTCGATGCCAAGGTGCTGACCTGCTCGCCCACGCAACTGGGGCCGGGCTGGAAAAAGTTCCGCGGCCCGTTCAGGGACAGCCGTTGCGAAAAACTGGTTAACTACTAAAAAGCCAATAACAACATGGGGACCACCCCGGAGCATCAGCCCATCATTCACATGAGGAGACCGTATGTTCACCAATCCCGAGCAGTTTGCCAACGCCACCAAAGCCCTGTTTGAATTTCAACTGGAAACCTTCAATACCCTGACCGCGCGCGCGGTGCAAGGCGTGGAGCAAGTCGTCGCCCTCAATATGGCCACCGCCAAGTCGAATATGGCCGACAGCCTGGCCACCGGCAAGGAAATCAGCCAGGCCGCCGATCCCAAGGCAGCGATGAGCCTGGCCGCCGCCAAGGTGCAGCCGGGCGTGGCCGGCGCCACCGCCTACAACCAGCAACTGGGCGCCATCATTGCCGACATCCGCGAAGAATTCACCCGCGCCGCCGACGCCCACATGGCCGAAGCCAAGACCAACCTGTCCGCGCTGATCTACGACGTCACGAAAAACGTGCGTCCGGGATCGGAAAACGCGGTGCAGATCGTCAAGGCCGCGATCGACAACGCCTTCACAGGCTACGAGCAGGTGACCAGGGCCACCAAGCAGGCGGTGCAGTCGGTGGAAGAGCAAATCGCCAAGGCCAATGCACTGGTCGAGCAAAAGGCGGCCGAAGCGGCCAAGGCAGCCGGCGCTGCCGCCAGCGCCAGCAACGGCTAACCGACATTTCACTGGGCATCGGCAGCGGAAAGCGATACACTGTACATAAATACAGCCATCGCCTCTCCCTGCCGTGCCCGCAATGACCCCAGTTTTCTCCAATCCGCTTGCTAACCCGTTCTACTACCTGGAAAATTTTCACCGGGTACTGACGTGGATCGCCGACCGTTACGACGACCTGCTCACGGCCGACGAGCGCGATTTCCTGCAGCATTTCCCAACCCTGCCCCAGGCCTCGCGCGCGCTGCTGGTACGGATGGTCATGCGCAAGGGCACGATCTTTCGCGCCAGTAAATTAAGCTATGCCGAAATCGGCGACACCCACGCCGCCGCCCTGCCCCTGGCCGCGCTGGGCCTGATCGAACACAACCCCCACCTCGATCTCGACCAGTTGTTCGAACTGCTGCAAAAACCCGAAATCAGCAAAATATTCCAGCTGGGGGCCAACGTGCGCCACCTGCGCAAGGCCGACCAGCTGGCCGCGCTGCGCGAACAGTTCTGCACACCGCAGCCATATTCGCAGTGGTGGCCCGACTCCGGCGACCACGCTTACCGCAACCTGGTGCAAGACCTGTGCGACCGCCTGCGCCTGATTTTCTTTGGCAATTTCCACCAGGACTGGACCGAGTTCGTGCTGTCGGACCTCGGCATCTTCCAGTACGAGAAGGTGGAGTTTCCGGCAGCGGCGCGCGGTTTTCGCACGCGGCGCGACATCGACGATTTCCTGGCCCTGCACCGCTGCCGCGAACGCTTCGAGCTCGGCGAAGACCCGGCCGCCATCATGGCCGACCTGCCTGCCTGCGCCGAGGACAACGAATGGCTGCTCAGCCGTCGCCACAAGTTTACGTTTGCCATCGGCCAGCACCTGGAAAAGCTGCGTGACTGGCCGGGCGCACACGCCGTGTATGCGCAATGTCCATACCCGGGCGCGCGCGCCCGCGCCATCCGCGTGCTGGAAAAGGACGAGCAGCCGCGCGCCGCCTTCGACCTGCTGCAGCAAGCCATGGCAGCGCCCGAAACCGAGGCCGAACGCCAGCAACTGCTGCGCATGGCGCCACGGCTGGCGCGCAAGCTCGGTCACGCCAAGCCGCCACCGGTGCCCCCCGCCAAGCCGCTGCGCATCGACCTGAGCCTGCCTTTGCCCACCGAGCACCACTACGTGGAATTCGTCGTGCGCGACCACCTGGCGCGCGACGATGCGCCGGTGTACTACGTGGAAAATTCGCTGATCAATTCGCTGTTCGGGCTGCTGTGCTGGGAAGCCGTGTTCTGCCCGGTGCCGGGCGCCTTTTTCCATCCGTACCACCGGGCGCCGGCCGACTTGCACAGCGCCGATTTCCAGCGGCGCCGCGCCGCGCAATTTGCCGCCTGCTTCGCCCAGCTCGACAGCGGCGATTACCGCGCCACCATCCGCGCCAACCACGGCGCCAAGCGCGGCATCGCCTCGCCGTTCCTGCACTGGCAGGCGCTCAGCGACGATTTGCTGGACCTGGCGCTCGAGTGCATTCCGCCCATGCACCTGCGCCGCGCCTTCGAGCGCATCCTGCAAGACATCAAGGCCAACCGCACCGGTTTCCCCGATCTGATCCAGTTCTGGCCCGCCGAGCGGCGGTACACGATGATCGAAGTCAAAGGCCCGGGCGACCGCCTGCAGGACAACCAGCTGCGCTGGATCGACTACTGCGCCACGCACGAGATGCCGGTGGCCGTGTGCTATTTGCAATGGGCGGCCTGACATGGAAACTGCCGGCACCTACACCATCGCCGTGCGCGCGCTGTGCGAGTTCACCGCCAAGGCGGGCGACCTCGATCTGCGCTTCACGCCGTCGCCCACGGCGCAGGAAGGCATTGCCGGCCACGCGGTGGTGGCCGCGCGCCGCGCCGACGGTTACGAGACCGAGATTTCGCTGTCGGGAGATTTCGGCCCGCTGCACGTGCGCGGCCGCGCCGACGGCTACGACCCGCGCACCAACCGCCTCGAAGAGGTCAAGACCTATCGCGGCGACCTGGCGCGCATGGCCGACAACCAGCGCCAGCTGCACTGGGCGCAAGTAAAAATCTACGGCTACCTGTTTTGCAGCAATCGCGGGCTCGACACCATCAAGCTGGCGCTCGTGTATTTCGACATCGCCAGCCAGAAGGAAACCCGCTTGCAGGAAGAGTACAGCGCGCTGGACTTGCAGGAATACTTCCAGCAGCAGTGCGGCCTGTTCCTCGACTGGGCGCGGCAGGAACTGGCGCACCGCGCCGCCCGCGACGAGCAACTGAAAGCGATGCGCTTTCCGCACGCGGACTTCCGACCCGGCCAGCGCCAGCTGGCCGAAGCCATGTACAAGGCCAGCAACCGGCGCGTGTGCCTTCTGGCGCAGGCGCCCACCGGCATCGGCAAGACCGTGGGCAGCCTGTTCCCGATGTTAAAGGGAGCGTGTGCGCATGGCGTCGACAAGGTGTTTTTCCTGGCGGCCAAAACCTCGGGCCGGCAGATGGCGCTCGACGCGGTGGACGTGATCCGCCACGGCGCGCCGCTGCTGCCGCTGCGCACGCTGGAGCTGGCATCGAAGTCCACCGCCTGCGTCAATCCGGACAAGGCCTGCCACGGCGAGTCGTGCCCGCTGGCCAAGGGGTTTTATGATCGCCTGCCCGCTGCGCGCCAATCGGCGCTCGATATCACCAACCCGCCGGCCGACGGCGCGGCATTTTTATCGCTCGACCGCGAGACCTTGCGCGCCGTGGCGCTGGCCCACGACGTGTGCCCGTACTACCTGGGCACCGAGCTGGCGCGCTGGTGCGACGTGGTCATCGGCGACTACAACTATTATTTCGATCTGAGCGCCATGCTGCACAGCCTGACGGTACTGAACGACTGGAAGGTCAGCGTGCTGGTGGACGAGGCGCACAACATGGTGTCGCGCGCACGCAAGATGTATTCGGCCGAACTCGAACACGCCAGCCTGCGCCTGCTGCGCAAGACCGCGCCGCCCGAACTGAAAAAGCCGCTCGACCGCGTGCACAAGCTGTGGAACCAGCTCGAAAAAGAGCAGGACGTCGACTATCAATCGTACGCCACGCTGCCCGAAAAATTCATGATCGCGCTGCAAACCACGGCCGCCGCCATCTCCGACTACATGGCCGAGCATCCCACCCACCACGATCCCGAACTGCAGGAGTTTTATTTTGGCGCGCTGCTGTTCGGGCGCCTCGGCGAATCGTTTGGCGACCATGCGCTGTTCGACATCGAAAAAACCGAGGGGGCGCGCGCCAGCCATGCCGATTCGCTGCTCTGCATCCGCAACATCGTGCCGGCGCCGTTTTTGAAACCGCGCTTCGACAGCACCCACACCACGGCGCTGTTTTCGGCCACGCTCAGCCCCTGGAATTATTTCGGCGACATGCTGGGCATGCCCGAGTCCACCGCGTGGGTGGACGTGGAGTCGCCGTTCGTGGCCGAGCAGTTGTCGGTCCAGGTGGCGTCGCACATCTCCACCCGCTACCAGCACCGCCAGCAATCGTTGAAGCCGATCGCCGCGCTGATGGGCGAGCAGTACCTGCGCCAGCCCGGCAACTACCTGGCGTTCTTCAGCAGCTTCGATTACATGGAAAAGGCGGCCAATGCGTTTGCCGAGCGCTACCCCGACGTGCCCACCTGGCGCCAGTCGCGCCGCATGGATGAAGCGGAACGCGCCCGCTTCCTGGCGCGCTTCACGCTCGAGAGCCGGGGCATCGGTTTCGCGGTACTGGGCGGCTCGTTCGGCGAAGGTGTCGATTTGCCCGGCGCCCGCCTGATCGGCGCGTTTGTCGCCACGCTCGGCCTGCCGCAGATTAATCCCGTCAACGAGCAGATCCGCCTGCGCATGGACGCCATCTTCGGCGCCGGCTACGACTACACCTACACCTATCCCGGCATGCAGAAAGTGGTGCAGGCGGCAGGCCGCGTGATCCGCACCCAGTCCGACCAGGGCACCGTGTTCCTGATCGACGACCGCTTCGGCCGCCCCGAGATCCAGGCGCTGATGCCGGCATGGTGGAGTATCGATACGGCGGCGGTGCCGGCGGTATCGGCCTGACGAATTCCCGCGCGTTACCGAGAGTGCTGCTGGCGCAGGCCCTGAATCAATGACTGCGCGGCACGACGACGCGCCTGGCGCTGCCACAGCGTCGATGCGCAGCGCTAGAAACGCCGGGGGCAGCCTCCCATCAGGGGTTGGCCGAAGCTGGCGTGGCCAGAGCCCGCCGCGCTGTTGGCGCTCATACTGGCCTTGTCTGGATAAAACAGACAATACTCGCCTAGCGCGGTGATGATGCGGTAAATGCGCTTGGGGTCGTTGGGCGCGCTGAACAGCTCTATCTTTGCCGACTCGAACCATTTCGGTTTGACCGCCGCGCTGGCCTCGGCAAAGCCCCGTTCCAGGCGTGCCTGCGGCGTATCGAGCGGCGCGGTGATCAGCTTGCGTTCGCCGGCGCGCAGCTCGCGGTCGATGGCGCCGACGGCCTTGAGCGCCTGCTCGCGCACATCGGCGGGTAGCTCTGCGGGCGCAGGCTGTGCGGCCAGCGGATCGACGTAGGGCGTTCGCTCTGCCGGGGTAGCAGCGGGTGCTGCGACTGTCGAAGTTGTTGCGGCTGTTGAAGTTGTTGCGGCTGTTGAAGTTGTTGCGGCTGCTGAGGCTGCCGCTGCTGTTGAAGCTGCCGCTGCTGTTGCCGACGTTGCCGGCATTTGGGGCGTAGTGGGCGTTGCGGGCCGCGCGGATACTGGCTTCGGCGGCCGGGCATCCGATGCCTCCGGCGCACCTGGTGCAGCCGATGACATCGGACTGGCCGCCTGCGGACGCTGCTGCACTGCCGGACGTGGCACGGGTTCAGGCGGCAGGCGTTGCGATGGGTGCACCCTCAGCGTGGCAGCGACCGGCGCTGCAGACAACGGCAGCAGCTGTATCCACACCCGGCGATCGATTGACACTGGCGCAGGCACCGGCCGCGTGGCCAGCCACAGCAGGGCCAGGTGCAGCGCCACCACCATGGCCGCTGCCGCCGCCAGGCGCGGACGCCGGTCCGCATACGCCGTGTAGGCGGCAAAGGAAATCGGTGCGGAGAGTGCCGTCATGATATGCCTGGTGCGTTAACCACAATAAATCCAGGCGCAATTGTACTTTTCTCAAGTGCCGGGTCCGGCGCCGTTCGCAGCGTCCCGCCAGGCGCTACCTACAGCAGCGCCGCGCGCACCTTCTGATAACCGCTGCGGCTGACCGGCAACCGGCTGCCGTCCTTGAGGATGGCGACATGGCTGTCGCGCGTGGCCTGCTCGATGCGGTCGATGCGGCCGATGTTGACGATGCACGAGCGGTGGATGCGCAGGAAGCGCGCGCCGTCGAGCTGCGCTTCCAGCTCCGCCAGGCGCTGGCTTTTCAGATAGTCCTTGCCGTCGGCGCGAATGCGCACGTAATCGTCCTGCGCTTCGATGAAGTCGATCCGGTCGCAGGCCACCACGTGGACCCTGGCGCCGTCGCGGATCAGCACCCGGTCCAGCGGCTGCTTGCGGCTGGCGGCGTCGCGCACCAGGCGTTCGATGGCGGCGTCGCCGGCGCCTTTGGTAATATTGGCGCGCGCGTGCGCCAGCGCCTGGTCCAGCCGCTGCTGGCTGAAGGGTTTGAGCAGGTAGTCGAGCGCGTGGAATTCGAACGCCTTGATCGCGTACTGGTCGAACGCGGTGGCGAAGATGTAGCGGGTCTGGCTGCCGGCCAGCTCGGCCACCTCGAAGCCGTCGAGCTTGGGCATCTGGATATCGAGCAGCACCAGGTCGGGCGCCAGCTCGGTGATGGCTTTTACCGCCTCGAAGCCGTTGGCGCATTCGCCGACGATTTCGATCTCGGCGTGCGCACCGAGGTACTCGCGCACCACGGCGCGCGCCAGCATTTCATCATCGACGATCAATACCCGCATCTGCTATTCCCTGTCGCCTGTGGTGTGCGCCGGCATGGCGATGTCCACGTTGAAGTTGTTGTCCTGGCGGCCCCACCGGATGCTGGCCTCGTGCTTGTAGGCGCGGGCCAGGCGCTGACGCACATTGGCCAGGCCGATGCCGCTGCCGCCCATGTCGGCGTGCAGGTCCTCGTCCACCGGGTTGTCCACCCGGATGTGCAACAGCGAACCGGCGCGCTGCGCCTCAATGCGGATCACGCCACCCTCGGGCAGGTTACAGATGCCGTGCTTGACGGCGTTTTCCACCAGCGGCTGGATCAGCATGGGCGGCACCAGGCAGGCCTGCGCCGCGTCGTCCACCGCGCACGCCACCCGCAACCGGTCGCCGAAGCGCACCTGTTCGATGGCGAGAAAATGCCGGATCAGCACCAGCTCCTCGCCCAGCGTGACCATCTTGTGCGCTTCCATGCCCAGGCTCTGGCGAAAGAAGCTGGCCAGCTCCAGCGTCATGCGGCGCGCGGCGCCGGCGTCGCAGGACGTGAGCGCGCTGATCGAATTGAGGCTGTTGAACAGGAAGTGCGGATCGATCTGGGTGCGCAGCATGCGCAGTTCGGCCTCTTGCGCCAGCAGCTGCGATTCGAGCTCGCGCCGCTCGGCGCTCCTGGCCCGCACGAATTCGATCACCAGGTAGTGCACCGCCGCCGCGCAGCCGTAGAGCAGTATGCCCAGGCCCACGATCAACGCCGAGAGCTGCGGCGTGAGCACGATGCCGGCCCACGCCAGGTCCGGCAGCGCGGTCACCGCATTCCACAAGTGCCCGACCAGCAGCCACAGCACGCCCGACACCACCGCCGCCACCGTCAGCACCGCAGCGACGGTGCCGGCCGGGCGCGCACCGAGCGGATAGGCGCGGCACAGGTAGTAGGCGGAGTAGCCGGCCACCAGCGCATAGACCATGTTCAGCGGGATCGCGAACAGCATGGCGTTGGCCAGCGGCGTATCGCTGGTCAGCGCGATCACGCCACCGAGCGCCAGGCCGAAGAACAGCCACACCACCATGTAGATGGCGGCGCCGCGACGGTTCGAGAACGCTTCGAGCATGGTGGTCCGGGCCTGCTAGTTGCGCACTTCCAGGCCGCCAAGAATGGCGTAGCCGCGCACGACCAGGCGCTTGCCGGTACCGGCAGGCGGCGCGGTTTTTTCTTCGAAGCCGCCGATGATCGCGGTACCCTCCATCACCACCACCCAGTCCACCGGCACCTTGATGGTGATGCCGCCGGCCAGCGAGAAGATATTGAGCACGGCATCGCCCTGGATCGAGGCCTGGCGCAGGTCGAGATCGGCGCTGCCGAGGATGGCGGTCACTTCGCCGCCGCGAAAATTCTGCGTATTCACGCGCCGGTTGGACGTGCCCACCACCGAGACGAAGTTGATGACGTCATCGCCGTCGGCGCCGCGCTCCGACTTGACGTAGTCGTCGCCGGGCGCCTGGAACGCGGCCTTGGGATCGTCGCCGCCAGCCCAGTCGCCGCTGTTGCCGGCGTCATTGGCGGCATTACTGGCTTTATACACGATGCCGATACCGACAATGATCAGTACCACGGGCCAGATATCGCGCCAGTCGAAATCGAGGAAGCCGATGCCGCGCAATACGCCGATGCTGCCCACGCAGACCAGCACCACGCCCACCACGTTGCCGGAATTGGTACGCGTGTGGGTAAGCTTGAGCACCCCGGCCAGCAGCAGCGCGGTGGGTACCAGCAGGCGGCGGAAATCGAGATCGATCCAGCCCAGGTTATCGACCAGGAACAGCAGGCCGATGACGACCACCAGCAGGCCCAGCACCATTTGGGCCTTGGGATTGGTTTTGGCGATGCGGCTCATTTTTGCTCCTTGTGGGCGTCGAAGATATTTTCCAGCAGGGGGCGCAGCAGCAGGCCGACGCCGCAGGCGACGATCAGCGCCGGCCAGGTGTCACCGAAGCCCCAGCCCCAGATGTGATTGAACGATACGTACCACCAGCCGGCGAAGAAAAAGCTCCACAGGCCGCTGAGCAGGTAGGCGGGCGTGGTGGGCGGAATCACTTGCGTCAGGCCGCTGATCACCAGCAGCCAGGGCCAGTAGCGCCACAGCTCGGACACGCGCAGATCGAGGTCGATCAGGTCCGCGCGCTGCAACAGCACGACCACCCCCACCACGATCAGGCCGATGCCCCACACCAGCTGCTGGCGCCATTTATAAACGGTTTCCACATTCATGTTCGGTTCCCCCTTGTGACATGACCATCACAATAACGGGGAATCGCCGGCCGGCAAACCACTAATCGGCGAATGACGGAAATGCACCGGTGAACGGCGCTCGCACGAAAAAAAACCCACACCGCCGGTGGCGGGTGGGCTTTACATACGGCAGGCCGTGCTTAGCGGCGGGAGCGTTGATCGACCTTGACGGGAATGAGCGCAGGCTCGAACAGCATCAGACCCCAGCCCAGTTGACGGCGAATTTCCTCGGGCGTCGGCGGCGGCTTGAACTCACGCGCTCGGCGCTCCAGCCATGCTCGTACCAAATGCTTCGAAGGGTGCGAAGTCTGCGACATGTCCATCTCCCGAAAAGGTAGTGAAGCAAATGAAATCTGGTAAGGCAAGTGTATTGAGCAAATGTAGTGAAGCATCGGGGGCATCGCAAGACCGTAGCGAGCGGCCCGCTATCGTCTCGAGTAGCGCAAGCGTACTCAAGTACGCTGAGCAACGCAGAGGGGATAGCGGGCCGCGCAGCCGGTCTGGCGAGCCCCATACCAAATCTGGTGCCGGTACTTGAGGCTACCGGCTTACCTGCTGCCGAGCGACATCTGCAAGAATGCGCTCCAGGCACGCGCAGCCACTATAGCGTGGGACGGCCGTGTATTCTGTACGCGGCTTCACACTCGATGACAGTTATAACTTCTGCTGGAGAAAATCGAGGAAGCAGCCGATGCGCCGCGCCAGTTGCGTGTTGCGGTAATAGACCGCGTGGATTTGCTGGCGGTAGCCGGTATAGCTGTCTTCGAGCACCTTGACCAAGTGGCCGTCAGCGATGTCGGCGCGGGTCATGAAGTCGGCCAGGCACACGATGCCCTGCCCGGCCAGCGCCAGCTGGCGCAAGGTCTCGCCGCTGGAGGCGGACAGCGACGGCGTGACGGCCAGGCTGTTGCCGTTGGCGTGCTGCAGCGGCCAGCTGTTGCCCTGCTCGTACTGGACAAAGCCCAGCAGCGAATGACCGGCCAGCTCTTCCGGCGTGCGCGGCGCGCCGTGCCGCGCCAGGTAGTCGGGACTGGCCAGCACGTACAGCGGACTGGCGGACAGCGCCCGCGCGTGCAAGGTGGAGTCGGGCAGCGTGCCGATGCGGATCGCAATGTCGGTGCGGTGTTCGATCAGATCGGTGATCTGGTCGTTGCTGCTCAACTCGAGCCGGATTTCCGGGTACAGCGCGCGGAATTCCGCCACGTGCGGCACCACGCAATGGAGCATGAACGGCGAGGCCGCATCCACGCACAGGCGGCCGGCCGGCTGCTGGCGGCGGATGCGGATGGTTTCCTCGGCTTCTTCCATGGCGCCCAGGATGGCGCGTGCGCGCTCGAGGAACAACTGGCCTTCTTCGGTCAATTCCATGCGGCGCGTGGTGCGCGTGAGCAGCGAGGTAGCCAGCTTGTCCTCGAGCCGCGACAACGCCCGGCTCACGCCCGACGTGGTCTGGCCCAGGTGCACCGAGGCAGCGCTGAGGGTGCCGCTGTCGATCACGGTGATGAAGGTTTTCAGATCGTCCGAATTAATGTCCACTTGGTTCAACTCTACTTGATTGATCGTTCACGCCACGTACAACAGCACGGCGGCAAAGTGGCAGGCGCTCCCGCCCAGCACGAACAGGTGCCACACGCCGTGGCCGTAGCGCCACTTGTGATCGGTCACAAAAAAAGCGATGCCCACCGTGTACACCAGGCCGCCTCCGGCGATCCAGAGGAAGCCGTCCATGCCCAGCGCCGCAATCAGCGGGCCGGCGCCGATCACGCCCACCCAGCCCATGGCCACGTAAATCACCAGCGACAGGATGCGCTTGCCCTTGGCGAACCACAGCTCCTGCACGATGCCCACCAGCGCCAGCCCCCACACCACGCCGAACAACGACCAGCCCCACGGTCCGCGCAGGCTCACCAGCGTAAACGGCGTGTACGTGCCGGCGATGAGCAGGTAGATGGCGCAGTAATCCATCTGCCGCAGCACGTCCTTGGCGCGGCCGCGCAAGCTGTGATACAGCGTGGAGACCAGGTACAGCCCGAACAAGGTAGCGGCGAAGATACTGAAGCTCACCACTTTCCAGGGGTCGCCGCTGCGCGCCGCCAATACGATCAGAACAATGCCACCTGCTGCCGCCAGGGCTGCGCCCACCGTGTGGGTAATGCTGTTGAAGCGCTCTCCGTAATACATAGGGCTTCCGATGCTGGTAAAGCCGACCATTGTATAGCGCGCCGCCCGCCGCGATACTTAGCAAAAACTTAATGGTAGCACATAAAAAATTTATTCAAAGCAATGTTACAAACTGCGACACTATCGCTTGACGATCGCGCGACAAGTGTCGCACAATAGTCCCACTCGTCGCAAAACAGGAAAAGCCATGTCCAATCTCATCCCGTCGGTCAGCGAACTGACCTTGCTCAAGGCGCTGTGGAAGCAGCAGCCGCTGAGCGCCCGCGAAATCCACGATGCCGCCGCCGACGAACTGGCGTGGTCGTTCTCATCGACGCGCAAGACGCTGGACCGCATGCTCGACAAGGACATGATCGCGGTTCACGTCATGCACGGCGTCAATGTGTACAGCCCCCGCCTCGACAAGGTCGGCACGCTGGCCGCGTTTGCTCACGACTTCGGCCGCCGCGTGATGGAACTGGACGCACCGCTGCCGGTGGCGATGTTCACCGGCAGCAAACTGGTGGACCAGCAGGAACTGTCGCGGCTCGAACAAATGCTCAACGACTGGCCGGACGACGCGGCGGAACAGCCATGAGCACGCTGACGATGGCAACGCCCACCCTGCTGCTGTGGCAATGGCTGCTGGCCTGCGTGGGCTGCGTGCTGGCCGGCCTGCTGGTGTACGCGTCGCTTACACTCGCGGCACGCACCTGGCCGGCACTGCGCGGCCAGCGCCTGGTGTGGCTGGCCGCGCAAGGTGTGGTGGCCGCCGTGGCGCTGCTGCCGTTTCTGCCGGCGCTTGACCGGGCGGTGGTGCCGACGTTCACCATCCCCGTGCCATCGCCGCAGGCGCTGGCGTTGCCTTCGTCAGCCGTCGGCAACGGAGCCATGCCCGCTGCGGTCACCGCGTCGCCAACTATTTTCACGACCGGAAGTGCCGTTGCCGAAGCCAGGACCAGGGCCGGTGCAAGCGCCGATTCTACCGCTGCTACAGCTGCGGCTGCGGCTGAGACTGAGACTGCGACAGTCAATGCCTCCCCGTTCACCGTTACTGTAGCGGCGCTGCTTGCCTGGGTACCGTTGCTCTGGGCCGTCATCTACTGCGCCGGTCTGGCCTGTGCAGGGCTGCGCCTGGTGCGCGCCTGGCGGTTGTGGCGCGGCCTGCTGGGCGGCGCCCGGCGCCTGTCGCGGCAGGCGCTGGGCGCGCACGGCGGCTTCGACGCGCGCCAGCTGTATGACATCGCGCGCCACCGCGTGACGGTGATGGAAACCGATGCGGCGGTCTCGCCAATGCTGGTGGGCGCGTGGCGGCCGGTGTTGCTGTTGCCGCGCCACCTGCGTGATTTTCCCGTGATTGAACAACAGATGGTCATCGCCCACGAACTGCAACATCGCCGTGCGCGCGATCCCTGGCTGCTGGGCGTGTCGGCCCTGGTGCAAACGCTGTTGTGGTTCAATCCCGCGCCGCGCTGGTTCGGCGCGCGCCTGGCCTGGGCGGTGGAACTGGCATGCGACCGCCGCGTGCTGGCCGGCCGCCCGCCGCAGCAGCGCAAACAGTACGCTGGCGCCCTGCTGGCCCAGTGGCGCGCACAACTGCTTGCGCCGCCTGCAGCCGCCCTCGCCTTTGGCGGCGCCGACGCGCACACGGTGGGCGAGCGCATCGAACAGCTGCGCCACGCCAGGGCGCCTGCGTTGCCAGCTGCCGGCGCCTGGACCGTGGCGGTAATGCTGATCGGTGTGCTCACTGGTGGCGCATTGCTGCGCCCCGCACTGGCGGTAGGCACTGTGCCGGCATTAGCAGCGGACACTTCGCCGGTGCCAGCAGGACCTGTCGTGGCCCCCACCGCGCCGGCCGCGCCGACCACATCAGTCACCGCAGGCACGCCAGCCACGTCAACTTCCCCGGCACTCCCCATCAACCTATCGATTGCTGCCGGCCAAGTCGCTGCATCCACCGCGCCGGCCGCTTCGGCGTCAACGTCAGCCCCCATCGCCTGGCACAACCCGCTCGACAAGATGCGTGTCTCCGGCTTTTTCGGCGTGATGCGCAGCGTTTCGCCACGGCCCAGCCAGGGTCTCGACCTGCCGGCGCCGGTGGGCACGCCGGTGCGCGCAGCTGCTGCCGGGACCGTGCTCGCTGCCGGCAAGCTGGACGAAAACAACGGCCGCTACGGCACCACCGTCGTCATCGCCAGCGGTGATGGCAATCTCACCCAGGCGCTCTACGCCCACCTGGACACCACGGCAGTGCAACCGGGCGCGAAGGTGGCGGCGGGCCAGGTCATCGGCACCGTCGGCGTGACCGGCTTTTCCACCGGCCCGCACCTGCACTTCCAGCTGCGCCAGAACGGCCGGGCCATCGATCCCGCCACCGTGCTTGCCGGTCTTGACCAGCATGCGAGCAGGCGCGCACTTGCCGTGCGGCGCCAGCAACTGGGCTACTAACCACCGATAACCATGCCTGCATCCGCCACCCGACCGGTGGCGGACCGGACCTCCATCGCCCGCGTTTTGGCGATCCGATTCAAGAACCCCGCACAGGAACCACCATGTCGCTTCCGATACTGGCCGCCAGCATGCTGCTGGCCGCGCCATCCACGGCCACCACGCCCAGCACGCCCAGCACGCCCATCGTTGCCGAAGCACCGCAGCAGATCGACATCACCGCTGCCCGCGCCGACCTGCGCCAGCGCGAAACCACGACCGCCATCATTGTCACCCACGCCGAGCTGGTACGCCAGGGCGACCAGACCCTGGCCGACGCCCTCAAGCGCCTGCCCGGCATCAGCGTCTCGGGCGTGCCGGGCCAGGGCGGCGAGATCAGCATGCGCGGCCTGGGCAAGGGTTACACCCAGATCCTGCTCAACGGCGAACCGGTGGCGACCGGTTTCTCGCTCGACTCGGTGGCGCCCGAGATGATCGAGCGGGTGGAAATCCTGCGCAGCGCCACGGCGGCGTCGAGCAACCAGGCGGTGGCCGGCAGCATCAACATCATCCTGAAAAAGGCGGCCAGGCGCGGCCAGCGGTCGCTGGCCGCCAGCGCCACCCGCCGTGGCGGCACCACGTCGCCCACGCTTACCGCGCAGTTGTCGGACCAGGCAGATAAGCTCTCGTACAGCATAGCCGCCACGCTGTCGCGCCAGCGTACCGAGGAAGCCATTGCCGACGACGAAACGCTGACCAGTGATGACGGCGTGGTGACGCTGCGGCGCCATACGCCGCAACCGAAGTCCAGCCGCAACGACAATTTGACCTTGACGCCGCGCGTGAGCTGGACCCTGGGCGGCGGCGACACCCTTGCCTGGCAGGGCTACGCCAACCTGCGCCATTTCGATGTGCACAACCGCGCCGACGAGCAAACGCTGGTGGGCGATGCCAGCGAGTTTCCGCATTTTGTGTCGGACTACCACGCCCGCATCACCATGCTGCGCAGCGACCTGCAGTGGAACCACAATCTCGCCAACGGCGACAAGCTCGAAACCAAGCTTGGCGCCAACAGCAACCGCCGCAGCACCGGTTACGACTTTTATGGCATGGACGCGAACGGCGCGCCGGCCGTGCACCGCCACGTCGATGCCGGCCCCACCGAAACGGCCGTAACGTTCACCGGTACCTGGCGCCACCCGGTGGGTGCGCACCACGCGCTGGCGATCGGCTGGGACGCCAGCCGGGCGCGCCGCGACGAAGACCGCAGCGAAACCATTTTTGACGGCGCCGGCACCCGGACGGAGACCAGCAACGCCGACTACAGCGCCGTGGTCAAACGCCTGGCGCTGTTCGCGCAGGACGAATGGGAAATATCGCAACAGTTTTCGGTGTATGCGGGACTGCGCCACGAGCGCCTGCAAACGGCCAGTCGTGCGCTGGCGGCCAATTCGCCCGATGCGCTCGATGTCACGTCGGCCGTGTGGAGTCCGTCGCTGCAGGCACGCTACGCACTGCCCAGCCGGGACGTGCTGCGCCTGGCGCTGGCGCGCACGTACAAGGCGCCGACGCTGGCCAAGCTGGTGCCGCGCCGCTACACCATGGACAATAACAACAACCCGACCAATCCCGACGAACAAGGCAACCCGCAGTTGCGCCCCGAGCTGGCCTGGGGCCTCGACGCCGCCTACGAGCGCTACCTGGGCGACGGCGCCCTGGCCAGCGTGAGCGTGTACTGGCGCCGCATCCGCGACGTCACGCAAACCCGCCTGTTCCAGGAGGGCAGCGTGTGGGTGCAGACGCCGTTCAACAACGGCAACGCCAGCGTGCATGGCATCGAACTGGAAGCGAAGCTGCCGCTGCGTCGTCTGCTGGGCTGGACGGTGGCGCCGGCGGTGGACCTGCGCGCCAACCTGGCGCGCAACTGGTCGCGCGTGGACAGCGTGGCCGGCCCACACAACACACTCGAAGAGCAGGTGCCGGTCACCGCCAACCTGGGCGCGGACTACAAGCTGCCCGGCGGCGCCTGGACCGTCGGCGGCGACTTCACCTACAAGGGCGGCGTCACCACGCAGCAATCAACGCAGCTGCGCCTGGGCACGTCGGCAGGCCGCCAGCTGGACCTGTATGCACTGTGGAAGCTCGACGCCCAAACCCAGCTGCGCGTGGCGGGATCCAATCTGCTGCACCAGCAGTCCCGCGACTGGCAGCAGTTCCAGGGCACCGGCCTGCGCGCGCGTTCCACCATCACGCCCACCAGCGCCGCCGTGCGCGTGATGGTGGAACACCAGTTCCGGTAGCCGTGCTGTGGTATGGTTTCACCCATGACCACAGTACCGACTTCCCCCGCCCGCACCGATCGACCGTACCAGCGCTGCATGATCATGGGCGGCGGCGGTTTCCGCTTCGGCATCTACATCGGCATGTATGCCGCACTGCGCGAGGCGGGCAAGGCGCCCGACGTGATCGTGGCCAGCTGCGGCGGCGCGATTGCCGCCGCCATCATCTACAATCTGCCGCAGCCGCAGGCGCAGCGCGACTGGCTGGCGTCGCGCGCCATGTACGACTTCTGGTGCGGCCTCAAATCCACGCGCCACGCGGCGCTGCTGGCCACGCTGGCGCGGGCGGCGCGGCGCACGCTGTCGTCGGCGCGCGCGCCGGTGATACCGGACCTGTTCGGCGACTTCCTGTTCGACATTCCGTCGCAGCTGCCCTTCCCCGCGCCCGCCGGCACGCCGGAGGTCGATGTGGCCATCATCGGCGGCAAGCTGCTGTTCGATGCGCACGAGGTGGGACGCCCGCGCGGCCAGCGCAAGCTGTTTGCGGAGACCGTATTTTGCGGCGAGCGCGCAGCCGCTGCGCTGCGCGGCATGGCGTCGCCGCTGGCCGACCCGCGCTGGGGCGAACATGCCGTGGCGCCGGAGCTGCTGATCGACAGCGGCGTGCCGATCACCGAGGCCGCGCGCATCTCGATCGCCGACATGATCTACTTCCGCTGCCGCCAGTACCAGGGCGCGGAATACATCGGCGGGGTGCTCGACCTGTTCCCGGTCGAAATCGCCCGCCAGCTGGGCACGGAGGTGGTGATGGAGTTCAAGGAGGCGTTCGACCAGGTGTTTTCGATTCCGGCCTGGCGCTCGGTGCTGGGCCTGAACGGCAATGCGCGGCTGCGTTACGCCAACACGTACCTGGCCGACCTGCGCATCGATTCGTCCGATATCTCGAAGGCGCTGGCGCGCCAGCAATTACAGCAAAAACTGCACTGGAGCCGCAACCGCATCGAACTGGCGATGCCGCCCACGTACGACATCTTCGTGCAGCACGCGCGCGACCAGTGGCAATACGGCTACGACCGCGCCCGGGAGGCGCTGGCGCACCCGATCGGCCGCCATCCCGACGTACGGCGCGCCACGCGCTACAGCCGCCCCTTCAGCAATCAATAATACTATTTGCACATCTCGCGCCAGGATTCCTCGAATTCGTCGTGTGGCATATCCTGCGCCAGCATGGTCAGTTCGCGCGCCACCGAAATATAGCGCTGGTAGCCCAGGTAGGCGCCAAACGCATCCTTGGCATTGACTTCGCCGCACGGCGCGCCGCCCTTGCCGATGAACTGGTTGCGAAACTGCGCCGACGCCGGTTCGCGAATTTTCTCGCGGACGTATTTTTCGCCCATGGCAATCACCGCGCTCGCTTCGCGCTGTTTTTTTTGCGCGCGGGTTTCGCCGCAGCCGGCCAGAGCCAGCATGGCGGCCACCGCCAGCAATCCGGCGCCATGCCGGCGCAAGGTGTGTGAAAAATTCATATGGTTGCTCATCTTGTCCATGATGCCAGATACACCCCACTTAACGCATCACCCCTCGGCATTGTTGACAACCACCGACTTTGTTAAACTGACCAGCTTTTAGCACTGCAACTGGAGAACGACCGCATGTCACACAACCTTCCCGACCGCCTGGTACGCACCGTACAAACCCTGCTGGCCTGCACCATGTTGTTGGGCAGCTATGCAGGGGCAGCAGAAAAGCTGGCCAATGTGACCATCCTGGCCACCGGCGGCACCATTGCCGGCAGCGGCGCCAGCGCCACCACCACGGTCGGCTATACCGCCGCCACGGTCGGTGTCGATACCCTGATCAAGGCCGTGCCGGAACTGTCGAACGTGGCGCAGGTAAAAGGCGAGCAGGTGTTCCAGATCGCCAGCGAAAACATGACCAATGAGCATTGGCTGGCGCTGGCCAAGCGCGTCAACACGCTGCTGGCGCAAGCGGACGTCGATGGCATCGTCATCACCCACGGCACCGATACGCTGGAAGAAACCGCGTACTTCCTCGACCTGACCGTCAAGAGCAAAAAGCCGGTGGTGCTGGTGGGCGCAATGCGTCCCGGCACGGCGCTGTCGGCCGACGGTCCGATCAACCTGTACAACGCGGTGCTGCTGGCTGCCAGCAGGGACGCGGTCGGCAAAGGCGTCCTGGTGGCGCTGAACGACCAGATCCACAGCGCGCGCGATGTCAGCAAGACCAACACCTCCACGCCTGACAGCTTCAAGACGCCGGAACTGGGCCTGCTCGGCTACATCCAGGGCGGCAAGCCATATTTTTACCGCGCATCCACCCGCAAGCACACGGTTGATGCCGAGTTTGACGTGAGCAAGCTGACCACTCTGCCGCAAGTCGATATCGTCTATGGCTACGCCAACGTCGGCCCGGTGGCGCTCAATGCGCTGGTGGCGGCAGGCGCCAAGGGCATTATCCATGCCGGCGTGGGTGACGGCAGCCTGGCCGCCACGGTAAAACCGGCGCTGGTGGCCGCGCGCAAGCAGGGCGTGGTGATCGTGCGCGCCAGCCGCGTCGGCCAGGGCATCCTGGCGCGCAACGGCGAAGCCAACGACGACGAACTCGATTTCGTTGCGGCCGACACCCTGAGCGCACAAAAGGCGCGCATCCTGCTGATGCTGGCGCTGACCAAAACCAGCGACACCAAGGCCATCCAGCAGATGTTCTATACCTATTGATTCATGGGTAGTCCGGGCGCCGCATCTGGAACAGGCTGTCGGGCGTGATCTCGAAGTAATCGGCCGGGCCGCCGGCGCGCAGGATCGTCTGCGAGCCCGCCGTATCGTAAATCCCATCGCGCAGCAGTGCCTGCGCGATGTGCACCCCCACGACCTCCCCCATCACCAGCCACGTATTGGTGGCGTCGCCGGATGCGCCTTGCAGGCGGATGATCTGGCTGCACTTGCATTCGAACGACACCGGGCTCGCTGCCACGCGCGGCACGTCCACGATGCGCGAGGGCGCCGTGGCCAGGCCGGCCAGCGCGAACTCGTCCACCTCGGGCGGCGCTGCTGCGCAGCTGGCGTTCATGGCCTCGGCCAGCGGCCGCGTGGCCAGGTTCCAGACGAACTCGCCGGTTTCCTCGATGTTGCGCAGGGTGTCCTTGCGGCCAATGCTGGCAAAGCCGATCAGCGGCGGGGTGTAATTAAAGGCGTTGAAAAAGCTGTACGGCGCCAGGTTGAGCACACCGGCTGCCGATTGAGAAGAGATCCAGCCGATCGGACGCGGACCGACGATGGCGTTGAACGGGTCGTGCGGCAGGCCGTGGCCTTGTGCGGGCTGGTAAAAATAGCGGTCGTCCATATTGCTCCTGGAAAGTCGGCGCCGGATGGCGCCACCGCGTATTCTGGCACAGGCCGTAAACGACTGCGGGGCGGACACTTGCGCGCCCGCCCCGCAGGGAATCACAACCAGCTAAACTTACGCTTGCTTGGCAGCCTTGCGACGACGTGCAACCACGCCCAGCAGACCCAGGCCGGCGATCATCATGGCGTAGGTTTCGGCTTCTGGCACGGGTGCCATGGCCAGGTTGACGTTCGACGAGTACGAACCGCCGCCTGCGCCTTGAACCAGGCCGTTCACGGACAGGTAGTAGCTGCCGGCGGTCAGGCCGTTGGCGTCGAATTTCCAGTAGTCTTCGGTGCCCACGCCCGAACCCAGTACGTTGGTGCCGGCGTAGGTGGAAATAACGGCTTGGGTCACCGGATCATATTTCACCAGGCTGAAGCCGTTGATCACCAGATCCTGGATCGGGTTGGTGCTCAGGAAGGTCGAGCTCAAGGTGCCGGAAGCGTTGTAGTTGCCGTTCAGGGTGAACGTGAACTTGTCGCTGAAAACGTTGGAAACCTGATCGGCGTCGAAGGTGTTACCGACCACGGTCTGGAAACCGCCAGCCTTGTTGCTGACCAGAACAGCCGCTTCCGTGTCCCCCACGTTTGCTGCGAAGGCCGACGAAGTCATTACGCTGGCGCCCATGATCATCGATGCGATCAGGATATTTTTGAGTTTCATAGTCATTCCGTTGAAAGGTTGTTAGTTGGCGTCCGGTACGCAGCACCGGTGACAAGATAATAAGCTAGTTGTAGCGGAATCAACTGTTAGCTAGCTAACATAGTGATTACTTTTGCAAACAAGTTGGCTTCGTGGACACTTTTATATAAAACCCTTGTTGTTAACAGATTCTGTGGATAAGCCTGTTAACAAGCCAGGACACCCAAGTTCAAGTAGCTGTTTTTAAATGGGATTTTTGCCTTGCGTAAATTTAACGCAGCGAAAGTTATCCACTGACATTACACTAGGCAAGTTTGCTGAACCGACCACAGGAAGACCATGAACCACCGCCTGCATACCCTCGCCCTCGCCATCGCGCTGCTGGGCAGCATCGTTACCCCGGCCCAGGCCGCCGACGAACCGGCCGCCTCCAACGTCGCCAGCGTGCGCGAGCACTACACCAAGTACGAATACCGCATCCCGATGCGCGACGGCACCCGCCTGTTCACGGTCGTGTACGTCCCCAAGGACGCCAGCCGGCGCTATCCGTTCCTGATGGAACGCACGCCGTACAGCGCTGGCGTGCACGCCGATGATGAATTGCACTACGGCGTCGATTTCTATCCGGCGCGCCTGGGTCCGTCGCCCGAATTCCAGCGCAGCGGCTATATCTTCGTGCAGCAGGACGTGCGCGGCCGCTATATGTCGGAAGGCAGATGGCAGGAAATGACGCCGCATGTGAACCCGCGCCGCGCCAGGGGCGAAGGCAATGAAAGCGAGGACATGCACGACACGGTCGAGTGGCTGCTGAAAAATGTTCCCAACAACAATGGCAAGGTGGGCATCCTGGGGATTTCCTATCCGGGCTTTTACACGTCGGCCAGCGTCATCGATTCGCACCCGGCCATCAAGGCTGCCTCGCCGCAGGCGCCGGTGACCGACCTGTACATGAACGACGACTCCTATCATGGCGGCGCCTTCATGCTGGCGGCCAATTTCGACTTCTACGCCGCCTTTGTCGAAGCCCAGAACCCGACCCCGCTGCCCAAGAGCTGGAGCAACTTCGACTACGGCACCGCGGACGGCTACGACTTCTTCCTGTCGCACCTGACGCTGTCCAACATCACCGACACCATGACTGCCTCCCAGCGCGCATTGCTGATGCCGACGATTGCCAACTGGACCTATAACGACTTCTGGAAAACCCGTAACATCGCGCCGCACCTGAAAAACATCAAGGCCGCAGTGCTGACCGTGGGCGGCTGGTACGACGCCGAAGATTTACAAGGCCCGCTCACCACCTACCACGCCATCAAGCGCAATAATCCGGCGATCTACAGCGGCCTGGTGATGGGGCCGTGGTCGCACGGCGCCTGGCGCCGCTACGACGGCCAGAGCCTGGGCAGCGTGCAGTTCGGCGCCAAGACCGGCGAGTACTTCCGTAAAAATATCGAGTTTCCGTTCTTCGAGCAGCACCTGAAAGGCGTGGCCAATCCCAACCAGGCGGAAGTACATGCCTTCGAGACCGGCAGCAATGTCTGGCGCGAATACGCGGCCTGGCCACCGAAGCAGGCGCAGGCGCGCACCTTGTACCTGGGCGCCAACGGCACCCTGGCGTGGCAGCAGCCGGCGGCCGGCGGCGACGGCTTCGACGAGTACGTGGCCGATCCGCGCAAGCCGGTGCCGTACACCGGCTATCCGGCCATCGGCGTGCCCAAGGAATACATGGTGGGCGACCAGCGCTTTGCCTCGAGCCGCACCGACGTGCTGACGTACCGCAGCGAACCGCTGGAGGAAGATGTGACCTTGAGCGGGCCGGTGAAACCGCGCCTGTTCGTCTCCACCAGCGGCACCGATGCCGACTGGATCGTCAAGCTGATCGACGTCTATCCCGACGACTACCCGGCGGCCGCCAAGCCCGACGGCCCGCGGACCGATGTCGAGAAACCGGCCATTCCCATGGCCGGCTACCAGCAACTGGTGCGCGGCGATCCCCTGCGCGGCAAGTTCCGCAACGGTTTCGAGAAGCCGGAACCGTTCACGCCCGGCAAGGTCGAACCGGTCAACTTCAGCATGACCGACGTCAACCACACATTCCGCCGCGGCCACCGCATCATGGTGCAGATCCAGAGTTCATGGTTCCCGCTGGTGGATCTGAACCCGCAAACCTTTGTCGATATCCCCAAGGCCAGGCCCGAGGATTTCCGCAAGGCGGCCCAGCGCGTGTACCACGCCCCGTCGATGTTTTCGGGCATCGAGGTGCAGGTGCTGCCCGGTCCCCGCTAAGCAAGCAGACAGACCATGGGAACCCTTCCATTCGAGGGAGGATTTTCCTTGCCTGAGGCAGTAAAGTTGCAACACTGTTATTTCCAATAGGAAAACTCTATTGGGTTTATTTAATCTATAAACTTAACAGAATTGGTTTTAGGAAATATGATGGCGGCATCAGCTTTACCACCGTCGTTGGCACCTAAGGAATCCCCATGGAAAACAATCACACCGGCCTCGGCGTCGCGGCCCGCCTGCGGATCGGCTTTGGCATCATCCTGGCGATGATGCTGGCCTTGACCGCCCTGAGCGTGGTCAAGGTCAACGCCATCGATAGCAGCCTGCAGCACATCAGCGAGGTCAACAACGTCAAGCAGCGCTATGCAATCAATTTCCGCGGCAGCGTGCACGACCGCGCGATTGCGCTGCGCGACGTCACCCTGGTGGCGGACGCAGATGTGGCCGCCGTGGTCGCCCTGATCGACAAGCTCGACGCCGACTACCAGCAATCGGCGCGCCCGATGGACGCCCTGTTGGGCCAGGCCAAGGCCAAGGTCATGCCGGAGGAGCGCGCCTGGCTCGACAAGATCAAGCAGAACGAAGCGCGCGCCACGCCGCTGGTCAAGCAGATCATCGAGGCGCGCCGCGCCGGCGATATCGACGGCGCGCGCAGCCTGATGCTGGGCCAGGCCAAGCCGGCCTTCATCGACTGGCTGGCCAGCATCAACGGCTTGATCGACCAGGAAGAAAAGATGACCGAGGCCGAGTCCGAACTGGCCCGCCACGGCGCCCACAACTTCCAGTCGCTGGCCTTGCTGGCGGTGGCGATCGCGATGGTAATCGGCGCCGTGGTGGCGTGGCGCGTGTCGCAGCACTTGCTGCGTGCACTTGGCGCCGAGCCGGCCGAGGTGAAAGCGCTGGCCAACGCCGTCGATCGCGGCGAGCTGTATCACCAGGTCAGCCTGCGCGATGGCGACCGCGACAGCATCATGGCGGTGCTGGTCAAGATGAGCGGCAACCTGCACGCCACCGTCACCGAAGTGCATGACGCGGCCCAGGCTGTTTCCAGCATCAGCACCCAGATTTCGGCAGGCAACCAGGACCTGTCCAGCCGCACCGAGGACCAGGCCAGCTCGCTGGAAGAAACTGCGTCGGCCATGGAAGAACTGACCGCCACCGTCAAGCAGAACGCCGACAGCGCCCGCAACGCCAGCAAGCTGGCGCGCGAAGCGTCCGGCGTCGCCAGCCAGGGCGGCGAGATCGTCGGCCAGGTGGTGCAAACCATGAACGCCATCGACGCGTCCTCGCGCAAGATCGAAGAGATCATCAGCGTGATCGACGGCATCGCTTTCCAGACCAATATCCTGGCCCTGAACGCAGCGGTGGAAGCAGCGCGTGCCGGCGAACAGGGCCGCGGCTTTGCCGTGGTTGCCACCGAGGTGCGCAACCTGGCCCAGCGCAGCTCCACCGCCGCGCGCGAAGTCAAGGCGCTAATCGACGAATCGGTGGAACGCATCCACACCGGCACCGACCTGGCCGAGCACGCGGGCAGCACCATGCAGGACATCGTCAGCAGCGTCAAGCGCGTCTCCGACATGGTCGAATCGATCGCCAGCGCCAGCGAGGAGCAACGCGTCGGTATCGAGGAAGTCAACCGCGCCATCGCCCAGATGGACCAGGTAACGCAGCAGAACGCGGCGCTGGTCGAAGAAGCGACCGGCACGGTCGATACCCTGCAGGACCAGGCCGCCCTGCTCAACCACGCGGTTGGCGTGTTCAAGACCGAGCGCAGCGCCGTGGCGGCGCCGGCAGGCCGGTCCGCACGCACGGCGGCGCCGCAGCTGCTGCCGGCCGCAACGGCATGACGCTGCCGGTGCTGTTGCGGCAAAACTCGGAACCGGAGCGGGTGCGGGCGCTGCAGCAACTGGGCGTCCTCAACACCAACACCAGCGACTACTTCGACCGCGTGACCACGCTGGCAAAAACCCTGTTCGATGTCTCGGGCGCCTATATTTCGCTGCTCGACAGCGACCGCCAGTGGATCAAGTCGGCAGTCGGCTACTGCCCGCCGAACACCGACCGCGACAAGACCTTCTGCCAATACACGATCGCCCAGGCCAGCGTGCTGGTGATCGAAGACACGCTGCGCGATCCCCGCTTTGCCGGCAACCCGCTGGTGGCAGGGCCGCAAGGCGTGCGCTTTTACGCGGGCGCGCCGCTGGTGACGCAGGACGGCTATGCCATCGGCGCGCTGTGCCTGATCGACCAGCGCACCCGCCCTCTCGCCGCCAGCGACCAGGAGCGCCTGGCCACGCTGGCCGGCCTGGTAATGGCGCACATCACGCTGGGCCGCGCGGTGGGGCACGTGGATGCGGTGAGCGGCATGCCGAATAAATACCAGCTGGCCGACGACCTGGGCGCAGCCGCCGCGCTGGCCCCGGGCGCGCAGCGCGTGCTGGTGGACCTTGCCATGCCCGACGCCGCCCGCGCCTTCGAAATCATCCGCGTGATGGGCGCGGCCGTGCACGACCAGCTGGTGCGCGAAGTGGGCGCCCGTCTGCAACAACTGTTCGCGGATCGCGCCCAGGTCTATCACCTGGGCGACACCCGCTTCGCCCTGCTCTCGCGCGACGCCGACAGCGACGCCTTCATCGACTACCTGTACGGGCTGGATGCGGCGCTGCAAACCCCGCTCACCAGCCTCAACATCCCGCTGGTCCTGCCCGGCTTTGGCGGCATCGTGCGCGTTGCGCTGGACGCCGATTCGGCCGCCGATGCGCCGCGCCAGGCCGCCGCCGCCGTCAACCAGGCCCTGAGCGCGCAGCAGCGCTGGAGCCTGTACAGCGACAGCGAAGACGCGCACCAGCAGCGTGCTTTCCGCCTGCTGCACGATGTGCGCCGGGCAATTGCCGACGGCGAGTTCGAACTGGTGTATCAACCGAAGCACGACCTGCCCGGCGGCGCCTGCCACGGCGCCGAAGCGCTGCTGCGCTGGCACCACCGCGAACTGGGCGCCATTTCGCCGGCCGAGTTCATCCCGCTGATCGAAACCACCGCCCTGATCGGTCCGCTCAGCGACTGGGTCATCAACACCGCCATCGCCCAGCTGGGCGCGTGGCATGCGGCCGGTCACCTGGTGAAGGTGGCGCTGAACCTGTCGGCGTGGAATTTCGAGGAGCCGGACCTGGTGGACCGGCTGGCCGCCGCCTGCCGGCAGCATCGCGTCGATCCGCGCTACGTGGAAATCGAATGTACCGAGGGCGTCTGGATGGAAAGCGCGGACATCCTGGCCACGCTGCACCGCATCCGCGCGCTGGGCATGGGCCTGGCGCTCGACGACTTCGGCACCGGCTACAGCAATTTCGCGTATTTGCAGAAAGTGCCGGCCACGGTGGTCAAGGTGGACCAGTCGCTGATCCGCCACGTCCACACCAGCCCGCGCGATCAGCGCATCGTCCGCTCGCTGATCGCCCTGGCGCGCGAACTCGATTACCAGGTCGTGGCCGAAGGCGTGGAAACCGCGCAGTCGCTGGCGCTGATCCGTGAATGGGGCTGCGATGTGGCACAGGGCTTCCATTTTTCGAAGCCGTTGGGGGCGGGGGCATTTATTGACTACCTGGTGCGGCACCAGCATGGCGCAGACAACACCAGCTAGCGATTGTCTGCCAGCCCGCATCCGGCTACAATGATAACAATTCTCATTTACATTGAATTGCCAGATGCTTGCCGTATCCCCCTCTTCCAGCCCCCAGCCCGATTTCCAGGCCTTGTACACCGACCACCATTCCTGGTTGCTCGGCTGGCTCAAGCGGCGGCTGCATGATGCGGGGCTGGCTGGCGACCTGGCGCACGATACTTTCATCAAGATCCTGGTGGCGCGCGAGGCTGGCGCCATTGCCGAGCCACGGCCGTTCCTGGCCACCATCGCCAGGCGCCTGATCGCCAACCACTGCCGCCGCGAAGCGCTGGAGCACGCTTACCTGGACGCCCTGCTGCACGCGCCGCAAGCGTGTGCGCCCTCGCCCGAAACCATCGCCATCGTGGTCGAATCGCTGCACCTGATCGACCGCGCGCTTGCCAAGTTGCCGGAACCGGCCAGGCAGGCGTTCCTGATGGCGCACCTGGACGGCATGCGCTACGCCGACATCGCCGCCGAATTGAACGTGAGCACGCACTCGGTCAAGAAATACCTGACCAAGGCCAACCTGCTCTGCTTCTTTGCCGTGCCCGATTTTGCCGCGTCCTGACATGGCCGAGACCACGGTCTATGCCGATGGCCAGCCGATCGCGCTCGACATCGCCATGCAGGCAGCGCAATGGCTCACTACGCTGATGGATGACGACGCGACGGCGGCGCAGCGGCAAGCGTGGCGCACCTGGCGCGACGCCCATCCCGACCACGACCGCGCCTGGCGCCATATCGAACAGGTGAGCGGCAACTTCCAGGAACTCGACGCCCGCGCCAGCCGCCAGGCCCTGGCGCGCCAGCCCACCGCACGCCGCCAGGGCTTGCGGGCGCTGATATGGCTGGCGGCGTTCGGCGCCACCGGCTGGTTCGCCAGCCGCAGCGATACCGCGCACACCTTGCTGGCCGATGTCTCGACCGGCGCCACGCGCCGCCATATCACGCTGGCAGATGGCACCGCACTGCACCTGAACGTCCACACGGCAGTCAATCTCCGCTACACGGCCAGCGGGCGCCTGCTGCAACTGGTCCGGGGCGAAATCCATGTGGCCACCGCGCAGGAGCACCGCACGCCGTACCGCCCATTCGTGGTGGAGACCACGCACGGGCGCGCGCTGGCGCTTGGCACCCGCTACGTGGTGCGCAAGGACGACGACCGGACCATGGTCGCAGTCGAACAGGGCCGCGTGCGCCTGACGCCACGCGACGGCGGCGGCGCCGCCGTGATTGTCGGGTCCGGCCAAGGTGCGGGCATGACCAACAATCAGGTGCTGCCGGTGCGCGCCAGCGGCCCCGAAGCCTGGGCCTGGCGCCAGGGCCTGCTGCTGGCCGACGCCATGCGCTTGCGCGACTTTATCCACGAACTGAGCCGCTACCGCAGCGGCGTCATCGCCTGCGACGACGCCGTGGGCGACCTGCGCATTTCGGGCGTGTACCCGCTGGCCGATACCGACGCCGTGCTGCGCGCTCTGCCCGAGGCACTGCCGGTGCGGGTTCAGTACCGCACACCGTACTGGGTGCAGTTGCAAGCGAAGTAAAAAATATTTAAAAAAACAGTACCCGTTTTCGATTCCGGCGTGACCCGTATAGGCAAAGTCAACCGACACACCACTACAAGGTCACCATGTCCCTCATCCGTACCCCGATGGCTGTTGCCATCCAACTGGTTTTTATTTCCTCGGCATTGCTGGCCGGCGCCGGCAACGTGCAGGCGCAAGCAGCGCCGCCCCCTGCTGCGGCCCCTGCCAGCCATGACTTCCACGTACCGCCCGGCGAACTGGGCGAGGCGCTGCGCCAGGTCGCCAGCCAGGCCGGCGTGCTGCTGAGCTTTACGCCCGAGCAAACGCGTGGCAAGACCAGCAGCGGCCTCGACGGCCGCCATACCGTAGCGGACGCACTGAACGGCGTATTGCGCGGCACCGGCCTCACCGCCGCCCTCAGCGCCAACGGCGCCTGGGTGCTGCGCGCGGCCGAAGCGCCTACCATCGGCAGCCTGCCGGCCGTCTCGGTCACGGCCCAAGGCGATGCCAGCGAAGGCACCGGCGCCTACGTATCCACCGCAGCGCTCGGTACCGCCACGCCGCTGGGCCTGTCGCTGCGCGAAACGCCGCAATCGATCAGCGTGATCACCAGCGCGCGCATGGCCGACCAGGGCTTGACCACCATCGGCCAGGTGATGGCGCAGGCGCCCGGCGTCACGCTGTTTTCGCTGGGCAGCGAGCGCACCGGTTTTACTGCGCGCGGTTACTCGATCACCAACTACCAGCTCGACGGCGTCAACACCCACTCGGAAAACCTGGGCCTCAATGCCCTGCCTTCGCAAAGCCTGGCCGACATGGCGCTGTACGACCGCATCGAAATCCTGCGCGGCGCCTCGGGCCTGATGACCGGCGCCGGCGACGCGTCGGGTGCGCTCAATATGGTGCGCAAGAAACCGACCAGGCAATTCCAGTCGTCAGTCGAGGGTCAGGTAGGATCGAACCAGCAGCTGCGCGGCGCCTTCGATGTATCCGGACCACTGAATAACGACGGCAGCGTGCGCGGCCGCCTGGTGGCGGTGGCGCAGGACAACGAGAGCGATATCGACCACTACCGGCACAACAAGCAGGTGGTGTACGGCGTGGTGGAAGCGGACCTGCGGCCCGGCACCACGGTGAGCGCAGGCGTGACCCACCAGCGCAACCGCTCGAAGGGCTCGTTGTCGTACCTGGGCTTCCCGCTGTTCTACAGCAACGGCGTGATGACCGACCTGCCCCGCTCGTTCTCGCCGGCATCGCCAGGTAACCGCTTCGACACCGATTCCACCGACGTCTTCGCCACGCTCGAGCAGGCGCTGGGCAACAACTGGAGCCTGAAAGTCTCGGCCAGCCATTTGACGTCGTCGCAGGATGAGCGGTCGGTGTACCTGGGCGTGAGCGATGGCTTTGCCGACCAGGCCAGCGGCGACGGCCTGCTGCTGGCCGCCAACCGCCGCAATTACCACCTGAAATCGAACAGCTTTGACGTCAAGGTGCGCGGCCCGGTCACGCTGTGGGGCCGCAAGCACGAACTGGTTTTTGGACTCGACTACAACGAATTCCAGAGCCAGACCGACGGCAGCTTCGACTGGAACCTGCAAGGCACGCCGGCCAACGTGTACACCTGGGACCGCAACCAGGCGCCGGTGTTTGGTGACACGTATGTTACCTACGACAGCACCCGGCGCCAGTCCAGCGCCTATGCCGCCGGCCGCTTCAGCCTGGCCGACAAGCTGACCCTGATCGCCGGCGCCAAGGTCCTGCGCTACGACGAGAACTACGTCACCGACGCGCCGACCATCCCCTATTACAGCGCCGCGCCCGCCTCGGAAAAACACGTGGTCACGCCGTACGGCGGCTTGGTCTATGAAATCAACGACATCCACAACGCTTACGCCAGCTATTCCACCATCTACCAGCCGCAGGCGTCGCAAGACCGTTACGGCAACTTGCTGGCGCCGCGCCAGGGCAAGACCTATGAAGCTGGTGTAAAAAGCGGCTGGTTGCAGGGCCAGTTGAATACCAGCGTGGCCGCTTACCGGATTCAGCAGGAAAACCTGTCCGAGTCGGACCCCGGCTTCAACGTGCCCGGCACCACCATGCCCGCCTACCGCACCATCAAGGGCGCCCGCACCGAGGGCCTGGACCTGGAAGCGACTGGCGCGTTGACGCCGAACTGGAACGTTTCAGCCTCATGGTCCTATAGCCGCACCAGGAGCAACGAAGACAAGACCATCCAGACCACCTTCCCGCGCAACCTGGTCAAGCTGTGGACCACGTACCAAATGCCGGGCGAACTCAAGCGCCTGACCGTGGGCGGCGGCCTCAACTGGCAGAGCAAGGTGTATTCGGATATTTCGGCGTGGCAGATCGAGCGCGACCTGTACTGGGAACAGCCGTCGTACGCAGTGGCCAGCCTGATGGGCCGCTATGACTTCAGCGACAAGCTGTCGGCAACAATCAATGTGAGCAACCTGTTCGACAAGAAATACACGGCGTCGGTGTCGGACTGGTGGTACTCGGGCATGTACGGCCCTGGCCGCGCGGTGGCGCTGACGGCCAAATACCGTTTCTGATGCGGTGAAGACAGCCTCCCGCGCCGGGAGGCTGGTATGACATTACTTAACGTCGAGCAGTTCGACGTCGAAGATCAGGTTGGAGTTCGGTGGAATCGGACCGACGCCGCGCTCGCCGTAACCATAGCTGGCCGGCACGATCAGGGTACGTTTGCCGCCCACCTTCATGCCTTGTACGCCTTCGTCCCAACCCTTGATGACCTGGCCGCCACCGAGCTGGAAGCTGAATGGCGAACGACCGACCGACGAATCGAACTGCTCGCCATGCTGGGCCGGGGCGCTTGGCACGTACAGCCAGCCGGTGTAGTTGACGACGGCGGTGGCGCCAGCCACGGCTTCCTTGCCGGTGCCGACGACGGTGTCGATCTTTTGCAGTTCGGTGCTGGCCACCGGTGCAGCGGCTGGCGCTTCAGCCGGGGTTGGCGCCGGCGTTGTGGCCGCAGCCGGGGCTTCGGCGGCAGGCGGGGTTTCTTTTTTGTTGCAGGCGGCCAAAGCCAGGGTAAGGGTCAAACCGAGGATGGCGGAGGACAGCAGTTTCATGAGGTTCTTTCGTGATGGTTGTCAGCCGCCGCAGCATACAGCGCGGCACGCCTTCTGCCAATCCGAAACGGCTGCCGTGCGTACCGAAATTGCCTGCCGCGCCTGCTACCTAGGAGGGAACCGCACCCGTCCACTTCGCGGGTTATGCAGCGCTGGAGACTTGCCTACAATCGAAGGCTTCCTCCCTGCTTCGAAAGCACACCATGCAAGATTTACTCACCCCCGACAATTGCACGCTGGTCCTGCTCGACCAGCAAGCCGGTCTGCAATTCGCCGTGCAATCGATGGACCGCCAGACCCTGCTCAACAATTCCGTGGCCCTGCTGGAGGCAGCGCTGGCATTCTCGCTGCCGATCGTCGCCAGCACCTCGGCCAGCAAGGTCTATAGCGGCCCGCTACTGCCCGACCTGCACGCGCTGATCCCCGAGCACCCGGTGCTGGAGCGCCGCAACATGAACGCCTGGGAAGACCCGGCTGTGCAGGCAGCCATCGTCGCCACCGGCCGCAAAAAGCTGATCTTCTCCGGCATGCTGACCGAAGCGTGCATCAACTTTGCCGTACTCAGCGCCATCGAAGCGGGCTATGAATGCTACGTCGCCGGCGACGCCTGCGGCGGCCTGACCGAAATCGGCCACAACCTCGCATTGCAACGGATGACCGCCAAAGGCGCACAACCGACCAGCTGGCTGCAAGTGCTGCTGGAACTGCAACGCGACTGGACCCGCCACGACACCTACGACGCAGCGCGCGCGGTGGTGGAGAAAAATGGCGGCGGTTATGGCGTGGGATTGCGCTATGCGCGGCAGATGTTGACGCCGCAGTGATTGGCCAGATACCTGGCTGTGCTGACATCCGTACCTCAACGGATGGCATCGGCACCTTCAATTTGAAGATCAGAACCCGGTTTCCGTTCGTGTGTCAGGTTTAGGCGTACCTGAGCTTCAGTAGAATGCATGGTAGTCGGCAAGACCAGGCGACTCGAAGGCAACTACTCTCGGAATACCGCCATGAAAACTTTTTTAGCGCTCGTGATGACAGCCCTGCCGCTTGCTGTCATGGCCGCTCCCACGCAGGTGCTCGGCATTCCCTTCAATGGAAAGCTCAAGCATTCGCCTGGCATCTGTCCGCTCAACAACGAAAAAGCCGAACAAATTTGCTGGCGAAGCAGTCCGCGCATGGATGACATCGGCGGGCGCTGGGGCAGCGCCCACCTGCCGGACCCGGACTCGCGTCCGCTCTGGGCGGCGCGCGGATGGTTCGAGATCGCGTTGAAAAAAGATCTGACCGTGACGCGCATTAAGGTGCTGGCGGAAGGCACGGAGCGGGAGACGATTTTCCAGTCGATCTCGACCCGCTTCGGCGCCCCTGTTTCCGACGATGGCCGCTCTGCGCGGTGGGTACACAAGGACGCTACCATACAACTGCTGTGCGCTGCGCCGACCAAGTGCTGGGCCACCTTCAATGTGCCTGCGGCCGAAGCCGATCTTGCTGCAGCAACCAGGCTGGCGCAGCACCAGAAGCCCAGGCCCGTCACGCCCTGATGCCACACCGGAAAATACGATCGATTGGAATTTGGCCTGCCCAGCAGGAATCGAACCTGCGACCCTCAGCTTAGAAGGCTGATGCTCTATCCAACTGAGCTATGGGCAGTTTTCGTACAGCGAGAATTCGCCGCAGAAATGAAAAACGGGTTGTCTAGGACAACCCGTTTAGTGTTTTTGGTCGGAGTACAAGGATTCGAACCTTGGACCCCCTGGTCCCAAACCAGGTGCGCTACCGGGCTGCGCTACACTCCGAAGACAGCATTCTAA